>DSTMR04002__coassemble_567_pt1 | contig 166299 bp, 118 predicted proteins | sample DSTMR04002__metabat2_high_PE_025 | metagenome-assembled genome bin DSTMR04002
CAGGATGCCGTTGGCGTCGATGTCGAACGTCACCTCGATCTGCGGAACTCCGCGCGGTGCGGCCGGAATGCCGTCGAGGTGGAAGCGGCCGATCGACTTGTTGTCGCGCGCCAGCGGACGCTCGCCCTGGCAGACGTTGATCTCCACCGAAGGCTGGTTGTCGGCCGCCGTCGAGAAGACCTCCGACTTGCGCGTCGGGATCGTCGTGTTGGCGTCGATCAGCTTGGTCATCACGCCGCCCAGCGTCTCGATGCCCAGCGACAGCGGCGTAACGTCCAACAGCAGCACGTCCTTCACCTCGCCCGTCAGCACACCGCCCTGGATCGCCGCGCCGATGGCCACAACCTCGTCGGGGTTCACCGACTTGTTGGGCGTCTTGCCGAAGAACTCCTCGACGATCTTCTGGATGGCCGGGATACGCGTCGAGCCGCCCACGAGGATCACCTCGTCGATCTGCGAAGCGTTCAGGCCCGCGTCGCGCAGCGCCAGTTTGCACGGCTCGATCGTCTTGCGGATCAGGTGGTCGCACAACTGCTCGAACTTCGCGCGCGTCAGCGTCATCACCAGGTGCTGCGGAATCCCGTTCACCGGCATGATGTAGGGCAGGTTGATCTCCGTCGTGGTCGACGACGACAGCTCGATCTTCGCCTTCTCGGCAGCCTCCTTCAAACGTTGCAGGGCCATCGGGTCCTCACGCAGGTCGATGCCGTGCTCGGCCTTGAACGCCTCGGCCATGTAGTCGATCAGCACGTGGTCGAAGTCATCGCCGCCGAGGTGCGTGTCGCCGTTCGTCGACTTCACTTCGAAGACGCCGTCGCCCAGTTCCAGAATCGAGATATCGAACGTTCCGCCGCCCAGGTCGTAAACCGCGATTTTCAGGTCGCTCGACTTCTTGTCCAGACCGTAGGCCAATGCGGCGGCCGTAGGTTCGTTGATGATTCGGCGCACTTTCAGACCGGCGATCTCGCCCGCCTCCTTCGTAGCCTGACGCTGCGAGTCGGAGAAGTAGGCCGGGACCGTGATCACGGCCTCCGTAACCTCCTGGCCCAGATAATCCTCGGCCGTCTTCTTCATCTTTTGGAGAATGATCGCCGAGATCTCCTGCGGCGTATATTGGCGTCCGTCGATGTCCACACGCGGCGTGTTGTTGTCGCCGCGCACGATCGTATAGGGAGCACGCGCGATATCGGCCGTTACCTTATCGTAGGTCTCGCCCATGAAACGCTTGATCGAGAAGACCGTGCGCTTCGGGTTCGTGATCGCCTGACGCTTTGCCGGATCACCCACCTTGCGCTCGCCCTCCGACGTGAAGGCCACGACCGACGGTGTCGTGCGGTGTCCCTCCGAGTTCGGAATCACGACGGGCTCGTTGCCCTCCATCACTGCCACGCAGGAGTTCGTGGTTCCCAAGTCAATACCAATAATCTTTGCCATAATCGTACTATGTTTTAATTGTTCGTAATCTGTTTTTTGTTCCTTCGGTCCTTCGCCCCTCCGGGTCCGACCGTCGGTTACGCCCCAACTCCACACAAAGGTCGTACCAATCGGCACTCTCTGCCAAATTGTCAGTTCTTTGGCAGAAACCGGTCCTCTTTTCTCCCCATTCCTCCTACCCTCCCGGCATTTTGTCACCCGGCTGAAAGCCGGGCGCACTTTGCTTTTTGCGGAAAAAAGAATCCTCGGAAATCCGAGAGCCCGGAACGGGAGGCTGTAAAGACCTGATCTTACTGCACCCGTTCAGCTCGGATTTCCGAGGATTCCCGCAAAAAGCATCTTGCGGTCGGTTTTTGCGGCGCTTTCTGCCGATTCAAAAAGCACCAGAGTCTGCAACCGAAACGGTTACAGACTCTTGTACCTTTTGCCGCCAAAAGGTACCCCTTCAAGCCCCTTATAAAAAAGGGGTTATTCCCACTCGATCGTGGCGGGCGGCTTCGAGGAGATGTCGTAGACTACGCGGTTCACCCCCTTGACCTTGTTGATGATCTCGTTCGAGACGTCGGCCAGGAACTCGTAAGGGAGATGCACCCAGTCGGCCGTCATGCCGTCCGTGGAGGTCACGGCACGCAACGCCACGCAACTCTCGTAGGTCCGCTCGTCGCCCATCACGCCGACGCTCCGCACCGGAAGCAGGATCGCTCCCGCCTGCCATACCTGATCGTACAATCCGGCGGCTCGCAGCGAGTCGATATAGATTTTGTCGACGTTTTGGAGGATTTCGACCTTCTCCGCCGTGATGTCGCCCAGGATGCGGATCGCAAGGCCCGGACCCGGGAAGGGATGGCGCCCGATCAGCTGGTCCGAAATGCCCAGCGAACGACCCACGCGCCGCACCTCGTCCTTGAACAGAAGCCGCAGCGGCTCGACGATCCGCAGGTTCATCTTCGCGGGAAGTCCGCCGACGTTGTGGTGCGACTTGATCGTCGCCGAGGGTCCGTTGACCGAGCACGACTCGATCACGTCGGGATAGATCGTACCCTGCGCCAGCCACCGCACGTCCTTGATCTGCATCGCCTCCTCGTTGAAGACCTCCACGAAGTCGCGGCCGATGATCTTGCGCTTCGTCTCGGGGTCCGAAACGCCGGCCAGGTCGCCCAGGAACTTCGCACCGGCCTTCACGCCCTTGACATTCAAGCCCATGTCCTTGTACGAAGCCAGCACCTCCTCAAACTCGTTCTTGCGCAGCAGGCCCGAGTCGACGAAGATGCAGTAGAGATTCCGGCCGATGGCCCTGTGCAGCAGCACCGCCGCCACCGACGAATCGACGCCGCCCGAAAGGCCCAGCACGACCTTGTCGCTGCCCAGCTTCTCGCGCAGCTCGCGCACGGTCGACTCCACGAAGCTCTCCGAGGTCCACGACTGCGCGCAACCGCAGATCCCGACCACGAAGTTCTTCAACAGCTGTTTGCCGTCGGTCGAATGGTAGACCTCGGGGTGGAACTGGATGCCCCACGTCTGCTCGCCCTCGATGCGGAAGGCCGCCACGCGCACGTCCTCCGTGCTGGCGACGATCTTGTAGGAGTCGGGCACACGCGTGATCGTGTCGCCGTGCGACATCCAGACCTGCGTCGGCGAGGGAAGACCCGCCATCAGGGCGTCCGTCGGGTTACCCACCGTGAGCATGGCCCGGCCGTACTCGCGGCTCGGGGCCGGCTGCACCTCGCCGCCGAAGGCTGCGGCCAGGAACTGCGCGCCATAGCAGACGCCCAGCAGCGGCAGGCGGCCCTTGATGGCCGAGAGGTCCGGATTCGGGGCCTGGGCGTCCCGCACCGAATAGGGGCTGCCCGAGAGGATCACACCCCGCACCGACTCGTCCAGAGCCGGGATTTTGTTGAAGGGGTGGATCTCGCAATAGACGTTCAGTTCGCGCACGCGCCGCGCAATGAGCTGCGTGTACTGCGACCCGAAGTCGAGAATCAGTATTTTTTCCATCGGTTCGAAATTATTCGTTTGGATCCGGAGGGAAGAATCAATGTTCGCTCGAATAGTTCGGGGCCTCGCTCGTGATCGTCACGTCGTGCGGGTGACTCTCGTGCATGCCCGACGAGGTGATGCGGATGAACTGTGCGGTTTGCAGCGCCGGGATGTCCTTCGCTCCGCAATAGCCCATGCCCGAACGCAGACCGCCGATCAGCTGATAGACCGTCTCGCTCAACGCACCCTTGAACGGAACGCGGGCCACGATGCCTTCGGGGACGAGTTTGTTGATGTTCCCCTCGCAGCCCTTCTGAAAGTAGCGGTCGGCCGACCCGGCCTTCATGGCGTCGATCGAACCCATGCCGCGGTAGGCCTTGAACTTGCGGCCGTTGTAGATGATCGTCTCGCCCGGAGCCTCCTCCGTACCGGCGAACATCGAACCGATCATCACGCAGTCGCCGCCCGCAGCCAGCGCCTTGACGATGTCGCCCGAGTAGCGCAGTCCGCCGTCGGCAATGACCGGAACGCCCGATCCTTTGGCAGCCGACGCCGCGGCGTAGATCGCCGACAGCTGCGGAACACCCACACCGGCGATGATGCGCGTCGTGCAGATCGAACCTGGACCGATACCGACCTTGATGCCGTCGGCGCCCGCTTCGATGAGGAACTTCGCGGCTTCGGCCGTGGCGATGTTGCCCACGACGACATCCAGCGTCGGGTATTTCTCCTTGATTTCACGCAGCGTGCGCACGATGTTGCGCGAGTGTCCGTGTGCCGAGTCCAGCACCACGGCATCCACATCCTCGGCAACGAGCGCCGCCACACGCTCCATGGCATCCGCCGTGATTCCCACGCCCGCAGCCACGCGCAGACGACCCTTCTCGTCCTTGCAGGCGTTCGGATGATCCTGCACCTTCGTGATATCCTTATAGGTGATCAGGCCCACGAGGTGTCCCTCGCCGTCCACCACCGGAAGTTTCTCGATCTTGTTGTTCAGCAGCACCTCCGAAGCGTGCGCCAGGTCGGTGCGGTGCGTCGTGATGAGACGGTCCCCCGGGGTCATCACCTCCGCGATCCGGCGATCCATGTCCCGCTGGAAACGCAAATCCCGGTTCGTGACGATGCCGATCAACTTCCGATCCGCGTCCACAACCGGGATTCCTCCGATCTTGTTCTCCTTCATCAGATTCAGCGCGTCTCCTACGGTATTCTCCTTCGAGATGGTAACCGGATCGTAGATCATGCCGTTCTCCGCACGCTTCACACGGCGGACCTGCGCAGCCTGCTCCGAAATCGTCATGTTCTTGTGAATCACACCGATACCTCCCTCACGCGCCAGCGCTATGGCCAACGGAGCCTCCGTCACGGTATCCATCGCGGCAGATACGACCGGGATGTTGAGACTGATATTTCGCGAAAAACGGGTCCGGATATCGACCTCTCGCGGCAACACTTCCGAATAGGCGGGTACGAGCAGCACATCGTCGAACGTAAGTCCTTCGGGCTGAACCCTCTCATTGATAAAAGACATAATGAACGTGGATTTTTGTTGCTCGCAAAAGTAATCATTTTTTTCGAAACGGCCTAAAATCGGCGCCCCGTTCGACGACTTTTTATCAACATTTTATCAATACGGAGCGCCATTGCGGAAATTTTCATAGATTTGTAAAAAAGAGACCGCCGATATGTCAGTCCTGTTCCAACCCACAACCTCCGCACCCGGACGGACCCTCCGGGATGCGCATCGGAGAATCCGTCCGGGAGGGATCCTCCTCACGGCCGCCGCCGCGCTGCTCCTTGCCGCCTGCGGGCCCGACCGCCCGAAAAGCTCCCGGAATACGGCCGCCGAGCCCTCCGCACCCAACGTTGCGGCAACAGAAACCGCGCCCGCAACCGCCCGTTTCCGCGTCGATTCCATCGTGCACCTGCGCGGACGTGTGGTCCTGGGCCACGAGGTGCGCTCGTTCATCCCCGAGGGCGATACCGTCGAATACTGGATCGTCGACCGCAGCGGCGCACTCGAACGCGAATACGACCGCAAAACCGGCGGTCAGAAAAACGGCATGCCGGCCCGGGTCGAGCTGAAAGCCCGCTACAAGGGCCCGTCCGACGAGGGATTCGCGGCCGATTACGAGGGGATCTTCGAGGTCGTGGAGATCCTCTCCGTCGAAAAGGACGAAGAGTAGGGTTCGGGAAATCTTCGCCGATCGAAAAAGAGGCGGGCGCCGTCGGTTGACAGCGCCCGTCTCTGCATTTCCGACCTCCGCGGCGGGATCAGTACTGCTCCTTCTCGTTGGGGAAGTCGCACGCCTTGACATCGGCGACGTACTGGCCTACGGCCTCGGTCATCACCGTGTGCAGGTCGGCATAGCGGCGCAGGAAACGCGGCGAGAAGCCCTTGTTGATGCCCAGCATGTCGTGGATCACCAGCACCTGGCCGTCGCAGCCCGGACCGGCCCCGATGCCGATCGTCGGCGTCGGGATCTCCGACGTCACGCGCGCGGCCAGCGCCGCCGGGATCTTTTCCAGCACGATGCCGAAGCACCCCGCCTCGCTCAACAGATGCGCGTCGCGGACCAGCTTCTCGGCCTCGGCCTCCTCCTTCGCCCGCACGGCGTAGGTCCCGAACTTGTGGATCGACTGCGGCGTCAGCCCCAGGTGCCCCATCACCGGAATGCCGGCCGAGAGGATCCGCTGCACCGATTCGAGGATCTCCTCGCCGCCCTCCATCTTCACGGCGTCGGCCTCGGTCTCCTTCATGATCCGGATGGCCGAGTCGAGGGCCACCTTCGAGTTGCCCTGGTAGGTGCCGAACGGAAGGTCCACGACCACCAGCGCCCGCTCCACGGCACGGACCACCGAGCGCGCATGGTAGATCATCATATCGAGCGTGATGGGCACCGTCGTCTCGTAACCGGACATGACGTTGGCCGCCGAGTCCCCGACGAGGATCACGTCGACGCCCGCGGCATCGACGATCTTCGCCATCGAATAGTCATACGAGGTCAGCATGGCGATCTTTTCGCCGCGCTGCTTCATCTCCGTCAGGCGGTAGGTCGTCACCGCCCGGACTGTACTTTCTACGGACATTTCTTTCAGATTTTAGAATTTTCAGCGCGGCAAAGATAGCGCTTCGGATAGATTTGGCAAAAAAAACTCCACAGAACCACCCCGCCGCTCACCGCGACGTTGACCGAATGCTTCGTCCCGGCCTGCGGGATCTCCAACGCCCCGTCGCAACGGTCCACGGCCGGCTGGCTCACGCCGTCGACCTCGTTGCCGAAGACCAGCGCGTATTTCCGACCCGCCTCCGGGCGGAACGCATCGAGCATCGCGGCACCCTCGACCTGCTCCACGGCCAGCACCGTCCACCCCGCGGCACGCAGCGCGTCGATGCACGACACGGTCGATTCGCAGTACTCCCACGCCACGGTCTGCTCGGCGCCGAGCGCCGTCTTGTGGATCTCGCGCGAGGGCGGCGTCGCCGTGATCCCGCACAGCACGATCCGCTCCACGGCAAAGGCATCCCCCGTGCGGAAAAACGCCCCGACGTTCTGCGCCGAACGCACGTTGTCCAGCACCACCGTCACCGGCAGCCGCTCCCGTCCGGCGAACTCCTCCGGCGTCGGACGCCCCAGCTCTTCGTTCGTGATTTTACGCATATTCGGTCGTAATGAGTGATTTGTGCGGCAAAAGTAATCAAATAAAAAATATTTTGCCTATTTTTGAGGCCCAATTCAGAAGTTTTATGCCGTTGAAAAAGTTGCTGTCCCTGCTCTTCGCCGTCTTAATGGCGGGGGGGGGCCTCCGTGCCCAGGAACTCCTCATCGGGGTCGACTTCGACAACCGCTTCGACAACCGCGAATATGCCGGAAACGAGTTCAACGTCCCCCAGACGCTTTTCAGCGCCCGGCTCACGCCCTTCGTCGGTATCGAGTGGATGGAGAAGAACCGGCTCGTCGTCGGCGTCGAGATGCTCCGCAACTTCGGCCAGTACAACGCCCCGCGCGACCCCTTCATGAGCGACGTGAAGCCCCTGATGTACTACCGCTTCAAGACCCCGAACGTGCAGGCCGACGCCGGCATCTTCGACCGCGGGGAGCTCATGGGAGACTACTCCGCAGCCTTTTTCAGCGACTCCACCCGCTTCTACCACAACCGCCTGTCGGGATTCCTCGGACGCTACGTCTCCACCGAACGGCCCGGAACCTACATCGAACTGGCCATCGACTGGGAGGGGATGTTCTCCGCCGAGTCGCGCGAGATGTTCCGCCTGCTCTCCGCGGGACGCTACTCGACACGCTCCGGATTCTACGTCGGATACGCCCTCTCGCTCTTCCACTTCGCCGGATCGGAACTCAACCGGAACGTCACGGACAACCTGCTCCTGAACCCGCACCTCGGCTGGGCGTTCAACGCCTTCTTCGACTTCGACATCCGCGGCGGACTGCTCGCCGCGCCGCAGCGCGGACGCAGCGTCGACAACTACTGGCGGCTGCCCTGCGGCGGACAGCTGGACATCACGATCTCCCGCTGGGGCGTGAAGCTCGAAAACAACCTCTACCTGGGGCAGAACCTCCAACCCCTGCGCGGCTACATTGCCAACGCCGAAACCGGCGCGACCTACGCCGCCGAGGGACTCTACGCCGGAGAGTCGTTCTACGCCACCACGAAGCACGTCTACAACCGCACGTGGCTCGGCTACGACCGCCGCTTCTTCCACGACACGCTGCACGTCGAGGCCGGCATGGTCTTCCACTACGACGGCACGGGAATGGGAACCCAGCAGGTCGTGCAACTCTCGGTCAACCTGCAACGCCTGTTCGACATCGGGCCCCGGCGCCCCGCTCCCGGACACCGGCACGGACACGGCCCGCGGCATTGATTCCGACACCACCATTGATTCCAATATCTGTTACGATCAAGCAAATTCACGAAAAATATGGCAAGCGCAACCAACGAAACACGAGAGAAGTCGCTGAACTTCCTCGAAGAGATCATCGAAGAGTCCATCGCCAGGGGCGAAACCCGCGTCCAGACCCGCTTCCCGCCCGAACCCAACGGATACCTCCACATCGGCCACGCCAAGAGCATCTGCATCAACTTCGGACTGGCCAAGAAATACGGCGGCAAGTGCAACCTGCGCTTCGACGACACGAACCCCGTCAAGGAGGATGTCGAGTACGTCGACTCGATCAAGCGCGACATCCGCTGGCTGGGATTCGACTGGGCGCTGGAACGTTATGCGTCGGACTACTTCGACCAGCTCTACGAATGGGCCATCGTCCTGATCAAGAAGGGACTGGCCTACGTCGACGACCAGACGCAGGAGCAGATCCGCGAAAACCGCGGTACGGTCTCCGTACCGGGCACGCCCTCGCCGTGGCGCGACCGTTCCGTGGAGGAGAACCTCGACCTCTTCCGCCGCATGAAGGAGGGTGAGTTCCCCGACGGGTCGAAGGTCCTCCGCGCGAAGATCGACATGGCACACCCGAACATGCTCTTCCGCGACCCGATCATGTACCGCATCATCCACGCCGAACACCACCGCACGGGCAACAAGTGGTGCATCTACCCGATGTACGACTACGCCCACGGCCAGAGCGACTCGATCGAGCAGATCACCCACTCGATCTGCACGCTCGAATTCGACGTCCACCGCCCGCTGTACGACTGGTTCATCCAGGCGCTGGACATCTATCCGTCGCACCAGTACGAGTTCGCGCGGCTGAACCTCACCTACACGATGATGTCGAAGCGCAAGCTGCTGAAACTCGTCCAGGAGGGCGCCGTGATGGGCTGGGACGACCCCCGCATGCCGACGATCTGCGCCCTGCGCCGCAAGGGTTACACCCCGGCTTCGGTGCGCAACTTCGCCGAGATGGTCGGCGTGGCCAAGCGCGACAACGTCATCGACCTCGCCAAGCTCGAATACTGCGTGCGCGAGGATCTGAACAAGGTCGCCGAACGCCGCATGGCGGTGCTGAACCCGCTGAAAGTGACGGTCACGAACTACCCCGAAGGCAAGACCGAGCTGTTCACGGCCATCAACAACCCCGAGGACGAGGCGGCCGGGACGCGTCAGGTGCCCTTCTCGCGCGTGATCTACATCGAGCGCGACGACTTCATGGAGAACCCGCCGAAGAAGTTCTTCCGCCTGCAACCCGGCGGCGAGGTACGTCTGCGCTACTCCTATCTGATCAAGTGCGAGGAGGTCGTCAAGGATGCCGAGGGCAACATCACCGAGCTGTTGTGCACCTACGATCCGATGTCGGGCAACGGCTCGTCGAGCGACGGCCGCCGCGTGAAGGGCGTCATCCACTGGGTGTCGGCGCAGGATGCCGTGGAAGCCGAGATCCGGCTCTTCAACCCGCTCTTCACGAAGGAGGATCCCGATGACGTGGAGGAGGGACAGACCTGGGAGGACAACCTCAACCCCGAGTCGATGGTCAGGATCAAGGGCTATCTGGAACCGTCGCTGCGGGAGATTCCCGTGGGACAGGCCGTGCAGTTCGAGCGTGTGGGCTACTTCTGCCCCGACACGGATTCGACGCCCGACCACCTGGTCTTCAACCGCACCGTGACGCTCAAGGACTCCTGGGCCAAGATCAACAAGTAGGATCGGTCGGACAGCCACACAACCGAAAGAGGCGGAGATTCGCAGGAATCTCCGCCTCTTTTCTGTCGTGCCGGAAACCGGTCAGCGCGTATTTTCCCGGGACTTCCAGGGAGCACCGCCCCGCCGCAACGGAAGAGCGTAGTAGAACTCCTGCCACGCTCCGTGGATCCAGCAGGCATCCCAGCGCGTAGACTCCATGAATGCCCTCCGGGCCCGTTGCACCAGCGGGTCGGAGGGATCCGTGAGTCTGGTATCTCCCGACAAGAAAAGCGTAGATCTCAAAATCCGGACCGGGCGTCCCGTGGAATCCGCGGCAAAATGCACGGAAAAGGATAAAAACGGCGGCAGCGAATCCGTCGGTCCGAGCCGGTCGAACGCCTCGCACAACCGGAGGTGATTCTCCTGCAAATCGACGCCCCGTTTATACGCCCGGTTGCGGAAATGGCGGACCGGGCCGACCTTACCCGCTTCAACGGCGGCTGTCCACTCCTCTTCAAGAATGGCGCGACGCTCGTAACAGATCGCCTCGCCCCGTCCGTAACAGATCTCGCCGCTGAACCACGACGCTCGGACCCGTCCCCCTTCGGTCCATTCCGGGAAGAGTTCCGCGGCCGTGAAAAGGGGGTTATCCGTACAGGTATACAGCCGTTCGAGCCACAACTCTCCCTGTTCCAGCCGCCAACACCCCACATAGCGGCGCCAGCAGGCCGTATTGATGGGGGCATCGGCCTCTCGCAGCCGCTCGTCGAGACGCACCCGCATCGCACTGTCGATATGCTCCAACGGACAGGCAAACATCGACAGCGTATCGCGTCCCACGATCAGTCGTTCGGACATCTGGATCGTGGCAAAAGACGGCAGCACAATCCACAACGCCGCCAGCAGGAAAAGAATCCGTTTCATGGTTCTCCGACTTTGGAAGGATTCGGTCGGAATAAAGTTACGATTTTTTGCCGGACAGGCAACGGCTCGCTCAACAAAAAAATGCGGGCGAAGCATTCCGACACCTTCGTCCGCATACCTATATAAAAGTTTCCCTTTCGGCCCTAACCTACATCATCCGCCCGAAGGTGCGGCCGCCCAGCAGGTAGCGCGCAACGATCGAACCCCGGTAGATATGCCCGGCGTGCCCCTTGCGTGCCGACCGGATCGCCCGCCGCTTCTTCGCCAGCGAAGGATGCCACTTGAAGAAGTCCCGGTATGCGCGGAACACCGCCCGGAAGTTGTCCGCACGTCCCTGCATGAGGTACGAAAGCGCCGCCAGCAGATCCAGCGCCGGACGCAGAAGGGCCACCAGCAGCCGCTGTCCCGACGAGGTGCACTTGTAGAGCATCGCCAGATTGTTGCGGTGGTTATAGAAGACCTTCGACGGCGAATCGGTCTGCAAGGTCCCGCCCCCGAGGTGGTAGACCGCGCTCGCGGGAACCACCCGCACGCGGTAACCCGCCAGCTGCATGCGCCAGCAGAGGTCGATCTCCTCCATGTGGGCGAAGAAGTCGTCGTCGAAGCCCCCCAGCGCCCGGAACACCCCGGCCCGGCAGCAGAACGCCGCACCGCTCACCCAGAAGAGGTCCCGCGCATCGTCGTACTGGCCCCGGTCCTCCTCCACCGCCCGCAGGATCCGGCCCCGGCAGAAGGGATAACCCAGCAGGTCGATGTATCCGCCTGCGGCCCCGGCGTACTCGAACATCCGGCGATTCTCCGACGAGATCAGCTTCGGCGAGACCACCGCCACGTCCGGATTCCGGTCCAGCGTGTCGAGCAGCGGCTCCAACCACCCCGCCGGGGTCTCCACGTCGGAGTTCAGCAGGATGTAATAATCCGCCTCGACCTGTTCCAGCGCCCGGTTGTAGCCCCCGGCAAAGCCGTAGTTGCGGTCCAGACGCACCACCCGCACCGTGGGGAACTCCGCCGTCAGGAGCGCCACCGAATCGTCCGTCGATCCGTTGTCGGCCACGACAACCTCCACCTCCGGCGGGGCCGCCGCGACAACCGACGGCAGAAAACGGCGCAGGTGATCCACGCCGTTCCAGTTCAGTATGACGATTTTAGCGACTGACATTGCGTTTGTGTTTCCAACGCCGGTGCGACCACATCCACAACTCGGGACGGCGGCGGATCTCCGCCTCCAACAACCGCACGTAGCGCTCCGTGATTTCATGCTCCGCGACCTCCTCCCGACCGTCGTAGATCGGCTCGAACGACATCTCGTAGCGGCCCCGCGCCACCCGGTCCAGCTTCACGAAGTAAACCGGAAGGTGGCAGCGCAGCGCCAGTTTCTCGCCGCCGTCGAAGAAGATCGTATCCTGATTCAGGAACCGGAACCAGTGGCTGTCGGGACGCCGCGGCGGATTCTGGTCCGCGATGAGCCCCATGACAAGATTCTTGCCACGGATTCCCTTGTCGCGGTTCCGCAGGTAGAAGCGAAGGCTCTCCTTCATCGAAACCGTCGTCGCGTAGTCCCCGTTGCGGAGCCGCTGGTAGAGGGCCTCCATGACCTTGCTCCGCAGCGGGTGGTAGACCGCCACGACGATCTGCGACGCAACGTAAAGCCCCCAGAACGAACAGTATTCCCAGCATCCGTAGTGGGCCGTCATGGCGATCCAGTCGCGCCCTTCGACCTTTTGCCGATGCTCCTCCAACCCCCTGACCGTCAGAGCGGCGCGCCCCTTGTCCGGCGTCAGGTGCGCCAGATCGAGCGTATCCACGAAGATCTCCGCCAGCGTGCGGTAGAACCGACGCCGGATCTCCGCCAGCTCCTCCTCGCTCTTCTCCGGGAACGAGTTCCGCAGGTTCGTCTTCACCACCGACATCCGGTAGCGGACGCAGCGGTACAGCACCACATAGAGCAGATTCTCCACGACATGATACTTGAACCAGCGGGGCATCACCGAAAACACGTACGCACACCCCCAGAGCACCTCCAAACCGATCCGCTGCATGAAATTCAAGTCCGTCCGTTTCATCGTTCTCGCTCGATCAGGGTTCCACGAAAAGTTTCACGTTCTCGACCTTCGTCCGCAGGCGCAGCCAGTTTTTCAACGTCTCGACGTCGACCGGCTGTGCGGGGTCCCTGCGCGTGATCACGCACACGAGCGTCGTATCGCCCGGCTGGCCCGCCACGTCGAACGTGATGCCCTTCATCAGCGACACCGCCCGCACGTTCTCCGCCAGAGCGCCCATTTCGCGCGACACGTCGTTCACCTCGACGTCCGTCACGCGGTAGCGTTTCAGCTGCGAGGTCATCTCCTCGATGCGGCGGTTCTTCTCCGAGAGCAGCTCCTGATAGCTCTGCTGCAACGACGCCACGTCGATCCGGTCCTCCGTATTGGCCTGCCGGACCACGAGTTCTGTCTTTTCCAGCCCGAAGCCCGCAAGCTGCGTCCGGGCGTTCTCGATCACCTCCTCGCCCAGCGGTTCGCCCACGAGCAGCAGCTCGATCCGCGACGGTTTTTTCCCGTGCGCATAGTGTTTGTTGCATTCGATTACGCGCGTATGGGGGAAGTTGAAGACCTGCGTCACGTATTTGTCGGCCGTAGCTTCGAAAAGCGAGACCTGCACCATGTGGAAGCCGATCACGACGCTCGGAATGAACGTCACGAGCGTGATGGCCATCATCAGCCGCTTGACGGTGCGTTCGCGGGCCTTGTCGATGAAGACCTTCTTTTCGTAACCCAGAAAACGCACCACCAGATAGGTGGCCAGGGCGATGAAGACCGAGTTGATGAAGAAGAGGTAGAAGGCTCCGAAGAAGAAGCGGATCTGCCCCGTGGCGAGTCCGAAGCCCGCCGTGCAGAGAGGCGGGATCAGCGCCGTGGCGATGGCCACGCCCGGAATGACCGTCGAGGTACGGTCCTGCCGTGTCTGGGCCACCATGCCGGCCAGGCCGCCGAACAGGGCGATCAGCACGTCGTAGGTCGTCGGGACCGTACGGGCCAGCAACTCGCTGCTGTTCGACGAGAGCGGCGAGATGAAGAAGTAGACCGTCGAGGTGATGATCGCCACGATGAACATCAGCGCCAGGTTGCGCAGCGACCGCTTCAAGAGTTCGAAATCGTTGATTCCCAGCGACAGCCCCACGCCCATGATCGGGCCCATGATCGGAGAGATGAGCATCGCGCCGATGATCACCGCCGCCGAATTGACGTTCAGGCCCAGCGAGGCGACCATCGTGGCGAAGATCAGCACCCAGAGGTTCACACCTCGGAACTCCACGCCTTTCGAAATGTTGGCGACCACCTCGTCGCGCTGGGCCTTGTCGTCTTCGAGGCTGAAACGCCCTTTGAGGAATTCGCGCATTTCACCGAGCCACGTCGCAAACGAACGCGGCGTCTCCGGATTATTTTCCGTTTGGCTATGCTTCTTCTTCATGATCGTCGGTTTCGTTTCGTCCGGGCTCCTCCTGCGCACGGCGCACCCGGGGTTTCCCGGCAACGACGAGCACGAATTCACCCTTGGGTTCGTGCGTGCGGAAGTGTTCCAGCACCTCGGCGACGGTGCCCCGCACGGTCTGTTCGAATTTCTTGGTCAGTTCGCGTGACACCGAGACCGCCCGCTCCGGACCGAAGACCTCGGCGAACTGTTCCAGACACTTCACCACGCGGTACGGAGACTCGTAGAAGATCATCGTGCGCTCCTCGTCGGCCAGTGTCTGCAAATGTTTGGTACGCCCCTTCTTCTGCGGGAGGAAGCCCTCGAAGCAGAAGCGGTCGCACGGGAATCCGCTCTGGACCAGTGCCGGGATCAGCGCCGTGGCGCCCGGCAGCGTCTCGACCTCGATGCCCGCCTCGACGCACGTGCGCACCAGCAGGAACCCCGGATCCGAGATCCCCGGCGTCCCGGCATCCGAGACCAGCGCGGCGTTGCGCCCTGCGGCGATCGTCTCGGCGACCAGCTGTACGGTGGCGTGTTCGTTGAATTTATGGTGCGAACGGAGTTTCTGTTCGATGCCGAGGTGTTTGAGCAGGAACGAGGTCGTGCGCGTATCCTCGGCCAGGACGAAATCCACGGCGCGCAGCACGTTCACCGCGCGCAGCGTGATGTCGTCCAGATTGCCGATCGGCGTCGGTACGATATAGAGTTTGGCCATGCCGTCAGGCGAATTTGCGTTCGAGAAGGTCCATCAGGAGTTTGGCGCCGTCGGAATTGGGGTTCCAGGCGTAGTTCTCCGCGATGTAGATCATGCAGTCGTCGAGGTCCCCGCAATCGTTGAGCGCACCGATGGCGCGTTCGTAGGCTTCGCCGTCGCCGTCGAACAGGTCGCGGATCAGCAGGAACTTGTCGTTCAGGCCTATGGCCTTGCGCAGGTCCGTGACGGGTTCGTTGCGCAGCAGCTCCGAGGCCACGTCACGCGGCGGAGCGATCGTATCGGCCAGCGTCTGCACGTCGTGGTTGATCACCTCGCCCAGCACGGCGCCACCCGGGACATTCGCCAGGTCGGGCTCCGGCCGGATTTTCAGCGTCGGCACCTCTTCCGCCCCCTCGGAGCCATCCGCCGGCTCCGGAATCGCCGGAGTTGCGGAGGGTTCGGCGGCAGCCTGTGGTGCGGGCACACCGTCCGTCGCCGGAGCGGGAGCGGCATTCTCCGCGGCGTCCGGTTCGGCAGCCGGTCCGACGTTCGGCTCCGGGACCGGCTCAACGGCCGGTTCGGGAGCGTCGAGTCCGGGATCCGGTCCGGCGACGGTCTCGACGTTGATCTCCTCGAAAACAGTCTCGGGCTCCTCCTCACGGGGCTGTTCGGACGGCCGGGCATCGGCGGCCGGGGCCGGAACGGACGAAGCGGAGGATGTTTGCCGGACGGAGATCGTCTCCACCTCCGGATTCGGATCGTAGAGCGACATGATCACCCGCTGCTTGTGGCGATGGCGGACAACCGCCTCGTCTTCCAGTCCGAAGAGCGTGGGTGCCGCATGCGGCCGGGGTTTCTCCGGCGCGGCCCCTTCGGCGGCCGGGGACTCCGCGGCAGATTCCGGAGCAGGTTCAGCGACCGGTTCCGAAGCCGGTTCCGACCCGGCAACGGGGCCCGCCGACACAGGCTCCGGGATCGGAGCGGATTCCGGTGCGGCGACCGGTTCCGCAGGCACGGGAGTCTCGGCCACAGGCTCCGGGATCGGAGCGGATTCCGGTGCGGCGACCGGTTCCGCGGGCACGGGCTCCGGTTCGGCAACCGGAACGACCTCCGGCTCCGCAATGATCGGCTCCGCAGCCAAAGGCGCTTCGTCCAGCGGCTCCGCAGCCGGGAAGACCGGAGCGGCCGGGACGATCGGGGGAACCGCCGGATCCGCGGAAACAGGGCCCGCCGGTTCATCCGGATCCGGGAAACCGTCGAGCGAAAGCACCGCTCCGAGGTCGAGGGATTCGGGAAGCAGTTCCGCTTCGGGGTCCGTCTCTGCGGGCATTTCCGCCCGTCCGGATTCGGCAAAGCGAACCGTCTCATAGAGATTGCGCAACTTTTCCAGGGCCAGGTCGCGCTCCACGGCCGGTATTTCATTCCGCTGCGACCATCCGTCGACCAGCGTCGTGAGCCGTCGCAGTTCCTCCTGTATGGTGTTCCAATCCATTGTCTGTTCAGTTTAGACCTTCAAAGATACGCATAAACCTCCGTTCGGCAAAACAATCCCCGGGATAATTTTCCACAACGCCCCGCCGGACGATTTTCACCCCCGCAAAGGGGCGCAACTCCGATAAAATTCACTATCTTTGCGCTGCGAATATCAAAAACCCGAAATACATGGCATTACAATGCGGCATCGTCGGTTTGCCGAACGTGGGCAAGTCGACGCTTTTCAACTGCCTCTCCAACGCGAAGGCGCAGGCGGCCAACTTCCCCTTCTGCACCATCGAACCCAACGTGGGCGTCATCACCGTCCCCGACCAGCGGCTGATCCGCCTGGCCGAAATCGACAACCCCAAGCGGGTGGTCCCCACGACGATCGAGATCGTCGACATCGCCGGGCTGGTCAAGGGCGCCTCGAAGGGCGAAGGCCTCGGCAACAAGTTCCTCGGCAACATCCGCAACACGAATGCCATCATCCATGTGCTGCGCTGCTTCGACAACGGCAACATCACCCACGTCGACGGGTCGATCGACCCCGTGCGCGACAAGGGGATCATCGACACCGAACTCCAACTCAAAGACCTCGAAACCGTCGAGAACCGCCTGGCCAAGACCCAGAAACAGGCTACGTCGGGCGGCGACAAGAACGCCAAACGCGCCGTGGAACTGTTGTTGCAGTACAAGTCCGTGCTGGAACAGGGGCGATCGGCCCGCACCGTGGAGCTCGACAGGGAGGACCGCAAACTGGTCGCCGACCTCAACCTGCTGACCGACAAACCGGTTCTCTACGTCTGCAACGTCGACGAGAAGAGCGCCGCCACGGGCAACGCCTACACCGAGGCCGTGCGTAAGGCGATCGCCGACGAGCGGGCCGAGATGCTTGTCATCGCAGCGGCCACCGAGGCCGACATCGCCGAGTTGGAGAGTTACGAGGAGCGCCAGATGTTCCTCGAGGACCTCGGGCTCGAAGAGTCGGGCGTGGCGCGCCTGATCAAGGCCGCCTACAAGCTCCTCAACCTCGAAACCTTCTTCACCACCGGAGCCGACGAGACCCGCGCCTGGACCTACTCGCGCGGCATGAAGGCCCCGCAGACCGCCGGCATCATCCACACCGACTTCGAGAAGGGATTCATCCGCGCCGAGGTGATCAAGTACGACGACTACGTGGCGCTCGGTTCCGAAAAGGCGTGCCGCGACGCCGGAAAGATCGGCATCGAAGGCAAGGAGTATGTCGTCCAGGACGGCGACATCATGCACTTCCTCTTCAACGTCTGACCCCGGGAAGGACAAGAGCGGAGGAAGAAAGAGTGAAGTGAAGGAAAACAAAACGAGAAAAGAGAACACGAATAACGTACCCGAAAAACCGGTTGACCATGAAAAACGCGAAGTACCTCCTTTTGGGAATTGCAGCCATCGTCTGCGCCGCCGTGCTCGCACGAGCCTACACCTACAAGTACCGTTCGCAGGACACGATCGTCGTGACGGGATTGGGCGAAACGGAGTTCACCTCCGACCTGATCGTCTGGTCCGGCACCCTCACGGCCGAAGCCCAGCAGGTTGCCGCCGGATACGCCCAAATCGAGCAGAGCAAGGCCAAGGTCCAGCAGTACCTCGAAGAGAAGGGACTCCCGGCCGATGCCGTGGTCTTCGAGTTCGTCAACGTCGACAAGCAGTTCGACCCGGTCTACAACGCCAACGGCAACTGGGCCGGCGAACGCTTCCGCTGCTACCGGCTGCGGCAACGCTTCACGGTCGAGTCGCACGACGTGGAGCGCGTGGAGACCATCTCGCGCGAGATCTCCTCGCTCATCGCACAGGGCGTCTCGATCGAGGCCTACGCCCCGGACTACTACTACACGAAACTCGACGACGTGAAGATGGGACTCATCGAAACCGCCTCGGCCGACGCCCGGATGCGCGCCCAGAAGATCGCCGAGAACGCCGGAACGAAGATCGGCCGCGTGGCCTCGGCCCGCATGGGGGTTTTCCAGATCACCGGCGCCAACACCAACGAGGAGTTCTCGGCCGGCGGGTCGTTCAACACGTCGAGCCGCAACAAGAAGGCCCGCATCACCATGCGGATCGAATACCGGGTGAAATGATCACTGAAAGCGGGAAGGGCGTCGATCTTCTCCCGAGCATGAGAAAACAGATAAACAACCGATAGTTTCATGAAAAGACCTGTCCGGGTGCGCTTCGCACCCAGCCCCACCGGACCGCTCCACATCGGCGGCGTCCGCACGGCTCTCTACAACTACCTCTTCGCCCGCCAGCACGGCGGTACGATGATCCTCCGCATCGAAGATACCGACTCGCAGCGTTTCGTTCCCGGCGCCGAGGAGTACATCATGGAGTCGCTCCGCTGGTGCGGCATCCAGATCGACGAGGGCGTCGGCGTCGGAGGCCCCCACGCCCCCTACCGCCAGAGCGAACGCCGCGAAATCTATCTCAAATACGCCTTGCAGCTCGTCGAGGCCGGCTGGGCCTACTACGCCTTCGATACGGCCGAGGAGCTCGACGCCCTGCGCCGCGAGGCCGAAGCGCGCGGCGAGGCCTTCGCCTACAACTACGCCGTGCGCGGGAAACTGGCCACGTCGCTGGCCCTCCCGGCCGAGGAGGTCCGCGCCCGCATCGACCGCGGCGATCAGTGGGTCATCCGCTTCAAGATGCCCGAAAACCAGCTGGTCGAGATGGACGACCTGATCCGCGGCCACGTCGAGGTCAACACCTCGACGCTCGACGACAAGGTGCTCTACAAGTCGGCCGACGCCCTGCCGACCTACCACCTCGCGAACATCGTCGACGACCACCTGATGGAGGTCTCGCACGTCATCCGCGGCGAAGAGTGGCTGCCCTCGCTGCCGCTCCACTACCTGCTCTACAAGGCCTTCGGGTGGGAGGATTCGCAGCCCGCCTTCGCACACCTGCCGCTGCTGCTCAAACCCACCGGCGGCGGCAAGCTCTCGAAGCGCGACGGCGACAAGATGGGATTCCCGGTCTTCCCGCTCTTCTGGAAATCCCCGACGACGGGCGAAACGGCCCGCGGATACCGCGAGGACGGCTACTTCCCCGAGGCGTTCATCAACATGCTGGCGCTGCTGGGCTGGAACCCCGGCACCGAGCAGGAGATCTTCTCGATGCAGGAGCTCATCGACAGCTTCTCGCTGGAACGCGTCTCGAAATCCGGCGCCCGCTTCCAGCCCGACAAGGCCAAGTGGTTCAACGCCCAGTACATGCACCACAAGACCGACGCCGAACTGGCCGCGCTCTACCAGCCGATCCTGCGCGGGCACGGCATCGAGGTGTCGGACGAAGTGGCCGGCAAGGCCGCCGGAATCATGAAGGAGCGTGCCACGTTCATCACCGACCTGTGGGACCTGACGTCGTTCTTCTTCGTCGCGCCGACCGAATACGAGGAGAAGCAGACCCGCAAGTACTGGAAGGGGCAGAACCCGGCGATCCTGCGCGAGGTGCGCGAAGTCCTTGCCTCGATCGACGACTTCTCGCTCGAAAACACCGAACGCATCGTCCACGCCTGGATCGAGGAGAAGGGATATGGCATGGGACAGGTGATGAACACGCTGCGGCTGGCGCTTGTGGGCGCCGGAAAGGGCCCCGGGATGTACGACGTCACGGCCTTCATCGGCAAGGAGGAGTGTCTGCGCCGCATCGATCGCATCCTCGAGGTGCTGCCCCCGATCGAATAGCAACCTTCCGACCGGAAAAAACATACAAAACCTATAACTACGCAAACTATGGTCAATATCGAACAGAACGTATGGGGCATGACCCCCGAGGGTGAGGCGATCATCCTCTATACGCTGCGCAACGACAAGGGCGCCGAGGTGCAGCTGTCGAACTTCGGAGCGGCGATCGTCTCCGTGAAGATGCCCGACCGCGAGGGCCGCATGGCCGACGTCGTGCTGGGCTACAAGCATCCCGAAGGCTACTTCTTCGACGGGGCCGCCTCGGGAAAGAGCGTCGGGCGCTGCGCCAACCGCATCGCCTTCGGGCGCATGACGGTCGACGGCAAGGAGTACCGCCTCGAAGTCAACAACGGCGTGAACCACCTCCACGGCGGTACGAAGAACTTCGCCAACCGCGTCTGGGAGAGCCGCGTGGAGACCAACCGCGTGGTGATGGCCCTCACGTCGGAGGACGGCGACCAGGGCTATCCCGGCGAACTGTATGTCGAGGCGGTGTTCGACTTCGACGACGACAACGCCCTGGAAATCACCTACAAGGCCAAGACCTCGCAGACGACCGTCGTGAACCTCACGAACCACGTCTATTTCAACCTCGCGGGCGAGGCGAGCGGTTCGGTCCTCGACCACGAATTGCAGCTGAACAGCTCGAAGGTGCTGGAAATGAACGACAAGCAGATCCCTACGGGAAAATTGCTCGATGTGGAGGGCACGCCGCAGGATTTCCGCGAGTTCCGTTCGTTCCGGCCGGGCATCGACGCGGAGTTCAACCACATCCGCGACTTCCGCGGTTACGACCATCCGTTCGTGATCGACGGCTGGAAGCCCGGCATTCTGGGCGAAGTGGGGACGCTGCGCGAAACGAAGTCGGGCCGCACGGTGACGGTCCTGACGTCGCAGCCCAGCGTGATGGTCTACACCGGAAACTGGCTCGCAGGCGGGTGTCCCGAGACCAAATCCGGAGGCCGTTACGAGGATTACGCCGGAGTGGCGATCGAGTGCCAGAACTACCCCGACGCCGTGAACCATCCGGAGTTCCCCTCGCCGCTGCTCCACCCCGACGAGTTCTACTGCCAGAAGATCGTCTTCCGCTTCGGCGTCTGCTGACACGGAAAAAGTATTCGATAATCAATATCAAGGTCGGATGAAATGTTTCATCCGACCTTGATATTTTACTATTCACCCCTTTTCTGTTTCTGATCAAGCAACCGATCAAAGCATTTAATTGGAATCAAACCGTTACTGTTACTCGTCTTAAAAGTAGCATGATTCGATAGAGAAAATACCCATGCGAAAGAAAAATCGCTTTACGCAACAATCTGCAATCAACCAAATTTACCCGCTTCAAACATGTCAAATTTTTACGAAAATCTCGCTGTAATTTTTGAATTTGCTCCTTATTTTTATAATTACATTGAGCAGCGGAAATAAGCAATTGCATATTAGCCAAACACAAATTAGCTCGGGCAAAATCAACATATTGGGGCCAAAAACGAACTGTATCCTCATAGATTCGTTCACATGCCACTAAAAGAGACATCTTTTTCAGACTGAACGACTGATGAGTTATACTGGTTGCCGACATTCGATAATGATACAATTTCCGGGTAGTCATCACCACTTTTTCGACCTTCTGAAAAAGTTGCCACACAAACAAAGAATCCTCACCGTGACTAATCTCTTTCACAAACCGGGCATTTCTTACAAACTTCGCATCAAAAAGTTTACTCCACAAAACGTGCATGAAAGCATTGGGTCCTAAAAACTCTCGGACGATACGTTCCCGATCCCAGACCTCTTCCTGAACCGGAAAAACAGCGGCGGAAACATTATTCTCAACCTTGTCATTTTCAAAAATGAATGCATGACATGTAACAATATCCGCATGGAAAGTTCGTGCCTTTGTTTTCAAATATTCAACCATTTGCGGGTCAATCCAGTCATCGGCATCTATAAACAGTACATAATCACCAGCAACATGGTCCAACAGCCTATTTCGGGTCTCTGCCACTCCAATATTTTCTTGGTGATACACTTCAAAATAGGCGTGTTTGGTTGCATATTCCTCACAGATCGACAAGGAATCATCCGTCGAGCCATCATCAATGATGACCACTTGAAGTTCTTGGTAGGTTTGAGATACAATACTATCAAGACACTGGCGCAGAAATTCAGCCGCATTGTAAACAGGAATCAGAATCGAAACCATCTCCTTAAAATCATTATTTTATATTGTCTCTACATCGATAACATCAGACTGACTGTGTCCAAACAACTATCATTTATCATTCGGACAGTCCCTGTTTCTCGATGCAACGGAGAATCTCGTCGCGCAGGGAGCGCGGCGTGACATTGCGGTGCACAACCAGCAGATATGAATTGCGGATCTGTTCGCGGATGAAGGCTTCCGGGAGATCGCCGTCCGTGCGGATCCCGTTCCAATGCCGCTTGTCGAAGTGCCACGCCTCACCGACCTCCGGATAACGTTCCCGCAGCCGCAGCGCCTCGTCCGGGTCGCACTTCACCGCCACCCAACTGAAATTCGCCAGGTCTGCACACGCATACATCCGTCCGCCGATCTTGTAGACCAACGTCGTTTCATCGAAGGGCGTCGTCTCCTCGGTCAGCGGCAGCGACAGGCAGTAGTCCCGAAATTCCTCGATATCCATCTCCGGCAGGTTTTGTTGTGCAAGATACGATTTTTTTGGCACACGGATTGCTCTCTCTGCCGAAGTAAAACCAAAATCTGCATGAAGATGAAAAAATTACTCCTCTGTCTGCCCCTGCTGGCGATCCTCGCCGCAGGCTTCATCGGCTGTTCCAAACAACGCCAGTGGAACCACGAACAGCGCAAAGCCATGCGCGAAGCCCTGCGTGCCTACCGTCAGATGATCTATCTCGACAACCTGACCGATGCCGAATTCGTCCTCTTCTCCGACCAGGTCGCCGGAACCCTCGAAAACGCCTATCCCGTCTACGTGGAGTTCATCCAGATGGACGGCGTCGACGATACGGTCGACATGGTCGTCGTCACGGAGATCGTCGACGAACTCAACGCCGATGCCCGCAACATGCGCCACATCTTCCCCTACAACACCCTCGTAGCCCAGGGCGTGCTTCCGGCAGGCCTCGACCACGAACAGCAGAAGGCCTTCTACAACTGCTTCGCCCAGAAGGTCAACGACACCTACCTGACGATGGATCAGTTCTTCAACGCCATCCTCGCCGACACGACCGACATGTCCCAGCTCGCCCAGTTGCAGAGCCAGTGCGCCAACGATCTCTTCCAGTGGGTCGTAACCGAGGTCGACATCACCGAAACCGTCACGCCGGCCCCGGCGCAGGGCTCCACGACAGCCAACCAATAGATAGAAGTCCGTCCCGAAAACGGCGAGGGTCCCCCGGCAATCCGGGAGACCCTCTTTTCATGCGCACACCGCGCCGTTACTTGTCGGCGAAGAGCGAGCGGGCGATGCCCATTTCCAGCCCCCGCAGCTCGGCGAGTCCGCGCAGACGCCCCAGGCACGAATAACCCGGATTGGTCCGCTTTTTCAGGTCGTCGATCATCTGGTGCCCGTGGTCCGGACGCATCGGAATCGAGACCTTGCGCCGCTGCTGGACTTCCAGAAAAGCCTTCATCACCTCGTACATCGGCACGTCGCCTTCGAGGTGGTTCGCCTCGAAGAAGTTGCCCGCGGCGTCGCGCTGCGTCGAGCGCAGGTGCACGAAATTCACCCGGTCGCCCCAGCGGCGCATCATCCCCGGCAGGTCGTTCTTCGCCGAGACGCCGAACGACCCCGTACAGAGGCAAAGTCCGTTCGAGGCATTGGGAACCGCCTCGACCAGCTTCCGAAAATCCTCCTCCGTGGAGAGGATGCGCGGCAGCCCGAGGATCGAGAACGGAGGATCGTCGGGGTGGATCGCCAGCACCGAACCCACCTCGTCGGCCACCGGCGCCACCTCGCGCAGGAAGGCGATCAGGTTCCCGCGCAGCACCTCGGCCGTGACGCCCTTGTAGCGGTCCAGCTCCTTCTGGAACTGTTCCAGCGTGAAGCTCTCCTCCGAACCCGGAAGTCCGGCGATCATGTTGCGCGTGATGAGCTCGATCTCCGCGGCGTCCATCCGTTCGTAGCGGGCCTTTGCGGCGGCACGCTCCTCGGCCGAATACTCCTGCTCGGCGCCCGGACGTTTCAGGATGAAGAGGTCGAAGGCCACGAAGGCCGCGCGTTCGAAACGCAGCGCCCGCGACCCGTCGGGAAGCTCATAGGCGAGGTTCGTGCGCGTCCAGTCCAGCACCGGCATGAAGTTGTAGGTGATGACGTGGATACCGCACGCCGCCAGGTTGCGGATCGACTGCTTGTAATTCTCGATATAGGGCTGGAAGTCGCCCGTGCGGGTCTTGATGTGCTCGTGCACCGGGATGCTCTCCACGACCGACCACACGAGGCCCGCATCGGCGATCATCTGCTGCCGCTTGCGGATCTCCTCCACGGACCACACCTCGCCGTTGGGAATATGGTGCAGGGCGTTCACGATATCGGTGGCTCCGGCCTGGCGGATGTCCGCGAGGCTCACGGGATCGTTCGGCCCGTACCACCGCCACGATTGTTTGCAAAGATACATAATGACTCTGTTTTTACGGATTAGATCGAGAAGGCGTCGAAACCGCCGTCGACAACGGCCAGCGCGCCGGTCACGAACGACGAGGCGTCGCTGATCAGGTAGTGGATCGTACCCAGCAGCTCCTCGGGCTCGGCGAAGCGGCCCGCGGGCGTGTGGGCGATGATCGTCCGCGCACGGTCCGTATAGGAGCCGTCGGGGTTGGTCAGCAGCGTGCGGTTCTGATTCGTCAGCAGGAAGCCCGGCACGATGGCGTTCACGCGCATCTCGGGGCTGAACTTCATGGCCAGTTCGGCGGCCATGTACTTCGTGTAGTTGCCGATGGCGGCCTTCGCGGCGCCGTAGCCCACCACGCGGGTCAGCGGACGAAGCGCCGACTCCGAGCAGAAATTCACGATCACACCCTTCCTGCGGGCCGTCATGGCCTCGCCGAAGACCGTCGTCGGGAGCACCGTGCCGAAGAGGTTCAGGTCCACGACCTTCTTGAAGGCGTCGATTTCCAGATCGAGGAACGACTTGTCCGGCGCGATCGTCGCACCGCCCATGTTGCCGCCCGCGGCGTTCAGCAGCACGTCGATGTGGCCGTAGGCTTTCAGAATCGCATCGCGGTTGGCTTCCAGCACCTCGCGGTTCAGTACGTCGGTCACGAGGAACAGCGCCTCGCCGCCCTGCGCGCGGATCGAGCCGACCAACTCCTCGCCGGCCTTCTCGTCGCGGTCCAATACGACCACCTTTGCGCCCTGTTCGGCCAGGTAGGCGCAGATCGAACGTCCCAGAATTCCGGCTCCGCCCGTCACGACGACGACGCGGTCGCGGATGTCAAACAGATTTTTCATAGCTGGTTCAGATAATATTGTTGGTATAATACGGTATGTTCTCTTTGAGCAGGATGTCGATCGGCAGGTTGTTGACCCCGTCGGGTCTCCGCCCCTCGACCAGCCACGCGCACAGCGACATCACCCCGCGGTAGCCCTGCACCTCCGGGCGTTGGGCCACGAGGGCCGTCACCACGCCGTCGGCCAGCATCCTCCGGTTGCGGTCGATCACGTCGTAGCCCACCAGCCGCACGTCGTGCCGTCCCCGCGCGGCGAGGTAGCCCGCCAGAATGTAGCACGTCGAATTGAAGGTCACGGCCCCGGCCACCGAGGGGTGGCACCCGAAGAGCTCGTCGAGCCGGCGGGCATTGCCGGCATCGTCGCCCAGACGCAGCGCCACGTCGTGCAGCGCACCGCGGAAATCGTGCCGCCGGAGGTAGTCCCGAAAACCGCGTTCGCGTTCGCGGCACTGGTTCGAGCCGCCGTCGCCGCGGTGGACGATCTTCCCCACGACGAGGTCCGCACCGGGGTCCAGCCGTTCGCAGAGCAGGCGCGCGGCGACCGCCCCGGCATCGAACGACGAGGTTCCGAAGTAAGCCAGGCGATTGCAGGAGGGGATATCGGAGTCGACAAAGACATACGGGATGCCGCGCCCGTCGAGCTCCGCGGTGAAGGGGATCACCCGCTCGGCGAAGAGCGTGGCAAGCAGCACGCCGTCGACAGGCTCCTCCCGCAGCGCCGCGAGGGTCTCCTCGAACGACGCACGGTCGTACTGATCGAAGCGGAACCGCCGCACCGCGACGTTGTAACGCCGCGCCTCGGCTTCGGCACGCACGACGCCCGCCTCGAAATCGGCCCAGTACTCCCCGGCCGCAAAGCGCGGCATCACCACCGCCACGACATACTGACGTCCCGACGCCAGCGAACGTGCGATCAGATTCGGGCGATAGTCGACCCGTTGCAGCACGGCGTTGACCCGCGCGAGATTCTCCGCCGAGACCTTGCCCCGGTTGTGGATCACGCGGTCGACCGTCCCGACCGACACGCCGGCCATCCGGGCGATGTCGACCAGACGCACCGTCGCCGGAGTTCCCGCGGCGGACTTTCCGTCCCCGTTGCCGGAAGCCGTTCCGGTGTTCACGCCGGGATCCTGTTCGTTTTCGTGCATGGCGTCGTTCGTTTTCGATCCGTTGCCGCAAAGATAGCACGTTTTTCCAGAAATCGCAAGTGTGTGCGCACACACTTATGATTTTCTCGCAAAAAAAGTCCGACACGCAGTCGGACTTGACGGTTTCTTCCGGAGACCTCTCCCCGCCCGGGAACCTTATGCCGGATTCTTCAACCCCGGGAAATCGGGCGACACCACGATGCGGATCGCCCGGTGGAGGATCGAGAATTCCAGCGGCGTATGGCCCAGCGGCTCGCCGTCGATCTCGACCGAGACCTCCGGCGACGACTCGATGCGGATGCGGCTGCCGCGCTCCTGCAAGATATGCCGGATGCGGTAGATCCCGCCGTTGAAGAGGTAGTGGAAGCGGAACAACAGGTGCCAGAAATGCACGGGACGGATCAGCGACAGGTCCAGAATCCCGTCGTCGGCAATTGCCGCCGGCAGGGGCTGCATGCCGCCGCCGTTGAACTTGCAGATGCCCACGGCCGCCGAAAAGAGCAGGTTGTTATAGACCAGCCGGTCGTCGACCCACACCTTGATGCCCGTCGACTTGTAGCGGAAGAAGTTCTTCACCACGCACCACGTATAGCGCCAACGGCTCTTGTGGCCCTTCTTTTTCAGGTGCGAGAGCTTGCGCACGACGTGTGCGTCGAACCCCACGCCCGCAACGTTGGCCATGTAGCGGCTCTGGCGGTAGTGCGCCTCCTCGTAGGAGACCACCCCGACGTCCTGCAAGAAGGAGCACCCCGCCGCAATGGCCTTCACGGCATCCTGATAGCGGTTCGAGATGCCGAACGTGCGCACCCAGTCGTTCCCCGTGCCGACGGCCACCACGGCCAGCAGCACCTCCTGCGGATCGACCGTCTGCTGGATGAACAGGCCGTTGACCACCTCGTGCAGCGTGCCGTCGCCGCCGACGACGATGATCCGCCGGTAGCCCTCGCGCACGGCCGTGACGGTCAGCTCCGTAGCGTGGAACTTGTGCTCCGTGAAGACCGGTTCGCAGACGATGTGCGCATCGCGCAGCAGCTTCGAGATCTGCGGAAAGTGATCCAGCCCGCGGCCGCCGCCGGCCACGGGATTCACGATCACAAACCATTTGTCGGACAATCCGGACACGACGCGGCTACTTTTCGGGGATGTTGCGCAGCGTGTCCGTCAGGAAGTCGTAGAACTTCCCGACCGAGGCGATCTCGACCTTCTCGTCGGGCGAGTGCGGGTAGCAGATCGTCGGGCCGAACGAGATCATGTCCAGACCGGGATAGTTGCCGCCGATGATGCCGCATTCCAGCCCGGCGTGGATCGCCGTGACGGCCGGCTTCCGGCCGAAGAGGCGTTCGTACGAAGCCGTCATGGCTTTCAGGATCGGCGACTCCATGTTGGGGTTCCAGCCGTCGTAGGAGCCCGTCAGTTCGGTTTTGGCGCCCGCCAGCCCGAAGAGCGCCGCGATGGCCTCGCCCAGCGCCCGTTTCTCGCTGCCGACCGAGCTGCGCAGCAGGCATTGCAGTTTCACCGTCGAGCCGTCGGAGACCACACGCGCCAGGTTCGTCGAGGTCTGCACCAGCCCCGGCATGGCCATCGACATCTTCTGCACGCCGTCGGGGCAGGCCACGACGGCACGGATCAACGCCCCGGCGGTCTCGCGCGGAAGCATCTCCGCCGGACGGTCGCACGCCTCGGCAAACAGTTCGATCGAATCCTCGATGCCGGCGTATTCGGCCCGCACGACCTCCCGATAGGCATCCAGCGCCCCGGTAAAGGCGCCCAGCGCCCCGGTCGGAACCAGCACCGTGGCTTCGGCCTCGCGCGGGATGGCGTTGCGCAGTCCGCCGCCGTCGACCGACGCCAGCAGCACCTCGCACGGCGCGGCGTTCAGGAAGCGGAAGAGCAACTTATTGGCGTTGGCGCGCTGGCAGACGATCTGGATGCCCGAGTGGCCGCCTTTGAGCCCCTTGACCGTCACCTTCACCGCCGTATATCCTTCGGCGGGGGTTGCCGCCGCGGCATAGTCGAAGCGGATGTTGGCATCGAGACCGCCGGCGCACCCCACGTAGAGCTCGCCCTCCGTCTCGGAGTCGAGGTTCAGCAGGATGTCGCCCTGCAACACCCCGCCCTGCAACCCGAAGGCGCCGTCCATGCCGGTCTCCTCCGTGGCCGTGAAGAGCGCTTCGAGCGGTCCGTGCACGAGCGTGTCGTCCTCCAGCACGGCCAGAATCGCCGCCACGCCGATGCCGTTGTCGGCCCCGAGCGTCGTGCCGTCGGCCGTCACCCATTCGCCGTCGACGTAGGCATCGATCGGATCCTTCTCGAAGTCGAACTCCTTGTCGTTGTTCTTCTGCGGAACCATGTCCAGGTGGGCTTGCAGAATCACCCCCTTGCGGTTCTCCATGCCCGGCGTGGCCGCCTTGCGCACATGGATGTTGTGCGCCGCGTCCTCCGTGGCTTCCAGCCCCCGCGAACGGGCGAAATCCAGCACGTAACGGCGGATCCGCTCCTCGTGCGACGACGGACGCGGAATGCGGACGATCTCCGCAAAGTGTTTCCAGACCAATGTCGGCTTCAAAGCCGTCAGATTGCGATCCATACTCTTATTCGTTTTTTGAATGATACGTTTCCGGATTTTCCGAAGCCTCCCCGACCCCGCGGTCGAAGGCCTCGACGATGTATTTCACCAGCGGGTGCCGCACGATGTCGCGCTTGTCGAACTCCACGATCCCGATTCCCTCGACATCGCGCAGCAGCTCCATCGTCCGCACCAGTCCGCTGTCCGACTTCTTCGGCAGGTCGATCTGCGTCACGTCACCCGTGACGATGAAGCGCGCGTTGCGGCCCATGCGCGTGAGGAACATCTTGATCTGCGAGAGCGTCGTGTTCTGCGCCTCGTCCAGGATCACGAAGGCGTTGTCCAAAGTCCGGCCCCGCATGTAGGCCAGCGGCGCGATCTGCACCGTGCCCTCTTCGAGGAACTTTTGCAGCTTCACGGGCGGGATCATGTCGTTCAGCGCATCGTACAGCGGTTGCAGGTAGGGGTCCAGCTTCTCCTTCATGTCGCCGGGCAGGAAGCCCAGCTTCTCGCCCGCCTCGACGGCCGGGCGCGTGAGGATGATCCGCCGCACCTGACGCTCCTTCAACGCCCGCACGGCCAGCGCGATGGCCGTATAGGTCTTGCCCGAGCCCGCCGGACCCACGGCGAACAGCAGGTCGTCCCGGTCGTAGAGCTTCACCAGCCGCTGCTGGTTCACGGTCCGCGCCCGGACGATGTTGCCGTTGTTGCCGTAGACGATCACGTCCTTGTCCACCGGCGTGTCGTCCGGCAACGCCGCGCCCGAAAAGCACTGGTCGATGACCTGCGACGAAATATGTCCGTATTTGAGGTAGTAGGCCACGAGCGAGTCCACCCGCTTGGCGAAGCGCCGCGTCTCGGCCTCCGGACCGAGGATCTTCAACGCCGAGCCCCGGGCCACGACCTTCAACGCCGGGTGCAGCGACTTGATCTGTTCGAGATAGACGTTCTGGGGCCCGTACAACTCCCGGGGGTCGACCCCTTCGATGAGAATCTCCCTGCCGACACTCTCCGTCATGGGTCAGAAGATATAGCCGACGCTGAGCGCCACGTTGTAGGAACGAAGATTGTCGAGATGGCTGCCGTCGGGGAGCACCACATCGCGCTTGCCGCGGAACTGACCGTTGTAGCGCACGTCGATGAGCAGGTGGCGCATCAGCACGATCCCCGCACCCGCGGTATAGGAGACCGACGGGCGGACCCGTCCGAAATCCAGCAGATCGCCGCCCGACTTCTGCTTGCAGTCGTTCATCACCGTGAAGACCGGACCCGCGTAGATCCGCAGGGGATTCAGCAGGCGGAACGACGCCAGCACCGGGACGTCGATCGAGTTCGATTTGAGATTGATCTCGGCCTTTCCCGACGGGCGGATGCGCAGGCCCTGACGCACGTAGAGGATCTGCGGCTCGATGGCGAAGGCCCCGAGTTTCACGGCCGTGACGATGCCGGCCTGCCAGCCCAGTTTGTTGCGGATGTCGGCGGCATCCATGTTCGTCGTATAGTCGGGGATGTTGATACCTCCGACGACCCCCCACTCGACCATCGTGCGGGGCCGCTGCGCCGAGGCGCCCAGAGCGGCCACGGCCAGCAGAAGAGTCAGTACGAATTTACGCATATTCATTCCGTTTCATTTGTTCTTGTCACGTTGCAGACGGAGCGCCGCCCAGAGCATGTAGGCCAGGCACGCCGCCACGAAGAGCATGCCGGCGTGGGGATTCCCCGTCGCGCGGATCACCGCCCCGCACACGGGTCCCGAGACGGCCCCGGCCGAAATCGCCATGATCATCAGCCCGGCCACCTCGTTGGCGTGTTCCGGGACGGCCTTCGTCGCCACGGCATAGAACGTGGCGAAGACGCACGACATGGCGAAGCCCAGCAGCCCGACGGCCGCATAGATCGCCGCCTCGCTGCGCACGAAGACCAGCGCCAGCGCCAGAAGCAGTCCGCCGGCCATGTTCCAGGCGAGGTATTTCGTATCGGAGAGGCGCACGAGCACCCAGGCGCCGACCAGCGTCCCGACGATGCGGCAGGCGTAGAATCCCGTCGTGGTGAGGATCGACGACGGGTTGTCAATCAGGCGCACCGAGAGGAATCCGATCCCCACGTCGCCGGCGATGAAGCATGCCACGCCCAGCGCCGAAATCAACACCCGGAGGTTTTTCAGCAGCCGGAAGCAGGCCGCCATGCCTGCCGCATGCTCCTTGCGGGCGGGCTCCGGGATGGCGGTCAGTTGCAGCCACACGCCGCCGATGACCGTCAGAAGGGCGTAGATCGGCAGCAGCAGCCGCCACGAGCCCGTCCAGGCCACGAGTCCCGTGACGAGCGGCGCCAGAAGCAGCAGCGACGTGTTGCGGAAGATCTGCCCGACGGTCAGATAGCTCGTCATCCGCTCGCCGGGAACGATCGTCGCCAGCAGCGGGTTCACGGCCACCTGCACACACGTATTGCCGATGCCCAGCAGCCCGAATCCGGCGAAATACCACCCCAGCGCGCAGTCGGCGCCGGCGGCATAGGGGACCATCATCCCGACGCAGGTGAATCCGTATCCGAGCAGCGCGGTGGCCTTGCGGCCCCAACGGTTCATGAGCGCGGCGACGGGCGTCGACAGCACCAGGAACCACAGGAAGACCATCGTCGGCAGGAAGCTGACCGCACCCTGCTGTCCGGCGGGGAAATCCGCGGCGATACGCCCCGAGATCGGGGCCACCAGATCGCAGAAACCCATGATGAAGAAGCCCGCCAGGACGGGTCCGAGGAGTTTTCCGGGAGTCGTATTTTGAGTCATCCGTCGAAATTTGCGTTTTTCCGATTTTTCAAAGTTACGTTTTTTTCCGCAAAAACCGTGTCGTCCGTGCAGATATTTTCTCGGAGGTGTGTCCTGCATGGTTTTTGCGATGCGGGACGACACGGCGGTGTCCCGCACGGAAGTGTCTCACCCAAAGCCCCGAACCCTCCCCACGAAGCCTTCGGAAAGGCCCCTCCGGCTCCGGACCGCACGACAAAACCCGCCCCTGCTCTTGTTTTTAACCCGCTTTTTTCCTATATTTGTTTTCAATTTTGAGACCCGCGCCCTCCATGTTCCTGTTCGCACATATCGACCTGACGCTGCCGCTCGAAGACCCGATTCTGAAATTCCTGCTGATTCTGGTCATCATCCTCGCAGCGCCCCTGCTGCTGAACAAGCTCAAAATCCCCTACCTGCTGGGACTCATCATCGCCGGCGCGGTGATCGGCCCCCACGGCCTGAACCTCGTGCTGCGCGACAGCAGCATCATCCTCTCCGGAACGGCCGGTCTGCTCTACATCATGTTCCTCTCGGGCCTCGACATGGACATGTCCGACTTCCGCCGCAACAGCTGGCGAAGCCTCGTCTTCGGACTCTACACCTTCTGCGTACCGCTGGCCCTCGGAATCCTTGCCGGATACTACGTCCTCGGATTCTCGATCTACTCCTCGATCCTGCTGGCCGGGCTCTTCGCCTCGCAGACCCTGATCGCCTACCCCATCGTCAGCAAACTCGGAATCGCCCGCGACAAGGCCGTCACCATCGCCGTCGGCGGCACGGTCATCACCGACACGCTCGCCCTGCTGCTGCTCACGGTGATCGTCGGCATGGCCACGGGAAACGTCGACGACATGTTCTGGTGGCGGCTTTCGGGCTCCGTGGCACTCTGCATCGCCATCATCGTCGTCCTCTTCCCGATCCTCGCGCACTGGTTCTTCAAACAGGTCAGCGACAACATCTCGCAGTACATCTTCGTGCTGGCGATGGTCTTTCTGGGCTCCTACCTGGCACAGCTCGCCGGGTTGGAACCCATCATCGGGGCCTTCCTCACGGGAATCGCCCTCAACCGCCTCATCCCCCGCACCTCACCCCTGATGAACCGCATCGAGTTCGTCGGAAACGCCATCTTCATCCCCTTCTTCCTGATCGGCGTCGGCATGCTCATCGACTACCGGGCCTTCTTCCGCGACTGGGAGAGCCTCGAAGTCGCCGCCGTCATGATCGTCCTGATCACCGCCGCGAAGTACATCGCGGCGTGGCTCACGCAGAAGAGTTTCCGTCTCTCGCCCGACCAGCGCACCGTGATCTTCGGATTGAGTTCGGCCCATGTCGCCGCGACGCTCGCCGCCGTGATGGTGGGCTACAACGTCATTCTGGGATACACGCCCGGGGGCGAGCCGATCCGGCTGCTGAACGAAAGCGTACTGAACGGCACGATCCTGATGATCCTGGCCACCTGCACCGTCTCGACCTTCGCCACGCAGCGCGGGGCGCACAACATTGCCGTGCGGCAGACGCAGCAGACCTCCGAGGAGAAATCCCCCGCACAGGAGGACCACATCCTGATCCCCGTAGCCCACGAGGAGTCGGCCGACGAACTGGTCGGATTGAGCTCGATGCTCAAACGCGCCGGCGAACCCAACGGACTCTACGCCCTGCACGCCATCGACAACAAGGCCGACGACCCGAACGTGGAGAAACGGGCCCGGAAGGTGTTGTCGGCCGCAGCCACGGCCGCAGCGGCAGCGGACATCTACTTGCAGGAGCTGCTCCGCTACGACGTGAACATCACCAATGCCATCGTGAGCGTGGCCCGCGAGCGCAACATCACCGACATCGTCATGGGCATGCACCTCACGGCCCCCGTGGTTCCGGCGCTCCCCGGCATCCCGGGCATTCCCGGACCGCCCAGCCCGGCGATCGGGAAGATGGCCGTGGACATCCTCACCCAGAGCAACGTTACGACGTTCCTCTACCGGCCCGTGCAGCCCATTACGACGATCAAGCGCCACCTGATCGTCGTGCCCGAAAAGGCCGAACAAGAGGCCGGTTTCCAGTTGTGGCTGCGGCGGATCCGCCTGCTGGCCGGGAATTCCGGGGCACGGATCTCCATCCTGGCGCCCGAGAGCACGCTGGCCTACCTCCGGCCGAAGGGGCGGAAACTCCCAGCCAACATCGACTACGTGCCGTTCAGCCAGTGGGACGACATTCCGTCGCTCGAACACGACGTGCGTGAGGACGACTGCCTGTGGTTCGTGATGAGCCGCCGCGACCGCGTCTCCTACCACCCCTCGATGAGCCGCATTCCGTCGTTGCTCGAACACCTTTTCGCGGCATACAGCGCCATCCTGCTCTACCCCGTGCAGGCGGGCGACACCGAGAGCCGCTACATCCGGGTATAGGGACGGAACGACCGGAAACGGCTCCGGAATCCGAGTCTTCGGCACCCGGAGGGGAGGATCCCGGATCGCAAATTGCACGAAAAATTTTTTACCCTCGCGGATTTGCGCTATCTTTGCACTCCAAGAGCAACAAAGAACGGACAAGAACATGAGCCTCGTAGCAATCGTCGGACGTCCCAACGTCGGAAAAAGCACCCTCTTCAACCGCCTCGTCGGAGAACGCAAGGCCATCGTCGACGCGACGGCCGGCACCACGCGCGACCGCCATTACGGCAAGACCGACTGGAACGGACGCGAATTTTCGGTCATCGACACCGGCGGCTATACCGTCAATTCGGAGGACATCTTCGAAGACGAGATCCGCCGGCAGGTTCTGCTGGCCATCGACGAAGCCGACGTGATCCTCTTCCTCGTGGAGGTCCGCACCGGAATCACCGACCTCGACATGCTCATGGCCGACATCCTGCGCCGCACCTCGAAGAAGGTGATTCTGGTCTGCAACAAGGTCGATACGAACGATCTGATCTTCAACTCCCATGAGTTTTACGCCCTCGGGCTCGGGGATCCCTACTGCATCAGTTCGATGTCGGGGAGCGGCACGGGCGACCTGATGGACGCCATCCTCGCGGCACTGCCCGCGGACGCCACCTCGGAGGAGGAGGACGACCTGCCGCACATCACCGTCGTGGGGCGCCCCAACGTCGGGAAATCCTCCCTGACGAACGCCCTGCTCGGTCAGGAGCGCAACATCGTGACCTCGATCGCCGGGACCACGCGCGACTCGATCCGCACGCGCTACAACAAGTTCGGCATGGACTTCTACCTGGTCGACACGGCCGGCATGCGCAAGAAGGGCAAGACGATGGAGGATCTGGAATTCTACTCCGTGATGCGGTCGATCCGCGCCATCGAGAGTTCCGACGTCTGCATCCTGATGCTCGACGCCCGGCAGGGGCTCGAATCCCAGGACCTGAACATCCACAACCTGATCGTCCGCAACCGCAAGGGATGCGTCATCGTGGTCAACAAGTGGGATCTGATCGAGAAGGAGAGCAACACGATGAAGGAGTGGACCGAGTTCCTCAAAAAGAAACTCGCGCCGTTCAACGACATTCCGATCATCTTCACCTCGGTGCTGAACAAGCAGCGGATTCTCGACGTGCTGCAAACGGCCATCCGGGTTTACCAGTCGCGCAAGCGGCGCATTGCGACCTCGGAGCTGAACGACTTCCTGCTGCCGCTGATCGAGAACTACCCGCCCCCCGCAACCAAGGGCAAGTACATCAAGATCAAATACGTAACGCAGCTGCCGACGCCGACGCCGCAGTTTGCGTTCTTCGTCAACCTGCCCCAGTACATCAAGGAGCCCTACCGCCGGTTCCTCGAAAACAACATCCGCGACCACTGGGATTTTTCGGGTGTTCCGATGCAGATCTATTTCCGGCAGAAGTAAGGCCCGTATAGCAAAGCCGACGGTTTCGCTCCCGAAAAATCCCGGCGAGACAATGTCTCTTGCGAATCCGGACAAACAACAGCCGGAACATCCTCCCAAAAGCAGGAGCCGGGGCACATGAACCCCGGCTCCTGCTTCATTCAGTCGGTCGGCACGCTCCGACCGGCAACCTACCGCATCACGATCTCGAAAATCTCCGCAGCACCTTTCACGCGGATGCCCGCAGCCCCCTCCGCCACCTCGATCCGGCAGAACGGATCCGCAGCAACACTCCGCGCAACCACCGTGGCGCCGTCAGCCGCCAGCTGCTCCACCTCGACCGGCGAGGCCGGGCGGCCCATCAGCAGCGTGCAGCTCTTCGTGCCGGGGAGAAGTCCGAAGGTGAGGGTGCCGTCGACGGCATACGACGTGTCGGGGCGTCCGTCGAACATCCGCAGCGCTGCGGCCGCATCGTCGGCTTCAAGCGGGAAACCGAGATCGGCAACCCGCAGCGGATTGACCTCGAACGTGCGGATGGCCGCATAGTTCGTGCGTTTCGAGTCCAGCCGCCGCAGCCGCACATAGCGGGCGGAAACCGCCTCGCCCGTCCAGCGGATGACGTACTGACGCGTCAGTTCGTCGAGCAGCGGGTGCCACGTCCGCCCGTCGGCCGAGTATTCCAGCACGGCGTGGTCGAAATAGTCGACGTCGTCGGTGGAGTTGCGCCCTTGCAGGATCGACACCTCCCGGACATCATGCACGCCGCCCAGATCGACGCCGATCCAGTCGCCGGGTTTCTGGGCGATGCCCGACGTGTAGAAGGTCGTGGAGTCGTTGTCGAACATCAGCCGGGTCTGCGGCGTGCGCGCGCTCGCGAAGGAGCCGATGCCGCGCAGCGTCATCGGCGCGGCGCCCATGAGCCGTGTCAGCAGGCCGTGGCCCATCTCCTCCATGGCCTCTTCATAGAAGGGTTGCAGTTTCATCGTTCCCGAGCGGTGGGCTTCGTAGCTGCGGCGGTCGGCATCGCTCATCCGGTTGTCGGCGTACTGCGCCCAGAGCGTCGCAACGTCTCCGTCCGCACGGTAGGCCTCCATCAGGTCGAGCGTCCGGCGGCCGCGCGCGCCGAGCTTCGCGAATTCCGCGAGCCACGGCCGCAACTCATGGAGAAGCGCCCGGTTGGAGCACTTCGCTTCAAGGATCGCAGGAGCTTGCTCAACCCGCTCGAACTCCGCACGGAGCGCCGCGGCCGCCGCATCCGTCCATTCGTCGAGCCGGAACGTCCGCGTCTCCCACGACTCGGCACGGCGGTAGCCGTTTTCGGTGTCCGCGGAGTGGATGGCGAAGGTGCGGTAGGCCGCGCGCGCCTCCGGAACCAGCACGCCCAAACCGCGCTCCCAGTTGTCCAGCGCATCGTAGGCCGCAATGTTCCAGGCATAGTCCGCCACGCCGTAGAGCGCCAGTTTCGACGCCTCGCCGTGCTCCATCGGGTTGCTGGCGATGCCGCAGACCTCGCGTTCGGAGAGCGTCGTGTCGAGCCCGTAGGTCGGGCCTTGCAGGACGATGTGACGCACGTAGTCCGTCACGGGGAAATTCCACCAGAAGTAGGCCGGGCGCCGGATCCGGCTGTTGACCCACGACAGCGTTTCGCGCGTCAGGTCGCTGCACACCACATCGCCCGTCCAGAAGACCTTCACCGCCGGGTGCAGCGTCTCGCCGTAGATCGCCAGGCTCCCCTGCGGCGTGGGGTTCGCCCACAGCCGCGAATAGTCCGTCGGGCAGACCGTCAGCGGCGCCACGTCGCCCTTCGCCTCGACGAACTCCTCCATCAGGCGGTTCAGCAGCGCCGTCTGCTTCCGCGGATCGGTCCCCTCGCCCGAAATGTCGTCGAAGAAGATCGCAAACGACCGCACGCCCAGATCGTACATCCGTTCGAACTTGCCGACCAGATTCCGGTAGTCGGTCTCGTCCCAGCGGATGTCCTGGCCCGGATGGATCGCCCACACGAAGTCCACCCGGTTGCGGCGGCACGCCTCGACCAGTTCGCGGATCTGCGCAGCCTCCTGCTCCGGGTAGGGAAGCCGCCAGTTCGGGCAGCTGTGGTAGGGGTCGTCCTTCGGTCCGTAAAGGTAGGTGTTCATCTTGAAGCGTCCGTAGAAGTCGATCAGCGACAGGCGCACCTCATGCGACCACGGCGTACCGTAGAAGCCCTCGACCACACCGCGGTTCGGAAGGTCCGGATGGTCGTCGATGCGCGCGTAAGGCAGCCGCACACCGGCCGTGGCCGGGCTTTCGAGCAGCTGGCGGAGCGTCTGGATGCCGTAGAAGGCGCCGCGTTCGTCGTAGCCGACGATCCGCACGCCCTTCGCGTCGATGTCGAGCGCATAGGCTCCCGAGACGCTCTTCACGCCGCGGCGCGCTGCGGCCTTCTCCCCGAAGTCGATGTCCAGTTGCGGTCCCTTCGCGGCAAGCCGCACGAAGCCGAGGTCATCGTCGAAGCAGCGCTGACGGTCTTTCAGCCGGAAGCCCTGCGAGATGTCGAGCCGATGCAGGGTGTCGAGCTGCATCCGGTGAGGCGTAGGGTTGACGACGATGCCGCCGTGGTCCCGCTTGTGGCCCGGGACGGGCGCCACCTCCTGTACTTCGGAGCGTTGCGCCGAGAGGTCGAAGTCGGTCTCCTGTGCCGACAAGGTGCCGCCCAGCGTCAGGAAGAGCAGGCCGGCACACCAAATGGGTTTCAAGGTATTCATGGATTGGGTTGGTTTGGTTTGCTATCGGATTCAAAAGGTTTTCGGGAGGGGCCGCAACGGGTCGGACAGCGGCGGATCGGGAAGGAACTGCCCCGGACTCCGGGACCGGCACGGCCGGCAGCGGATCGCCGCCGGGTCAGTGCCGGGTCAGGAACCGGCGGGTCAGCCACCGCCGGACCGGTTCGTCGTAGCATTTCAGCGCTCCCCAGGCCAGCAGGACCGAGCCCAGGAAGATCCCCGCGGCGACCGGCCACGCCTGCGCGAAGGGGATCCGTCCGCCGCTCCACAGCCAGGCGTAGAAGAGGTACATGAAGGGGTAATGGATCACGTAGACCGGATAGGAGATGTCGCCCAGGAACTTGCAGAGACCCGCCGTACCCCGGTCCGAGGCCCGGCCCGAAGCGCCGAGCCAGACCAGCAGCGGGAAAAGCACGAGGACGCACGCCGCATCGTAGAGTCCGTTCATCCACGGAGCCGTTCCGTCGCCCACATAAGGGACGCAGAGCAGCGCAACGACGGCCAGACTGCATATCCAGAAGGCGCCCCGCACGGCCACGGGCCGGAAGAGCCGCGACAGCAGCAGCCCCATCGGGAAGGCGAACGACAGGCGCAGCAGACCGCCCGGCAGGTTGTTGCCCGCGAGCGTCCACCCCACGCCGAGGTGCCCGTATCCGGAGCCGTTGCCCACGGCGTAGGCCGCCAGACCGATCCCCGTCAGCGCAACGAAGCCCGCCAGCCAGCGCGTCGGAAGACGGCGCAGGAAGAGCGCGTAGAGCAGGTTGCCGATGTATTCGAAGAAGAGCGACCACGTGGGGCCGTTGAGCGGGTACATCTCGCCGTTGCCACGCACCTCGGGAGCCGAACCGGGCAGGGCCGGGATCAGGAAGAGGCTCAACAGCAGCGCCAGCAACACCGACGAAAAGGCCACCGGCGTGCCGTCCCACTGCACGCGCCCCTGAATGCAGAAGGTCACGGCCCCCAGCACCGCCCCCAGCACCACCATCGGGTGCAGGCGGATCAGGCGTCGTTTGACGAAGCCCCCGAAAGAGAGCGTCCGCCGCTTCCAGCGGTCGTCGTAGGCATAGCCGACAACGAAGCCCGAGAGGATGAAGAAGAAATCGACGGCCAGATAGCCGTGGTTGAAGCATTGGTCGACGGGGCTCGTGGCAAAGCCCTCGAAGACGTGGTACCAGATCACGACCAGCGCCGCAACGCCGCGCAGGCCGTCCAACAGTTCGTAGTGAGGTTTCGTATCCGCATACGCGGCAGAGGAGATCGTTTGCATAGATGCCTTCATTTTTCGGATGGGTTTCCTGTGACGGAGCAAAAATAGGGAACTTACGCATTCCGGCACTTGTCCTGCGACAAAATCCGCCGTTCGGAATCCCGTTTTCGGGCTCGGATCCGGCTCAGTGTCGGGAGCGTGATTCCCAGATACGAGGCAATATACCCCAACTGCGCCCGCCGGCACACGTCCGGAAACTGTCGGCAGAAAGCCTCGTAGCGTTCGCGCGCCGGAAGCGTGAGGCGCTCCTTGTGCGAACGGTGCAGGCGCCGGTACTCATTCTGGTGGATGATCCGCCCCCAGTTGGCCAGCTCGATATTCGTGGCAAAGAGCTCCCGGAGGTCGTCCAGACGGATGCGATAGGCTTCGACCTCCTCGAGAGTTTCGACAAACTCCTCGCTCGGCTGTCCATAATAGAGTTCATCCATGCTGAAAACGATGCCGCCCTCGGTCGAAAAAGAGGTTGTGATCTCCTCGCCGTCGACCATCCAGAACGAGCGGGTCATGCCCCGCTCGATGAAATAGGCGAATCCGTCACATGCCCCGGCCGAAACAAACCGGAAACGCTTCGGAAAGCAGCACGGCTCCACCCGTTCGACCAGCGCCCGAATCGTCGCCTCGGAGATCGGGCACAGGGATTTCATGCCTTCGATGATGTTCGTCATGCGGATCGCTGTCGGGAAATTCGTTCACGGGAAGTCAAAGCGCCGTCTCACCGCCGGATGCCGGAGCCGCTCCGCCGCCCGAGTCTCCTTTGCCCCGGCGGTGGCGGCGTCCGCCGCGATGGCGCCGGCGGCGCGGCTTCCCGCCCTCCGGAGACTGCGCGCCCGAAGCGGTCGGTTGCGGCGACGGGTTCGATGCTGCGACCGATTGCGGCGCGTTGGCATCCGCGGCTGTTCCGCGCACCGCATCGCCCTCCGGCCGGGCATCGCGCGACGAACCGCCGCGCGGTTTGTCGCGCAGGCGGTCGCGGCGTCCACGTCCGTGACCGCGACCGTCGCCGCCCTTGCTGCGGCTCCGGCCCCCGCGGCCGCCCCGTCTGCGACCCTCCTCCGGTTCGTACTTCGGGCCCTCGCCCACACTCGCCGGAAGCTCCGCCTTGCGGATCTCCCGCTCGATGAACTTCTCGATCTGGTGGAACTTGCCCTGCTCCTCCTCGTTGACGAACGTGATGGCGCTGCCCGTCGCCGCGGCACGCGCCGTACGGCCGATGCGGTGGATGTAGTCCTCCGGATCGTGCGGAACGTCGTAGTTGATCACCAGCCCGATATCCTCGATGTCGATACCCCGCGCCACGATGTCCGTCGCCACAAGGATCTTCACCTTGTTGTTCTTGAAATTCAGCATCACCTCCTCGCGCTGCGCCTGTTCCAAGTCCGAGTGCATCGCCGCCACGTCGAGCTTCATGCGTTTGAGCGTGTGCGCCAGCTCCTTGACTTTCAGCTTCGACGACGAGAAGATGATCGTCTTCGACTCCGAGGGTTCGGCGAACAGTTCGCGGATAATACCCAGTTTCTGGCTCTCGTAGCAGACGTAGGCCGACTGGTCGATCGCCTCGTTGGGCTTCGAAATGGCGATGTTCACCTCCGCGGGGTTCCGCAGGATGGTCTTCGCCAGCTCGCGGATCTTCGGCGGAAGCGTCGCCGAGAACATGATCGTCTGCCGTTCGCGCGGCATGTAGGAGATGATCTTCATGATGTCGTCGCTGAATCCCATGTCCAGCATCCGGTCCGCCTCGTCGAGGATCAGGTACTCCACGTGCGAGAGGTCCACGCCGCTGTTCTGCAAGTGGGCGATCATCCGCCCCGGCGTGGCGATCACCACGTCGGCGCCGTTCAGCATGCCGTTCTTCTGCAAGTCCCAGCCCTTGCCGTCGCCCCCGCCGTAAACGACGGTCGTCGAGATCGGAGCGTAGTACGAAAAACCCTGGAACTGCTGGTCGATCTGCTGCGCCAGCTCGCGCGTCGGCACGATGATCAGCGACTTGACCACGTTGTCCGGATTCCCTTCCAGCAGCAGCCGGTTCAGCAGCGGAAGCGTATAGGCCGCCGTCTTGCCCGTACCGGTCTGCGCACAGCCGATCAGGTCGCGCCCGTCGAGGATCACCGGAATGGTGTGCTCCTGCACGGGCGTCATCTCGTAAAAGTTCATATCTTCGAGACCGTCGAGGATCTCATCCTCCAGGTCCAGTTCGTCAAAACGCATCGATTTTCGTGTTTTTATATTTTTCCATTCATTCCATCATAAGGCCTCGCCGAAGAGCGTCGCCGCCGTGCAGCCCGTAATCCGCACCCGCACGTACTCGCCCACGCGGTGGTCGCCCCGGTCGAAGACCACCACCTTGTTCTGCGACGTGCGTCCCGACAACTGGTTCGGGTTGCGCTTCGACGCCCCCTCGACCAGCACCTCGAACTCCCGGCCCACGTCGCGGCGGTAGCTCGCCAGCCCCAGTTCGTTCTGCAAGGCGATGATCTCCTGCAAACGCCGCGACTTCACCTCCTCGGGCACGTCGTCCCCGAGGTGTTTCGCGGCGAAGGTCCCCGGACGCTCCGAATATTTGAACATGTAGGCGAAGTCGTAGCCCACCTCGCGCATCAGCGACAGCGTCTCGCGATGCTCCTCCTCGGTCTCGCCCGAAAAGCCCGCAATCAGGTCCGTCGTGATCGAGCAGTCGGGCATCCGCCGGCGGATCGCCGCTATGCGGTCCAGGTACCACTCGCGCGTGTATTTGCGGTTCATGCGTTCGAGCATCGCCGTCGAGCCCGACTGTGCCGGGAGGTGGATCGACCGGCAGATGTTCGGCATCGAGGCCATCGTATCCAGCAGTCGGTCGCTCATGTCCTTCGGATGCGACGTCGCGAACCGCACGCGCAGCAGCGGCGAAATCGACGCCACGCGCCGCAGCAGTTCCGGGAAATCCACGTCGCCCGCACGGTAGGAGTTGACGTTCTGCCCCAGCAGCGTCACCTCGCGGTAGCCGTTGTCGAAGAGACTCTGCGCCTCGGCGACGATCGTCGCCGTATCGCGGCTCCGCTCGCGGCCCCGCGTATAGGGCACCACGCAGTAGGAGCAGAAGTTGTTGCAGCCCCGCATGATCGCCACGAAGGCGCTCACGCCGTTGCGGTCCAGCCGCACGGGAGCGATCTCGGCGTAGGTCTCCTCGGTCGAGAGGAGCACGTTCACCCCCTTGCCGCCCGCCTCGGCTTCGCGGACCAGGCGCGGCAGGTCGCGGTAGGCATCCGGCCCGGCCACGATATCCACGCCCGAAGCCCCTTCGAGCAACTTCTCGCGCAGGCGTTCGGCCATGCAGCCCAGAATCCCGACAATCAGCCCCGGGCGTCGGCGGCGCAGACCCCGCATCTCGGCCAGACGGCCCCAGATGCGCTGTTCGGCGTTGTCGCGGATCGAGCAGGTGTTGATCAGGATGATGTCCGCCTCGTCGATCCGCTCCGTATAGACGTATCCCTCCTGCTGCATCAGCGAGACCACGATCTCCGTATCGCCGACATTCATCTGGCAGCCGTAGGTCTCGACAAAGAGTTTCTTTCCGTCCCCTTGCAGGGGGCGCAGTGTATTCGTATTCAATTCCATTCGTTTTCCGTTTCATTTACCCCGCCCGCGGCCGGAGTGCGGAAGGACTCCGCCCGCCCCCGGGAAGCGGCTATTCGGCCTGGATCTGGTTCTTGTCCGGGAACTGCTTGAAGCCCTCGCCGAAGGTCTCGTAGGCGTCGGTGACGACGACGAACGCCCGCGGGTCGATCTCCCGGATGCGGTTCTGGACCAGATGCACCTCCTTGCGGCTGATCACCAGGAAGATCACCTCCCGGTCCCGGTCCGTGAACATGCCCTTCCCTTTGAGGTAGGTCGCGCCACGCTCCATGTCGTCGATGATGAAGCGCTTGATCTCCTCGTGGTGGTCGCTGATGATGAAGAGCAGTTTGTCATACGACGCTCCGTCGAGCAGGTAGGCGATCACACGCGAGGTGACATAGATCGTAATGAGCGAATAGAGCGTCAGCATCCAACCGTTCGAGGAGGCCTCGCCCGTCCCGAGACCGAAACCGATCACCACCAGTCCCGACAGCACGACGAAACCGTCGGCCAGCAGAATGCCCGTCGAAAACTTGATCCCCGCGAACTTCTGCAACAGCATGCCCACGATGTCGGTGCCGCCCGTGGTGGCCTGCTGGCGTACGACGATGCCCTGGCCCACGCCGATGACCACCGCACCGATGATACACGTCAGCAGCAGGTCGTTCGAGAGGTCCAGACGCCCGCCGAGCAGCAGCGACGGATCGAGCGACTCGACCGCTTCGGGCGTCGGGTAGACCAGCCGCGTGAGGATGTTCATGAAACCCGGCGTATAGAGCGCCGCCAGCACCGTGCGGGTTCCGAATCCTCCGCCGAAGACCAGCATCGCGATCAGCATCAGCGGGATGTCGAACATGTAGCCGAAGGTTCCCACCTGAATCGACGGGAAGATGTTGTGCAGCACGATACCCATGCCGTAGACGCCTCCCGGAACAAAATTGTAGGGGTTGATGAAGAGTACGAATCCCGCACCCATGACCGAGCATCCGAAAAAGATCAGAAACCACGAACGCCACCACGCCCACGAACCCATCGGTTCGAGCAAAGCCCTTGTGTTCATACGCACGTTTTTTTGGGAGTACAAATATAGCGATAAAAGACGAGATTGAGAAATTTGCCGCAATTTCGCAGAAAGATGGGTTTTTACGGCTCCGCAGCGGATGCAGACGGGATGGCCGCCGCTCCGCGGGAAAAGGGTCCGGCAGGAGCCCCGGAGCACGGAAGCACGGCCCGCAACGCTGTTTTTTTTCGCTCCGGATGACGGATATCGGCTTTTTTTGCGTACTTTTGGAGGGTATCCCGGCATGTGTCCGGACCTCCCGCATGAAAATTCCGTCCCATGATACGCGTGATTCTGCTGATCGACTGTGCCAGTGAGTTCGACAGGAAGCTGCTCCGCGGCGTGATGAAATACTCCCGCGAGAACGGCCCGTGGCTCTTCTACCGCATGCCGTCCGACTTCCGCCGGGGGCAGGGCCGCGAGGAGTGGGTCCTCGAATGGGCCCGCAAATGGAAGGCCGACGCCATCATCGGACGCTGGGACGAGGAGAAGGTGAACCTCCTGAACCGGCTGAACATCCCCATCGTCCTGCAAAACAACCGCAGCCGCAGCGACGTCTATTCCAACCTCACGGGTGACTACGTCAACACAGGCCGTATGGCGGCCCGCTATTTCCGGAAAAAACTCTTCATCAATTTCGCCTTCTTCGGCGTGAGACACATCATCTGGTCCGAAGAGCGGTGCGCCGGATTCCAGGACGAGGTGGAACAGTTCCGGGGCCGCTTCTTCGCCTACAAGGCCGAACCCTCCGCAAACCCCGAAAGAGAGGCCGTTATCCTCTGGCTAAACGCCCTGCCCAAACCCGTCGCACTCTTCTGCTGCGACGACGCGCACGCCCTGTTCATCTCCGAGACCTGCAAGATGTCCGGAATCCGCATCCCCGAGGAGATCTCCCTGCTGGGCGTCGACAACGACGAGCTGCTCTGCGGAATCTCCGACCCCCCGATCTCCTCGATCGAACTCGACGTCGAACACGGCGGATACCAGACCTGCAAGTTCCTCCACCGGAGACTCCTCAACGGAGGAGGCGCCCCCTTCAACGTCGTGATCAACCCCATCCGGATCATCCAGCGCCACTCCTCGCAGCGCTACAACACCTCGGACCCCTACGTCGAACGCCTCGTCGGGTTCATCGACGACAACTACTTCCGCGACATCGACATGCAGACCCTCGTCCAGTCGGTCCCGCTCTCCCGAAGAAGCATCGAAATGCGCTTCCGCAAGGAGACCGGAACCTCCATCTACCAGTATCTGATAACAACCCGGATCGAACATTTCGCCCATCTGCTCGCAACAACCGACCTGCCGGTCATGGATATCGCCTGCCAGGCCGGATTCAAGGATTGCAGCAACATCGCCCGGATCTTCAAAAAATACAAAGGCTGCTCACCATTGGAATTCCGACAGAAGAATTGCGTTTTTTGAATGTAATTTTTCGTTATATTGCGCTAAACGTACAACAGGCATACCTATCTTTGCATTGTATCCTTCGCCCCGGATGCAATGACCAACCCTATGTAGCCTATTGTCCAAATGCAACCCAAACGCCAATACATGCTCTCCCTGACCCTGCTGGGATGCCTGTTCTTCATCTTCGGGCTCGTCTCGTGGGTCAACTCGATCCTGGTCCCCTACTTCAAGGTGGCCTGCGAACTCACCTCCGGAGTCCAGACCTATCTGGTGACCTTCGCCTTCTACATCGCCTATCTCGTGATGACCGTCCCGGCCTCGTATCTCCTGCGGCGGGTCGGCTACAAGCGCGGAACCCTCATCGGGCTGTGGATCATGGCCGCCGGAGCGCTGCTCTTCTGGCCCGCCGCCCTGACCCGCACCTACGGCATGTTCCTCACGGCGCTCTTCACCATCGGCACCGCGCTGGCCATCCTCCAATCGGTGGCCAACCCCTTCGTGACGATCATCGGACCGCACGAAAGCGCCGCCAAACGCATCAGCGTCATGGGCATCTGCAACAAATTCGCCGGCATCATCGCCCCGCTGCTCTTCGCCGCCCTGGTCATCCGCCCCGCGGACCGGCAGATCATGCAGATGGCCGAAAGCGGACTGCTGACCGGCTCCGCCCTCGAAACCGCCCTCGACGGGATGATCCGCGGCGTGATCGTCCCCTACGTGTCGCTCGCCGCCCTGCTCTTCCTCTTCGGCATCCTCTTCTACCGCTCCCCGATCCGCGACATCAACCCCGACCGCGACAACCAAACTTCCGCAGGGAATGACGCCGACCGGCGGTCGGTCTGGCATTACCCCTATCTGGTGCTGGGCGTCATCGCCCTGTTCGCCCACCTCGGCAGCCAGCAGATCTCCGTCAGCACGATCATCGGCTACGCCCAGAGCATGGGCATGAGCCTCGACGCGGCCCAGGTCTTCCCCTCCTACACGCTGGCCTGCATCCTCGCGGGTTACCTCGCGGGCGTCATCCTCATCCCGCGCTGCATCACCCAGCAGCAGTCGCTGGTCATCTGCACGATCCTCGGACTCCTCCTCTCGGTGCTCGTCCTCGTGCTCCCCGAAAAGGCATCGATATGGAGCCTCGTGCTGCTCGGCATCCCCAACTCGCTGATATACGCCGGCATCTGGCCCCTCGCCATCCGGGGGCTGGGACGCTTCACCAGCATCGGCTCCTCGCTGCTGGTCATGGCCCTGTGCGGAAACGCCGTCCTCTCGCTCCTCTACGGAGTGATGACGGACCACATGAGCCTGCAAGCCTCCTACTGGCTGCTGCTCCCCTGCTTTGCATACATGGTATTTTACGCACTTTACGGATACAGAATCGAAAAATGGTAACAGCTATTGTCAACGGCAGAATCCTGGCCCCCGGAGGCATCCGGCACGGTGTGCTGCTCCTCGAGGACAACCGGATCAAGGGCATCGACGAGACGGTTCCGGCCCGGGCCGCGGTCATCGACGCCGAGGGGTGCTACGTCGCCCCGGGATTCATCGACATGCACACCCACGGAGCCGGCGGAGCCGACTTCATGGACGGAACCGTCGAGGCCTACCTCACGGCGGCGCGCATGCACGCGCGGCACGGCACGACGCTCCTCTACCCCACGACGCTGACCAGCACGAACGAAGCGCTCTACGAATCGTTCGAGACCTACCGCAAGGCCCGGCTCGAAAACCGTGACGGCGCGGCCTTCGGCGGCATGCACCTCGAAGGCCCCTACTTCAACCCGGAGTTCGCCGGGGCGCAGGACCGCCGCTACCTCCGCAACCCGCGGCCCGAGGAGTACCGCGAAATTCTGGACCGCTGTCCGGATCTCGCACGGTGGAGCTTCGCGCCCGAGCTGGAAGGAGCCGCGGAGTTCGCCGCCGAACTGAAACGACGCGGCATCGTCGCCTCGATCGGCCACACCAACGCCACGTTCGGCGAATGCGACGACGCCTGGCGCGCCGGAGCCGCGCACATGACCCACTTCTACTCCTGCATGAGCACCATCTCGCGGCGGAACGCCTTCCGCTACGCCGGGACGATCGAATACGGCTACTTCCAGGACGGGATGACCGTGGAGATCATCGCCGACGGAATCCACGTCCCGGCCGACCTGCTGCACCTGCTGCTCAAAATCAAGGGCACGGAGCGCATCTCGCTGGTGACCGACTCGATGCGTGCGGCCGGCATGCCCGAAGGTCCGAGCATCCTCGGCGGGCTGGCCGACGGACAGCCGGTCATCGTCGAGGACGGCGTCGCCAAGCTCCTCGACCGGAGCGCCTTCGCCGGAAGCGTCGCCACGGCCGACCGCCTCGTGCGGACGATGGTCCGCGAAGCCGGGTGCTCCATCCCCGAAGCCGTCCGGATGATGACCGAGAACCCTGCGCGTGTCATGGGCATCGCCCGGCGCAAGGGTTCGATCCTCCCGGGCAAGGATGCCGACATCGTGATCTTCGACGACGACATCAACGTCCAAAAAACCATTATCGCCGGAAAGACAATCGGTTGATCGGATACAAATTATGATACGAAAAACACTCATGGCGGGAAAACTCCCGGTCAGAATCTATGACACCCGCCGCAACATGGGAGAAGCCGCCGCGGCCGACGTCGCCGCCTGCATCCGGGAACTGCTTGCCGTCAAGCAGGAGATTTACATGATTTTCGCCGCCGCGCCCTCCCAGAACGAGTTCCTGGCGGCCCTCGCCGCCACGCCCGGCATCGAATGGAACCGCATCCACGCCCTCCACATGGACGAATACGTGGGGCTCCCGGCCGACGCCCCGCAGGGCTTCGGCAACTTCCTGCGCGCCGCCATCTTCGGCCAGGTGCCCTTCGCCAGCGTGGACTACATCGGGACCGAGAGCGATCCCGACGAGACCTGCCGCCGGTATGCCGCCCTTCTGCAAGGAATTCAGGTCGACATCGTCTGCATGGGCATCGGCGAGAACGGGCACATCGCCTTCAACGACCCGCCCGTCGCCGACTTCAACGACCCGCTGACGATCAAGAAGGTCGCGCTCGACGAGACCTGCCGGCTCCAACAGGTCCACGACGGATGCTTCGCGCGCATCGAGGAGGTGCCCCGTTATGCGGTCACGCTCACCGTTCCGACGATGTTCCGCGCCCGGTACATCTTCTGCATCGTCCCCGCCCCGACCAAGGCCAACGCCGTGCGCGCCACCGTCTGCGGGCCGATCTCGGAGCAGTGCCCGGCGTCGATCCTCCGCACCCACGAGCACGCCATTCTCTACACCGATTCCGACAGCGCCGCGCTGCTCTGACCCCGCCCCCCGAACCCAAACGATTCCGACATGAAAAGACTCCGCTACACGTACACGCTGATCATCCTGCTGGCCGTACTCGCCGGATGCACGACCGTGCAGGCCGCCGCTCCGGACGTGCGGGCCGTCTATCTGGACTTCCGCACGCAGGTCATGACCCCCGACGCCATGAAGGAGCTGGCCCGCAAAGCTGCCGATGACGGCATGAACGCCGTCGTCGTGGAGTGGGAGGCCTCGTTCCCCTTCGAGGAGAACGCCGTCCTGTGCAACCGATTCGCCTTCTCCCGCAGCGAGGTCCGGGCGTTCATCGACTGCTGCGCGGAACTGGGACTCGACGTCATTCCCGTGCAGAACTGCTTCGGACACGCCGAATACATCCTCCGCCACCCCCGCTACGCCGCGCTGAAAGAGGACCGGAAGGACTGCTCGCAGGTCTGCCCGCTCAAAGCCGACCTGGCCGAGCCCCTCTTCCGCTCGATCTTCGCCGAAATCGCCGCCCTGCACCCTTCGCCCTACATCCACATCGGATGCGACGAAACCCGTCTGCTGGGGCACTGCCCTGCCTGCCGCAAGAAGGTCGGCGAACAGGGTGTCTCGGCCCTCTACGTCGACTACGTCGTGCGGATGTGCCGGATCGTCGCCGAGCTCGGGAAAACCCCGATGATCTGGGCCGACATCCTGCTCAAACACCCCGAAGCCATCGACCGCCTGCCGAAAGAGGTCGTCATCGTCGACTGGAACTACGGATGGAAGCCCGACTACTTCGGGAAGATGGAGTCCATCGAGCACTCCGGACACGAGATCTGGGGCGCCTGCTCGCTCCGTTCGCACCCGGACAACCTCTTTCTCGTGCAGTGGCGCAAGCACCTCGAAAACATCTTCGACTACACGGCTTACGCCGCCGAGCACGGATTCAAGGGCATCATCAACACCTCGTGGTCCACGTCCGGCACCTACGGCTACATCTACGACGACGCCAACGAGGTCGTCGAGATCCAGCCCGTGCGGGAGGTCTACCCCCACGCCGGATTCGACATGCTCGACGAGGCCTACGCCGCAGCCCTCGCAGGACGCTTCCGCGATCCCGACGCCTTCCTCGACGACTACTGCCGCACCCGGCTCGGACTCGCACGTCCGGAGGAGATCGTCGCCGTGAAGGAGTACTTCAACATGCCGCAGCGCCCCGTCGCCGCGTCGGGATCGAACGCCCAGGCCATCCGCGCCGAACTCGACCGCGCACGGGACGTCCGCGAAGGATTCCGGAAGGTGCAATTCCCCGATGCGGCCCAAACGATCGCCCGGCACCTGGGCCTGATGCTCGACATCCGCATCAACTACCTCCGCTTCAAGCTCCTCGAAGACCGGACTCAAAGCCCGGAATTCCGTCCGTCGCAGGCCGCGGCGTGTCTCGATGAGCTGAACGCCCTCCTGTCCGGGACCGAACAGCTGCGGAAGGAGTTCGTCCGTCTCAACGGCGACGCGCTCAAAGACCCCGCACGCTCCTTCAACGAATGGACCTACTACGGGAAGATGCGCAACCTGGCCGACATCCTCCGAAACATGCAACCCCATTAAAAAACCAATACGGAAATGAACACGTTAAAACTTACTCCCATGACAGCCGTATTCCTCATTGCGTCGCTTCTGACCCTCTCCTGCGGAGAGAAGGACAAGACGATGGGCCCGACGATCGATGAGATCGAGATCATCGAGACGGACCACAGCCAGGACGAACCCGCCATCTCCTACGACGAGTGCGTGGCGATGGCCGAAATCACCGAACTCATGAAGACCAAGGCCGCAGCCTACACCGCCGCCTCGCAGACCGCGGAGCGCGACCTGTACAACTGCGCCTACGTCTACGCCTCGACCCGCGACAAGTATCTCGACAACCCGAAGAAACTCGCCGCGAGGATCTATCTGCTCGGCTTCCGCGCCGTCTATCTGAGCCCCGGCGGCAGCATGATGGACTCCGTGGATCCGTGGTTGAAGAGCTTCATCTCGACCTGCACGGATCTCTGCATCGACGTCTACGCCACCTACTACGAGGATCCCGAGGTCTTCGTCAGCGAAGTCACCGCCGACGCCTGCATCCAGAAGGTTCTCAACTACAACCGCAGCGTCACCTACAAGGAGCGTTTCGCCGGCATCTCGGCCGACCTCGAACCCCACACGATCAAAACCGACATCGGGCTCGGCTGGATCTGGAACACCAACGCCGGAAACGGCATCGGAGGCCCGAACGACAACCTGCTCCGCGTAACCCTCGACCGGCTGGAATACGCCTACGACAAGCTCCACCTCTCGGGCCTGCGGTTGCAGGAGGCCATCTGGTGCCACTTCCAGGGCATGTTCGAGGAGGGAAAGGTCGCCCACGGCGACATCGACCAGTTCGTCGACGTCTGCGACTGGGTATCGCTGATGGCCTACGGAAACTCCACCGAGGCGATCTGGAACCTCTCCACCCCGAGCATGAACGCCTGCGAAAAGGGCAAGTGCATCAACATCTGCGTGAAGACCGCCACCAACGACGAACCCACGACGACCATTCAGCCCAACGGCTGGGAGGCCCTGCTCGAAACCATGCAGACCCTCAAAGAGCGCGGTCTCGAATACGAGTGCTTCAACGGTCTGGACATGTTCCAGTTCGACAGCCTCGAAACCATGTGGGAATGGGTAAATGACAAAAACTAACTCAACGCACGCCATGAACAATCTCAAAAAATACTGGATGGCCGTATTGCTGTCAGCCCTGTCGATCGCCGTATGCGGACAGGCCCGACAGATTTCAGGCGTGGTTCTCGAATCCACGGAATCGGGGGCCGCACCGGTGGCCGGCGCCGGCGTCATGATCGCCGGAACCTCGAAGGGAACCATCACCGACGGCGAAGGCCGCTTCGTCATCTCCGCAGCCATGGGCGACCTGCTCGAGGTCAGCTTCCTGGGCTACAAGAAAAAGCAGGTGCCCGTCGGCAAGGGTTCCTACTACGAAATCTACATCGAATCGGAGTCGCTGATGCTCGACCAGCTGGTCGTCGTCGGATACGGCACCATGAAGAAGAGCGACCTGGCCACCTCGATCACCTCCGTCAACACGAAGGACATGAAGATCTTCCCGGCCTCGTCCGCCGCCGAAATGCTCCGCGGACGCGCCGCCGGCGTGACCGTCACCAGCGCCTCGGGGCGTCCCGGATCCGTGCCGTCGATCCAGATCCGCGGCACCCGCTCGATCTCCGCGAGCAACACCCCGCTCTACATCATCGACGGAAGCGTCGCCTCCGACACCGAATTCGCCATGATGAACGCCGACGACATCGAGTCGATCGAGATCCTCAAGGACGCCGCCTCGCAGGCCATCTACGGAGCCCGCGCCAGCGACGGCGTCATCCTCGTGACCACCAAGCGCGGCAAGGCCGGCGAAAGCACCGTCACCTACAACGGATACGTCGGCGTGCAGACCCTCCACCGCAACTTCGACCTCTACAACGCCGACGAGTACATCGCCCTGCGCCGCGAGGCCGTCGCACACGACATGGGGCTCATCGACGCCACCTCCGTGCCCATCGCCACGGCCCTCGGCGACGAGGTCATGGCCGAAGTCTACAAGAGCGGCAAGTACGTCGACTGGGAGGAGCTGATGTTCAAGAAGGCGGCCCTCTACCACAGCCACGAGTTGAGTTTCCGCGGCGGCACGGACAAGGTGCGCGCCATGGCCAGCATCGGCTACTTCAACCAGGACGGCATCATGAAGATCAACTCCGGATACGAGCGGTTGAGCGGCCGTCTCAACCTGGACTATCTGGTCAAGAAGTGGCTCAAACTGGGCGCCAACACCTCCTTCGGCTCCTCGCGCCGCGAGATCGAGAACGGAGCCTACTACCAGTTCATCACCCGCTCGCCGCTCTCGCAGATCTACGACCAGAACGGAAACTACACCCCCTACATCAACAGCAACAAGGACACGAACCCCGTTTACAGCGCGCTGCACGACACGCATGACGACAAGGCCAACAACTTCCGCATCAACGCCTTCGCCGACATCACGCCTTTCGAAGGGTTCACCTACCGCTTCAACGTCTCCTACTACAACCGTGTCAGCGAGGAGGGTCACGCCCGCGACTCCTACTACCCGAACGGCGGCGGATCCACCGCCTCGCTCGACAATACGACGAATACCCAGCTGCTCATCGAGAACTCGATCCGCTACGACGTGCCCATCCGCAACCGGAACCACAAGCTGAACATCACGGCCGTGCAGTCCGTCGACCAGTCGCTGCGCAAGACCATCGGCTACTCGGTCGGCAACCTTCCCGTCGACAAGTCCTACAACTACATCGCCAACGGCGAGGTCACCGGTCAGGAGCGCGCCTACTCGCAGAACAACCTCGTGTCGTTCATGCTCCGCGTGCAGTACAACCTCATGGAGAAGTACCTCTTCAACGTGGCATGCCGCCGCGACGGTTCGAGCCGCTTCGGATCGGGCAACAAATGGGGTACGTTCCCCTCGGTGGCCTTCGCATGGAGAGCCTCGCAGGAGAACTTCCTCAAAGACGTCGCCTGGTTGAGCAACCTCAAACTCCGGGCAAGCTACGGCATCGTCGGAAACCAGAACGGAATCGACAACTACACCACCCTCGGCGTGGCAACGGCCCTGCCCGGCGAGTTCGGCGACACCTACTACATGGGATACCTCCCCGGCAACGAACTCCCGAACAAGAACCTCAAATGGGAGCAGTCCGCCTCGTTCAACGTCGGCGTCGACTTCGGGTTCCTCGACAACCGCATCTCCGGAACCGTCGAGTACTACCGCACCCGGACCACCAACCTGCTGGTGTCCCGGGCCCTGAACGCCGCCCTGGGCTACACCTCGATGCTCGACAACCTCGGCGAGACCCGCACCAACGGACTCGACATCAACGCCACTTTCGACATCTTCCGCAAGGAGAACTTCAATTGGAGCATCACGGCCAACGTCAGCAAGTTCCACAACGAAATCGTCAAGATCGACAACACGGTCGACGAACACGGCAACTACGTCAGCCAGCCCGGAAACAACTGGATCATCGGCGCCCCGATCAACATCTACTACGACTACCAGGCCGAAGGCGTCTACCAGTACAGCGACTTCAACGTGTACAGCGACCGCGGATCGCTCTACTACGAGCTCAAACCCACGGTCGATACCGACGGCGACGGCGTGCCCGATGCGGCGCTGGCCCGCAACGACGTCGTCGAGCCCGGAAGCGTCAAGCTCAAAGACGTCAACGGCGACGGCAAGATCAACGAGAACGACCGCGTGGTCTACAAGCGCGATCCGGATGCGACCTTCTCGCTCTCGACCTCGCTCAACTGGAAGGGATTCGACCTCTTCATGGACTGGTATGCCGTCAAGGGCGGCTACGTGCTCAACCCGCTCATGTACGACGGCGAGTACGGCGGCGACCTGCGCGGACGATCCAACGGCATGAAGGTCAACTACTGGACCCCCTACAACCCCACCAACGAGTTCCCGCGTCCGTCGTTCGGCTCCGAGGTTCCCTACATGCGCACGATGGCCTATCAGGACGCCTCCTACATCCGGCTGCGCACCCTCCAGCTCGGGTACACGCTGCCCAGGAAGCTCACCAACCGCTGGAAGATCCAGAACCTCCGCTTCTACATCACGACCACCAACCTGCTGACCTTCACCGACGTGCGCTCGTACAGCCCCGAGGTGACCGGCAACCTCTATCCCGAAACCCATCAGACGGTGCTCGGCGTCAACTTATCCTTTTAAACCTACGGCCATGAAAAAGACATATTCCGCCATTCTCGTTCTGGCAGCCCTGCTGTGCGCCTCGTGCACCGATCTGCTGAACCTCGAATCGGAGACCTCGGTCACCACCAACTACCTGCAAACCACCAAGGAGGGTCTCAAACGCGCCATCGCCGGACTCTACGTCTACGAGCGCGACAACATCGTCGACAACTCCAACGAAAAGGGCATCGTGATCATCCCGCAGCTCTTCGACTTCAACACCGACATCTTCCTCTTCAACGCCGGAAACTGGGCCTCGCTGGGGCGTCTGACCGACCTGACGCCCGACTCCGGAGTCCTCGAGGACTACTGGAAGTTCTTCTACGCCATCGCGGGCCGCGCCAACGAAATCATCGCCTCGGCCCGCAACATCGGACTCGACGACCCGGAGGTCTACTCCATCTACGGCGAGGCGTGCCTCTTCCGCGCACGGGCCTACTTCGAGCTCTGGAAGCGCTTCGAGCGCATCTACCTCAACACCGAGCCGACGACCGCCTCGAACCTCGACAAGGAGTACCGTCCGGCCTCCCGCGAAGAGGTCTTCACGCTCCTCAAAGAGGATCTCGACGCCGCCATCGACGCCCTCTCCTACGAGCTGCCCGTCTACAACAACGGCGTCATGTACGGCATGTACACCAAAGCCACGGCCAAGCACGTCCGCGCACAGGTCGCCATGTGGGAGGAGGACTGGGACTGCGTGATCCGGCAGACCGAGGAGATCCTGCTCGAAGCCAAGGGCATCACCGAACTCGAAAAGGACCCCGCCGACATTTTCAGCTCCGAGAACCTCCGCTCGAAGGAGATCCTCTACGCCTACCAGTTCTCGAAGAACCCCGGTGGCGGCGGCACGGTAAAGGGCACGGCGCTCGCCGGACACTCCATCTCGGTGTATGTGACTTCGCGTTATTCGAGCGTCGCGGGCGCCGTCTGCGCGAGCGACCAGGGCGGGTTCGGATACGGCCGCGACTACCCCAACCAGCACCTGCTCGACATGTACGGCCCGAAGGACAAGCGCATCGACTGCTATTTCGTGACCACGTTCTACTACAACGACCCCGCCTCGCCGAAATTCGGCCAGCCGATCGTCGCCGGAACAGGCGCCGGAACCTCCGGGGCCTCCTACATCACGAACATCCATCCGATGAGCAGCAAGCACGCCGACTTCTGGACCAACGCCGATGATCCGGAGCGCAAGACCAGCTTCCGCGACCTGGTCGTCTACCGGCTGGCCGAGACGGTGCTGATGTGCGCCGAGGCCTACTACCACAAGGGCGACAACACGAACGCCGTGAAGTACTTCAACATGACCTACGAACGCGCCGGAAACACCGCCTTCAACGGCACGCTGACCCTCGAGGACCTGCTCGACGAGTATGCCCGCGAACTGAACTTCGAGGGCGTGAGATGGCCCCTGCTCAAACGCCTCGGACTCCTCGGAGAGTACTGCAAGCAGTGGGAGGGCGAATCCATCGCCGAGAACAGGTACCTGGACAAGGACTACACCTATGCCCGCCAGAACTTCGTCATCGGCAAGCACGAATGCTGGCCCATCCCGAGCAACCAGATTCTCCTGATGGGCGGTTCGGAGGTCTATCCGCAAAACCCCGGTTGGAACTGATCTTAAAACCTACGACCATGAAAACGACGAAACTCATACTGCTGCTGGCGTCGATCCTGCTCCTGTCGGCGTGCAGCACAAAGGACGTGGAGCCCGAATACTTCAACATCGACGCCACGGAAGCCTCGATGCCCGACAGCAAGGCCGGGTCGACGGACATCCTGCTGGCCACCAACTGCAACCCGACCGTCACGGTCGAGGAGAGTGCCGCCGGCTGGCTCTCGGCCGCGATCACGCGGCGCTGCCTGACGCTCACCTGCACCGAAAACCCCGATCCCGAAGAGCGGACCGGCAAGGCGCTCGTCGTGGCCGGCTCCACACAGGTATCCATCACCGTGACGCAGCCCGGGCATGTCGACGAGCCCGACGAGCCCGAGGAGCCCGAAGATCCGGATGAACCCGCCACTTCGTATGAACTCTACGACGTCTACTACGAAAACGGACAGGCCGTCGGCATCGTCTTCTGGGCCGCCGAGGACAACCTCTCGGCACTGGTTGTCAGCCTCGACCGTTCGGAGATCGTGCCCTGGTCCTACGACGGAACGCACACGATCGGAACGGGCACCTCGGACGGCGCGGCGAACACCGAACTGCTCCGAGCCAGCGAAGAGGCTGCCGACATCCCGGCGCTGGCCTTCTGCGACCAGCACGGCGAAGGGTGGTACTGGCCTTCGCTCGGCGAATTGCAGACCCTCTTCGAGGCCTACAACGGCACGACCTACGACGAAGCGACGAAGAGCGTCCCGGCCAGCATCACCGACGAGGAGAAGGCCGCCCGCGCCGCCTTCGACAAACTGCTGACCGACAACGGCGGTACGGCCATGAACCTCGCCGCCGAGAGTGAAAACGGCGACGCCTACTGGTCGAGCACCGAGCAGATCTATCAGGAGGTCACCTACGGATCGAGCTTCCGTTTCGGAAAGGCATACGCTTCGGGCGGCGGTGACCAGCAGATCAAGACGAAGAGCAGCCGTTACGTCCGCTGCATCAAGGCCGTCACGGTCGGCGGATCGGTAGAGCCCGATGATCCCGACGTACCCGTGGAGACGAAGTTCCCGGTCTATCAGGAGAACGGCAAGAACGTCGGAATCATCTACTGGACCTCGGAGGACGGCAAAACCTCCAAAGTATTGAGTCTGAAACGGGTTGAGGGCCCCTGGTCCTACAACGGCGCCAACATCCTGGGCGCGGCGAGCCTCGACGACGGAGCGGCCAACACCGCCGTATTGAAAGCCAGCGCCGAAGCCGCCGACATCCCCGCGCTGGAACTCTGCGAGTCGCTCGGCGAAGAGTGGTACTGGCCGTCGATCAACGAGCTCGTCGAGATCTTCGGCGTCTACAACGGTCTCTCCTACGAGGAGGCCGCGGACGAGAACGGCAAATACCACGTCCCGGACGAGATTACCGACGAGGAGAAGGCAGCCCGCGCGGCTTTCGACCTCTCGCTGACCACCTACGGCGGCGATGCCATGAACACGGCCGCCACCTCGGCCAACGGCGACCGCTATTGGAGCAGCACGGAATATGTCACCGAAGCGGGCGACAAGGCTTACGGGTCGTTCATGGTCTTCGGCAAGGCCTACATGTCCGTGCTGGCCGATCAGGCCGGCAAGACCAACGCTTCGGGCGGCCGCTTCGTCCGCTGCATCCGGGTCATCAGCAACGAATAGAAAAAGCGCCCGGTCCGGGCCCGCATCGGGCGGGTCCGGTCGTTCCCGGCCCCTGCCGCCGTAAGGTGGCAGGGGCTTTTTGCGTCTCCGCGGCGCCGGAGGACGGATGGTCCGCACCCGGATCGGATCGGGGCGGGACGGGGCGGGGCGGGGCGGGGCGGGCACGCCGGATCGGAGGAATCCGGATCGGCGCAGACGCTCCGCCCCGGGGGAGTCTCCGTTCATGAAAAGTCTGCCCGCGGAAAGCCCCTCCGCGAAAAGTCCGGAAGAAGAAAAGATCCGACCTTTCCGACAATTCCCGGTACGGTTTTTTCAAATCAGTCCTTCCGAATATCGATTTTTTTATTAAATTTGCATGAACAACCATCAGCCGAACGGGATATGATTCTGACCATTTATACCGCTACCACCATGATTATCATTGCCTATCTGCTGGGCTCGATTCCGAGCGCCGTGTGGATCGGCAAGAAATACTACGGCGTCGACATCCGCGAGCACGGTTCGAAAAACGCAGGAACGACCAACATGCTCCGCGTCCTCGGAAAACGCGCCGCCGCCCCCGTCTTCGCCCTCGACTTCCTCAAAGGATTCGTTGCCGTGACCATCATCGAACTCATGCAGTACGACGACCTGATCGGCGCCAACGACCTCATCAACCTCAAAATCGGAGCCGTCTTCGCCGCCGTCCTCGGGCACATCTTCCCCATCTTCGCCGGATTCCGCGGCGGAAAGGGCGTCGCCACGCTCGTCGGGGCCGTGACGGGCATCTACCCGCCCGTGGCGCTGCTCTGCTTCGGCGTCTGGCTCGTCGTGCTGATGATCTCCCACTACGTCTCCCTCTCCTCGATCATCGCCGGGTGCTGCTTCCCGATCTTCACGCTCATATCCCCCAAGGTCAACGAGTCGATCGCCTTCGTGGTCTTCTCCTTCGCCACGGCGATTCTTCTGGTCTACACCCACCGCAAGAATATCCAGCGTCTCTGGGCCGGCACCGAGTCGAAGATATACATCTGGAAGCCCCGCCGCGTGAAGATCGACGACGCCGCGAAGAAAGACGACGCCGCAACCCGGAAATAACCAGACAGCTCTTCCCTAAAACCAGCAGCCATGTTACAGGAAAATCTGCTCAAAATATACGAGAAAAGTTTTCGTGAAAACCGCGAGATGTCGGCCCTGACCGACTACTTCAAGGACGAGACCTTCTCCTATTACGAGATGGCCAAGGAGATCGCCAAGCTCCACCTGCTCTTCAAGAAGGCCGGCATCAAACAGGGTGACAAGATCGCCCTGATCGGACGCAACAACCCCCGGTGGTGCATCACCTACCTGGCCACGATCACCTACGGAGCCGTCATCGTGCCGATCCTGCAGGACTTCACGCCGGCGGACATCATCCACATCATCAACCATTCGGAGAGCCGCCTGCTCTTCCTCGGGGACAACTTCTGGGATGTCATCGAGGAGGATCAGATCCGTCAGATCGAGGCCGTCTTCTCGCTGACGGACTTCCACGCCATCTACGAACGCGACGGAAAGGCCCTCACGAAGTTCCAGCGCGACATTCTCAAAAACTACCGGACGAAATACCCCCGCGGATTCAGCGTCAACGACATCAAATATGCCGACGTACCCAACGACCGCGTCATCCTGCTGAACTACACCTCGGGAACCACCGGATACTCGAAGGGCGTGATGCTCACCGTGAACAACCTCACGGGAAACGTCGTCTTCGCCATGACGGCCCTCAACACCCAGACCGGGCAGCTCTATTTCCAGCGCGGCGGACGCACGCTGTCGTTCCTGCCGCTGGCCCACGCCTACGGCTGTGCCTTCGACTTCCTGGCCCCGATGGCCGTCGGCGGGCACATCACCCTGCTGGGGCGCATCCCCTCGCCCAAGATTCTGCTCGAAGCCATGGCCGTCGTCAAGCCCACGATCATCTGCTGCGTGCCGATGATCCTCGAAAAGGTCTACCGCAAGCAGGTGCTCCCCATGCTCGAAAAGGGCCCCATGCCCATCGCCATGAAGATCCCCCTGCTCAATACGGCCATCTATTCGGTCATCCGCAAGAAACTCATGGACGCCTTCGGCGGCAACGTCTCGATCTTCATCGTCGGGGGCGCCCCGATGAACCAGGAGACCGAATCGTTCCTGCGCAAGATCCACTTCCCGATCACCATCGGATACGGCATGACCGAGTGCGCCCCGCTGATCAGCTTTGCGCCCGACAACGAGTTCAAGCAGGGCTCCTGCGGCCGCTACCTCAAAGATCTGCTCGAAGTGAAGATCGACTCCTCCGACCCGGAGCACGTGGCCGGCGAGATCATCGTGCGCGGCGAGCACGTCATGAAGGGGTACTACAAGAACGACAAGGCGACCGAGAAGGTCCTCGACCCGGACGGCTGGCTCCATACGGGCGACATGGGAACGATGGATCCCGACGGCACGCTCTACATCCGCGGACGTTCGAAGACCATGATCCTCTCGGGCAGCGGGCAGAACATCTACCCCGAGGAGATCGAGGACAAGCTCAACAACATGTACCTCGTGCTGGAATCGCTCGTCCTCGACGCCGGGAACGGACGGCTCAAAGCCCTTGTGGTCCCCGACTACGAGCTGGCCGACGCGGAGGGCGTGGACAAGGCCGACCTGCCGCAGGTCATGCAGAAGAATTTGCAGGAGCTCAACGCACAGTTGGCGGCCTACGAACGGGTGGCGGACATCGTGATCTACCCCACGGAGTTCGAGAAGACCCCGAAGCGCAGCATCAAGCGTTATCTCTACGAACCCTCCCTGCTCAACAAGTAGCAGAGGGGGGGGGCAATAATGACAACGGGGGGGGGAACCGGAATCCGGTTCCCCCGTTGCTGTTGTTTGCCGGGACTGTTCAGTACGCCCGGACGTATGGCCCGCTCAAAGAGTCAACTCTGAAAAATCCGTCTCGACAATATTTTCAAAGTCTCCCCAGTTTTCAGCGGCTTCATAAGCCGCGGTACAACCGATCGGGACATACAATGGCGTATGTGTCGGTATTGTTGTAAAAAAAGCACTATCTTCAATTATAGGAGGTGTAGTCTTTTTAACATAAATAGCCGTCCATCCCCCATAATTGTAAAATGCACTTGATCCTATCGTTTCGACTGACATAGGAAGGACTAAATTACCATTCAGATTATTACATTGATAAAAAGCACCAGATCCGATTGACACAATATGATCTGGCAAAATTAGATCCCCAGACAAATTCTCACAGCAATAAAATGCTTGATTACTTATTTTTTCAATATTTTCACTCCAAATTATTTTTTTAAGATTTTGACACATCCAAAAAGCTCCGTAACCAATTACCTTCAAAGATTGAGGCAATTTAACCAATGTCAACGATCCATTATAACGGAAAGCTTGGCTTAATAACTCCTCCAAATTAACCTGCTCCATATCCAGTACCGAAAGGTTGGGCAAGCCATTCAAGGTATCAATATCTTGGCTATTCAAATTCCCGACAACTGTCAGTTCCGTAATGGTAGTCTTGTCGTAATCGGCCAGCAGGTCGGCCAACGTACCCGGAGTGGCAACCGTGATGGTCGAACCGTCAAATCCCTCCTTGCCCGAAACCGAAATGGCAGTCATAATGGTCTGCGTGCCGTCGGAAACCGAAACGATCACCCGGTTGACAGTCGGAATGGCCGCCGCAATCTCGATCGTACCCCGTGTGGCATCGGTCGGGGTCGTGCGAAGCATATAGCCGCCGTCGAGGTTCTGCAACTCGGCCTTCACCACATTTTCCGACGTCCCGCCCGTGATGGTGTAGTGCACCCTCTTCGTCTCGTCGACGTCGAATTCCAAGACATTGCCCTCGGTGAATGCGACGGAGAGTGCCTGCCGGCGCGGGATCGTGATGGTCGTCTCGCCGTCGGCCAGCGTGAAGATCACCGCATCGTCCGTCTCCTCCACGTTGGCGAAGATCGAATCGCCGCCCGGGATGCCCGGATCGCCCTTGTCGCCCGTAGCCTGCCCCAGCTGCTGCCAACTCTCACCGTCGTTATAGGAGACATGCCAATAGCCGCCCTCGATCTTGAACTGCGGCGTCGCGCCGGGAGCTCCGTCGTGGGCCGATGCGGGAATCCGGTTGCCGTCGCCGTCGGTCAGCGGTTTGCCGTCGACCGTCCAATAGTAGATTCCGTCAATCTCCTCAACCCCCATCACAGGCGTGGCACCCTTGTCGCCCTGCTCACCCTTCTCTCCGTGATAGATCGTCACGGGCTCGCTCTTGGTAAACGAAATGGTGTAGCCCACCGTTTCGCCGCCCTGCATGACGGGAACAACGCCCGTTACATAGTCGTTCTGCTGCAAGGCCTCCACGAGGGTTTGCAGCGACGAAATGTTGGTGTTCATCCGTTGGCACAGCTCTTCAAGCTGTTCGATCCGATCTTCGAGACCGTCGACACGACCACGCAGGGCCGAATCATCGTAGTCGTCGCCACACGACCCCATCCAAACGACCGCTGCCAGCAGGAAAAAAAGTTTCTTCATACCTTTTTGAAACAGATTTGCCGCCATTCGGCTCCGGATGACGTTTCCGCAAAAAGAAAGTGTGGAGCCGATTTCGCCTATCTTGTTGAAGGTTGTGGAAGGACCCAAGCGAAAATAGACGATGCAATACCCCACACTCGGATAGATATGGGGTATGGGCACCACGTATGGTGCCAACCGCATGATCTAAACAAGCAATGAAGTGCCGTTCGTCGTCCTTTCGCTTTCGAAAACTTCCACATTTTCAACAAAGGATCGTGCGAAAACACTTTCTATGTAAATGCCGGTTGCCCGACACGGCAAAGATAGAAAATAAATTCCACTCGACGAACGGCTTCCACAGGGTACTGCCGAAAAAATTATCGCTTTTTGCTTATCTTTGCCCCATGAAGTTTTCCAGAAAACAAACCATAGGCGAAAACCTCCTCTACGTGATGGTCTGGGCTGCCATCATCCTGGTCCCCGTGCTCAACTCCCAGATGATGTCCGAAATGCACGTCAATCTGGAAAACGTACTCATCGCCTGGCGGCAGATCGCACCCTACCTCATCATCTTCGTCATCCACAACACCGTGCTCGCACCCCGCTACATGCTCCGCCGCAAGTACGGAAAATACCTGTTGAGCGACCTGGCCCTCATCATCGGCGTCTTCTGGCTGGTCCAGATCTACGAGGAACACCTCGCCGACAACCTCGTCGCACAGGCCGACCCGCAACTCTCCGAAGCATACCGACAGGCCTCGTTCTCCAATCTGGAAATATACTGGAACATCGTCCTCGGATTCTTCATGACCGGAGCCAACACGGGCATCAAGCTCATCTACCAGTCCATGCGCGACGAACAGAAGATGGAGGCCCTCAAACGACAGAACCTCCAGGCCGAAATGGACTACCTGAAATACCAGATCAACCCGCACTTCTTCATGAACACGCTCAACAACATCCACGCGCTGATCGACATCGACGCGGAATCGGCCAAAAGCGCCGTGATCGAGCTCTCGAAGATGATGCGCTACGTCCTCTACGAATCGGGCCGCGAGCTCATCTCGCTCAACCGCGACGTGCAGTTCCTGCGGAACTACATCGAACTGATGCGCATCCGCTACACCGACGACGTGGACATCCGCGTGGAGTACCCGGGCAATCTGCCCGAACAGGTCACGATCCCGCCGCTGCTGCTGATCGTCTTCGTCGAAAACGCCTTCAAGCACGGCGTGAGCTACAACCACCCGTCGTTCATCCGCATCCGCATCGACTACGCCGACGGAAAGGTTGCGGCAACCATCGAGAACAGCCGCCACGCCGCTCCCGACAAACGCCACGAAGCCGGAATCGGTCTCGAAAACGTCCGCAAACGACTCGCCCTGATCTACGGCGAAAAGGGGTTCTCGATGGAGATCCTCGAAGCCGAAAAGACCTATACCGTGAAACTCGAAATCCCGACACTCCATGCTTAAATGTATCGCCGTCGACGACGAACCGCTGGCCCTGCGACAGATCGCGGGCTACATCGGCAAGATCCCCTATCTGGAACTCGCCGCGCGATTCAACAATGCCCTCGATGCGCAGCAATGGCTCGCCGCAGAGAAGGCCGACCTGATCTTCGTGGACATCAACATGCCCGACCTGAACGGTGTGGATTTCGTCCGCGGACTGGTCGACCGGCCGATGGTCGTCTTCACGACCGCCTACTCGGAGTACGCCGTCGAGGGATTCAAACTCGACGCCGTGGACTACCTGCTCAAACCGTTCAGCTTCGCGGATTTCAGCCGCGCGGCCGCCAAGGCCAACTCGCTCTACGAACTGCGCCACAACCAGCGCGTCCAGGAGCCCGAATCGGAGGCCCTGCCCCGCGACCGGGAGTACCTCTCGGTGAAGGCCGACTACAAGGTCTCGCTCGTGAAGATCGCCGACATCGTCTACATCGAAAGCGAAGGGGAGTACGTGCGGCTGCACCTCGCCGACGGATCGGCCATCACCACGCTCTTCCGGCTCAAAAACATGGAGACGGCCCTGCCCGCGGACTCCTTCATGCGCGTACACCGCTCCTATATCGTCAACCTGCGCGCCATACGATCCTACATCAAGGGGCGCATCTATCTGAACGACACGGAATACGTGCCGATCGGAGAAATGTACAAGGAGGCGTTTCTCTCCTACATCAAAAAGAATTTCCGCAATCTTTGAGGTCGGGGAAGCCCGGAAGCCGGCGGTAGGCGCCGTCGCGGTATTCGCAGCAATAGTGGCACAGGCCGTTGGTCAGCACAACGTAGCGCGCCCCCACCACCGAGTTGTAACGCACGGCCTGCGCCAGCGTCTTCGCGTCGATCCGGACAGCCGGGGCCTTGCATTCGGCGATCAGCAGCGGTCGGGCCCGGTCGTCCACGACCACCACGTCGGCACGCTGTGGCTGCCCGTTGAGCGGCACGGCGTACTCCTGCACGATGCGCGTGGGGTGCGCCCCGCAGCGGGAGATCAGACACGCGATCAGATGCTGCCGAACCCACTCCTCGGGTGTCAGCACGAGGTAGATGCCCCGCAGCGCATCCCACACCTCGACGCTCCCCTCCCGGCGGCGGGCCCGGAGGTGAATGGGCGGAAAATTGAGTTTGGGCAGCTCATTCATCGCAGAGTCGAAAAAAATCCCTATCTTTACCGGGTACAAATATACGAACTTATGCGGACGATCCTTTCAACGATAGCGCTTTTTTCCCTCTGCGGACTCTGGGCGCAGGAGTACACCCCCTCGTACGGGCGGGAGCTCCCGCGGGGCGAAATCCTCGCCTGCCCCTCGGCCGAAGCCGCCGCAGCCGCCGACGGCGGCGACCACCGCTACTTCACACGGCTGACGGAGTGGACGCTCGACGGAAACAGCTTCTCGACGCCCTTCACCGTGCCGTTCGCCTGGGCCAACCGCCAGGTGCTGCTGCACGTGGGACAGGCTTCGGGCGACTACGAGGTGCTGATCAACGGCGAGCCGAAAGCCTATGTCGCCGACGGGAACGCCCCCGCGGAGTTCAACATCACGCGGGAGGTCCGCGAAGGCCGCAATACGGTCGAGATCCGGGTCGCAACGCCCGCTCCGACCGCGGCGCTCGAAAGCTGGAAGGAGGCCCCGGCGCCGATGCTCGGCAGAGTCTGGCTCCAAAGCCAGCCGACGCTGCGGTTGCGGGACGTGCTGGTCACGACGCGGCTCAACGAGAACGGGAATGGCATGGCCGAAGTGGCGCTGGTCATCAAGAGCGAGGCGCTCAATCCGCGGACTTCGCGCATCCACTACCAGCTGCTCACCCCGGCGGGCGAAGATGCCGCAGCCGGGCACAAGGAGATCACGCTGTCCATGCGCGGCGAGGACACGCTGCGCTTTCTGGCCCGGATTCCGGCCAACATGCTGTGGAGTCCCGAACTGCCCACCCGCTACACGCTGCGGGTCAGAACCCAGCACGAAGGACGCTACGTGGAGTACGAAGAGCTGCGGGTGGGGTTCCGCGCAGTGGAGATGCGGGGCGACACGCTGCTGCTGAACGGGCGTCCGATGCAGCTCCGGGTCCGGGAGGTTCCCGCCACCATCCCGGAGAACGAAATCGCCCTGCTGCGCGAACAGGGGTACAATACGTTGAAACTCCTGCCGGGACCCGTCGGGAAATCGGTTCTGAATTTCTGCGACGGGCAGGGGCTCTGCGTCATCGCGCAGGCTCCGATCGACACGCGGCGCAGCGGCGATTCGCGGCGCAAGGGCGGGAATCCGTCGAACGACCCGGCGTGGCTGGAGGCCTATATCGAACGCACGGAGAACAGTTACCACACGACCAAACGCCATCCGTCGGTGATCGCCTTTTCGCTGGCCCGTCAATCGGCGAACGGGATCAACCTGTACGAGAGCTATCTGCACATGAAGCGTTTCGGGGATTCGCGACCGTTCATCTACCCGGAAGCGGCGGGAGAATGGAACAGCGACGCCCTGCGGCTGGAATAGCCGGCCGGAGCAGGCGCGCACGAGAGAGGGGGGGGGTAAATAAAAAAAATCACTTTTTTTGAAATATTTTTTGGAGTTACGGAAATTATCGCTATCTTTGCACTCGCAATCGGATAAAGATTGATGCCTCTTTAGCTCAGTTGGTAGAGCACGACACTCTTAATGTTGGGGTCCAGGGTTCGAGCCCCTGAGGGGGTACAGAAGCGAGAATCGGAAGGTTCTCGCTTTTTTGTTGTAACTCACCAAGCTTTGTTTTCTCCTATCGACAATCTAAAATCAAAAAATCAAAAGGATACGTCCGTAACAAATCTTTTTGCTTATTTTTGTAAGTAATATTCAAACCGACTCATGAACGCTTCAAAATCACACGGGCGCATCTATACTCCGGACTATTTGGTCAAAACCATATTGGATTATGCGGGATACAACACACCCGAAAATATTCTTACCAAACATGTGATTGATAACAGTTGCGGAGACGGCGCATTCTTGACCGAGATTGTCAAACGATATACAGAAGCCTTCGCCCAAAGCCCCGTCCCTTCCACCGAAACGCTGAAACAACATCTGGAAACATATATACACGGAATCGAAATCGACAGACAGGAGTGTTTGAAATGTCGGGAAAACCTCGATCAACTGGTTGCAAAATTCGGTATTGACAAGGTTAAATGGGACATCATTTGCGCAGACACGCTGACGGTCCATAAATTCGACGGAAAAATCGACTATATTGTCGGCAATCCGCCCTATGTCCGCGTGCACAATTTGAACCAAAATTACAACGCCGTCAAGCAGTTCAGATTTGCCCAAGGAGGGATGACCGATCTATATGTCGTCTTCTTTGAAATTGGATTCAGAATGATGGCTCCAAACGCCGTCATGTGTCTTATTACACCCAGCTCATGGTTGTCAAGTGTTGCAGGAGGCGTTTTGCGAAAATACATTTTGACCAAACAATGTCTCAACGGAGTAATTGACTTGGCACATTTTCAACCCTTCAAAGCCACGACATACACACTGATTTCACGTTTTGCAAACAGCAGAAGTGAAGAGATCGAATACAACACATTCAACCCAACAACTCTTTCAAGCGTTTTCAAGTGCAATATTCCTTTTACAGAGATAGCCATCGGTAAAGCGTTTTATCTGGCCGACAGACAAACGCTTAACAGTCTCCGAAAAATCAGAACGGAAGCCTGCCCTCAAAGGGTCCGGGTCAAAAACGGATTCGCAACATTAGCCGACAGCATCTTCATCGGCAACTGGAACTTCAGTGGAATGACTATCAATGTCGTCAAATCATCAACAGGAAAATGGTATAAATGTATTTTCCCCTATAACTCCTATGCAAAACCCATACCTCTGGATACAATCGAAAAAGAATATCCTGACGTATATGCTTATTATCGGAAACACGAATCCGCTCTACGCAAAGAAGATTCGAGCAAAATTGGATCAAAACGCCACGACCAGAGTATAGAAAATAATTCATGGTATCTTTTCGGTCGATCACAAGCCATCAAGGATGTTTGGAATGACAAAATAGCAATCAATGCTGTCATTAAGGACGTAAACAGTATCAAACTTACGCCATCAACAAAAGGAACAGGAGTATATGGAGGTCTCTACATACTCACCAACGTCGACTACCCAAAAATTGAGGAAATCATCCGGAGCCAAGAATACGTGTCATACATCGCCACACTTAAGAATTACAAAAGCGGAGGATACTACACATGCTCGGCAAAGGACATCGAACTGTATATCAACTATAAACTCGCCCAGAATAATGAATAACGACCAACTGTTAGCCATTTTGAAGCAAGCCTTCGAGACCTTTCTTCGAACCGGATCCCGTAGCAACGAGAAATTGAAAGTGCTCCATCCGAAAATTGCCAATGACATCCTCTCTCTGTTAGGAGAGGAATATTCCGTACAATCGCTAGGGATCAGAGACGGACGAGAAGCACAGATGCCCGGGAGATACTTCGACAAAAAAGTCGACATCACATTCTACAAGGGAGACCAACCCGTAGCAGGACTCGGCGTCAAAATGGTCATGCAGAATTATGCACAGAATGCCAACAATTACTTCGAGAACATGCTAGGTGAGACGGCCAATCTGAGAAGCAACACTATCCCCTACTTTCAGTTATTTGCCATACCGGACAGACTCCCCCACTACAACAACAAAAATCACATCATCGGATGGGAGGTCATGGACGAGCACTACATAAACAAATATTTCATTATGTCCCAGGATGATCCGGGAAGTTTCATGCACACTCCCACAAAGACCCTGCTCTTCGTCTACCACATACCAGATGCGACCATTAATCTGACAACCAAACAAAAGTATCAAGAATACTATTTACAACATCTTCCGGATCTCGACCTGACATTAAGACTGCAATATCATACAGCATTCGGTTCAACTGTAATTTTCAACGATTACCAGACCTTTATTGAGAAAGTAGCCCATTACATTCTATCAATCTGACGGATTCAAGAAGACACGCGGGACAATATATAAATATTGTCCCGCGTGTCTTACAATCATCTGTCAATAAACAATGCAGACTGTAAGTCGCCATCAGACCTGCTCGACGAAGGCTTCCAACGCCGCAAGATCGACTGCCAGCGGATCCGAATGCTGCGGACGCTGCGTCAGAACCGACAGCCGCTCCGGCAACGGAACCCGGCTCCCCGTCACCGACGCAATCACCTCCCCGAACTTCGCAGGATGCGCCGTCGAAAGGTAAAAGCCCGGCTTCCCCACCGCCATCGACGCCGCATACCCCACCGCACTGTGCGGATCCGAAAAGTAACCGTAACGTTCGTACAGCTCGTCGATCGTCCGACGGATCCCCGCATTGTCGCACCGGAAACCTTCCAGCTCCGACCGCAGTCGCTCCGGATCCCCGCCGCACAACCACAACATCCGCTCGAAATTGCTCGGTGCCCCCACGTCCATCGCACTGGCCGGCGTCTGGACCGAAGGCCGCGGACGGTAGACCCCCGTGTGCAGAAACTCCGGCACCACATCGTTCAGATTCGACGCCGCCACGAACCCGCCGACCGGAAGCCCCATCCGCTGCGCCAGCATGCCCGCCGCCAGGTTGCCGAAATTCCCGCTCGGCACGACGATCGTCGGGAGGTCGCCGCCCGTCTCCCGCCGCCAGCTGAAATAGCCGTAGAAGTAATAGAACGCCTGGGGAATCCACCGCAGCAGGTTGATCGAGTTGGCCGAGGTCACGCGGCGCCGGCGCCGGAACGACTCATCGGCAAAGAGTTCCTTCACCAGTCGCTGGCAGTCGTCGAACGTCCCGGCAACCCGCAACGGATGGATGTTGCCGCCGAGCGCCGTCATCTGGCACTCCTGCAAACGGCTGATCTTCCCCTCGGGGTAGAGCACCACCACGTCGACCCCCGGCACGTTGTAGAACCCGTGCGCCACGGCGCTGCCCGTATCCCCGGAGGTGGCCGTCAGGATCACCAGCCGCTCCCCGGCAGCCTCCAGCAACCCGACGGCACGCCCCATGAAGCCCGCACCGAAGTCCTTGAAGGCGCACGTCGGCCCGTGGAAGAGTTCGAGCGTATAGCGCCCCCGCCCCACCCGGCGCAGCGGAACCGGGTAGTCATACAGCGTCGCCAACTCACGGCGCAACGCCTCCGTATCGAGATCGTCGCCGAAAAACAGCCCGGCCAGATAGCCCGCCAGCGCGGCATACGATTCGCCGGCCAGCCGTTCCGCCTCGTCCAGATCCGCCTGCGGGATCCGTTCCGGAACGAACAGCCCGCCATCGGGTGCAAGGCCCATCATCGCCGCTTCACGGAGCGTACAGGCCTGTTTCCGCTCCCGGTCCCGTGTACTGTAAAAGTTCATGTCTCTGTGTTTTTGTTATCCGACAACTCGTGCTCCGGCATTCGACACCCGTCCGGCATAGGTCCGGCATCCGATGTTCCGCGCCGCGAAGTGCGCCTTCATGCGGTCGGCGACCCGGCAGGCCTCGGCATAATCCGCCGTCAGGGCGAAGACCGACGGGCCCGACCCGGCGATGTTCAGCGCCAGGGCCCCCTCGTCGAGCGCCGCGGCTTTCAGTTCATCGTAATCCGGAATGAAGCCCTTGCGATAGGGTTCCACCACCACGTCCTGCATCGAGCGGCCGATCAGCGCCACGTCGCGCAGCGCAAAGCCGGCGACCAGCCCCCCGACATTGCCCCACTGCGTCACGGCCTTCGCGAGGGGAATCTCGCGCGGAAGCACCTCGCGGGCCATCTTCGTGCTGACCACGATGTCGGGGTGCACCACGGCATAGAAAAAGTTGTCGGGAACCGGCAGGCGCACGATGTCGAAGGGTTCGTAACCGCGGATCAGCACCACGCCGCCCAGCAGCGCCGGACCCACGTTGTCGGCATGTGCCGTACCGCCCAACAGCGCCTCGCCCTGCATGGCGAACTCCACGAGCCGTTTGCCCGAAAAGGGGCGTCCCAACAACTCGTTGATGCCGTAGACGGCCGCTGCCGACGATGCGGCGCTCGATCCGATGCCGCTGCCCGGGACGATCTTTTCGAGCAGCCGGATCTCAACCCGCACGGGACGTCCGTAGGCTTCGAGCATCGCCCGCACGGCCGGCGTAACCACGTTCTCCTCCACATCGTCGGGGAGCGGGACCCCGCTCTCGTTGCGGATCGAGAGTCCTTCGGCGCCCGGTTCGACCCCGACCTCCATCAGGTCGCCCACGCCGTCGAGCGTCAGGCCCATGACATCGAACCCGCACCCGAGATTCGCCACCGTACCCGGGGCAAAAACTTTGATATGTTTCATGATTTGATTCTTTTTTTCGTTCGACAACCGCTCCGTCGGGGAGCTTTCCGGATCCGAAGGTCCGAGGGCCCGAGCTCCCGCCGACATCGGGCATAGGAAGATACCGGGAAGGTCGGCTGCAAAACTGAAACCGCCTGCGGATTCGGGATTTCGGAAACGTTCGGATTTTTGACGCGCTTTGTTTTCCGCTCCGGCAGCCTGGGCCGGGAATAGATGCATACGGTGATGCTACGGAATAAGAACTACCTGACCCCCACAGGGGTGGTAGTCGTCGCGGTTGTCGCGGTCAGCGCGAAAACGGTTGCATGCGAACCGCCGGAAACGCCGTAAGACAGGCGTTCCGAAACGAATGTTCTATGGTACCGTTGCTGCATCATGGAGACAAATGTAAGTCAAAAAATCCGAACTTCCAAATTTCCTTACAAATTGTAAGCGAAAAAATTTAAAAAATCATCCGCACCTCTTTTTTAATAGAAGGGAAAAGGCTCATGCCTCCTCCCCCACCGGCCACCGAAGGCCCTGCAATCAGGCACCCCGGGTCCGGAGAAGCATTTCGACCGGCGCAAAACGCGATTACGGATCGTAAGCAACACACCCTATCTCAAAGCAAACCTTAAAGAGATCGCCGCACTTCGATTTCAGATCGGCACAATATTAATTTTTTTTAGTAAATTATTTGGGCGTCCGGCGAAATATCCCTATATTTGAAACCGAAAAGATAGAAAAACGGGATTCGTCCATGACTGCCCTCCATTCGAATATCAACGTCATTAATCTGGTGCTCGTCGTCGTCATTGCATGATAACGGGAGAAAGGTGACAGTCATATTCGAACGAAATCTCAAAAACCTTTCTCCTGTGCGGGAGAAAGGTTTTCTGATTTTCAGAGCCCGGTCGGATCCCTCCGAAACTTGAAACACACGAGCATGAAACACGCACTCAAAAGCGAAATCACCACCTCGGGACGACGCATGGCCGGCGCCCGGAGTCTCTGGCGCGCCAACGGCATGCGCGAAGAGCAGTTCGGACGCCCGGTTATCGGCATCGCCAACTCCTTCACGCAGTTCGTCCCCGGACATGTCCACCTGCACGAAATCGGACAGCAGGTCAAGCAGCGCATCGAAAGCCTCGGATGCTTCGCCGCCGAATTCGACACCATCGCCATCGACGACGGAATCGCCATGGGACACGACGGCATGCTCTACTCGCTGCCCTCGCGCGAAATCATCGCCGACAGCGTCGAATACATGGCCAACGCCCACAAGATCGACGCCCTGGTCTGCATCTCCAACTGCGACAAGATCACCCCCGGCATGCTGATGGCCGCCATGCGGCTCAACATCCCGACGATCTTCGTCTCCGGAGGCCCGATGGAGGCCGGGCGCTTCGGCGACCGCCACCTCGACCTGATCGACGCCATGGTGATGTCCGCCGACCCGAAATACTCCGACGAGCAGATCGCCGAAATCGAGCGTTGCGCCTGCCCCGGCTGCGGCTCCTGCTCGGGGATGTTCACCGCCAACTCGATGAACTGTCTCACGGAGGCCCTGGGCCTCTCGCTCCCGGGCAACGGCACGATCGTCGCCACGCACGCCAACCGACGCCAACTCTTCGAGGATGCCGCCGCGATCATCGTGCGCAATGCCGAACGCTACTACTTCGAGGGCGACGAGAGCGTCCTGCCCCGTTCGATCGCCACGAAGGCCGCCTTCGAGAACGCCATGTCGCTCGACATCGCCATGGGCGGCTCGACCAACACGGTCCTGCACCTGCTGGCCGTGGCTCACGAAGCCGGCGTGGACTTCACGATGCAGGACATCGACCGCCTCTCGCGGCGCGTGCCGGTGCTCTGCAAGGTGGCGCCCAACTCCCACTACCACATTCAGGACGTCAACCGCGCAGGCGGCATCTTCGCCATCCTCGGCGAACTCGACCGCGGCGGGCTGCTCGACACGTCGGTCCGCCGCGTCGAAGGGCGCTCGCTGGCCGAGGCGATCGCCGCATGCGACATCCTCGCCCCGACGGCCACGGATGCCGCACGCCGCCGCGCATTGAGCGCCCCGGCCGGCCATTACAGCCGCGAACTGGGGTCGCAGCACTGCTACTACGACGCACCCGACACGGACCGCGCCGAAGGGTGCATCCGCGACATCGCCCACGCCTACTTCCGCGACGGAGGACTGGCCGTGCTGACGGGCAATATCGCCCGCTCGGGCTGCGTGGTGAAGACCGCGGGCGTCGACGAACGGCTCTTCGTCTTCCGCGGACGCGCCCGCGTCTACGAATCGCAGGAGCAGGCCATGCACGGCATCCTCGACGACGAGGTGCAGCCCGGCGAGGTGGTGGTCATCCGCTACGAGGGCCCGAAGGGCGGCCCCGGCATGCAGGAGATGCTCTACCCGACGTCGTACCTCAAATCGAAACACCTCGACAAGGTCTGCGCGCTGATCACCGACGGACGCTTCTCGGGCGGCACCTCGGGGCTCTCGATCGGCCACGTATCGCCGGAGGCCGCCGCAGGAGGCGAGATCGCCGTCGTCCGCACGGGCGACGAGATCGAAATCGACATCCCGCAGCGTTCGATCCGCCTGCTCGTCGACGACGCGGAGATCGCCGCGCGCATGGCTGCACAGGAGCGCTTCCGCCCGGCGGCCCGCGAACGTCAGGTTCCGAAATCGCTCCGCGCCTACGCCCGGCTGGTCAGCTCGGCGGACCGGGGCGCCGTGCGGATCCTCGACGACGAAGAGTAATCACCCGAAAAACACGACCCAACCATGAATACCACCCCATCCGATGCGCGACAAACGGCCTCCGGACCCGTGATGACGGGTTCGCAGGCCCTGCTCGAATCGTTCCTGATCGAAGGCGTCGACACCCTCTTCGGCTACCCGGGCGGCGCCATCATCCCGGTCTACGACGCGCTGTACGACTACCGCGACCGGCTGCGCCACATCCTCGTGCGTCACGAACAGGGTGCCGTGCACGCCGCCCAGGGCTACGCCCGGGTGAGCGGGCGCGTGGGCGTCTGCCTGGTCACCTCGGGGCCCGGCGCAACGAACACCGTCACGGGACTCGCCGATGCGCTGATGGACTCCACGCCGCTGGTGCTCGTCACCGGACAGGTCGGCTCGTCGCTGCTCGGCACCGACGCCTTCCAGGAGACCAACTTCGTCGGCATCACGCAGGCCGTCACGAAGTGGAACTGCCAGGTCAAGCGCACGGAGGACATTCCGGCGGCCATGGCCAAGGCCTTCTACGTGGCCCGTTCGGGACGCCCCGGCCCGGTGGTCGTCGACATCACGAAGGACGCCCAGTGCGGCACGGCGCCGTTCCGTTACGAGAAACTCGTCTCGATCCGCAGCTACGTCCCCGTCCCGGAGCCCGACCCGGCCCGTCTCGACGAGGCCGCACGGCTGATCGACGAGGCGCGCCATCCGCTGGTGATGGTGGGACAGGGCGTTATCCTCGGGAACGCCGAGGCCGAATTGAAGGCCTTCCTCGACCGAAGCGGCATGCCCGTAGCCTCGACCCTGCTGGGGCTGTCGGCCGTACCGACCGACTCGCCGCAGTACGTCGGCATGCTCGGCATGCACGGCAACTACGGGCCCAACATCAAGAACCGCGACTGCGACCTGCTCGTCGCCGTCGGCATGCGCTTCGACGACCGCGTGACGGGGAATCCGGCGCACTTCGGCGAAAACGCCCGGGTGATCCATCTGGAAATCGACCCCGCGGAGATCGGCAAAATCGTCCCGGCGGACGTCCCCGTGGCGGGCGACGTGCGGCAGACGCTGCCGATGCTCACCGAACGCATCCGGAAGCGCGACCACAGCGGCTGGATCGCGGAGTTCCGCGCCTGCGACCGCATCGAGGCCGAGCGGGTGATCCGTCCTGCGACCCGTCCCGACGGCGGAGGCATCCGCATGGGCGAAGCAGTCGATACGGTGGCCCGCGCCTATGCGAACGACGCCGTGGTGGTGACCGACGTCGGGCAGCAGCAGATGTTCGCCGCCCGTTACTTCGGATTCCGCCGCACGCGGAGCCTCGTCACCTCGGGCGGTCTCGGAACAATGGGATTCGGACTCCCGGCCGCCATCGGCGCCAAGCTCGGCGCCCCGGAGCGCGACGTGGTGCTGTTCGTCGGCGACGGCGGCTTGCAGATGACCATTCAGGAGTTAGGCACGATCTTCCAGTCGCGCATTCCCGTGAAGATCGTCCTGCTGAACAACACCTTCCTCGGCATGGTGCGTCAATGGCAGGAGCTTTTCTACGATTCGCGCTACTCCTTCACCGAGTTGGTGAATCCCGACTTCGGACTGATCGCCCGCGCCAACGGACTCGGGTACCGCCGCGTCGAACACCGCGGGGAGCTTGCGGAGGCCGTGGCCGAAATGAAGGCCGCAGCGGGCGCCTTCCTGCTGGAAGTGTGCGTCGAAAGCCAGGAAAACGTCTTCCCGATGGTCCCCGCCGGAGCCCCCGTCGCGGAGATCCGTCTCGAATAAAGCCTACGAATCATGGAAACGGAACAGGAATACATCATCACCGTATTTTCGGAAAACAAGGTCGGTCTGTTGAGCCAGATCACCACGGTTTTCACCTGCCGCAACGTCAACATCGAGAGCCTGACCACCTCGGAGTCGGCCTTGCAGGGCATCCACAAGTTCACGATCGTCGTGCGGACCACACCCGAGAGCGTGGAGAAGGTCGTGCGGCAGGTCGAGAAGAAGATCGACGTGCTGAAAACCTTCGTCTACACCCCCGACGAGGTCGTGCAGCAGGAGATCGCCCTCTACAAGGTGACGCGCAGCAGCAGCGTCGAACAGCTCGTCCGCAGGCACAACGTCCGGATCCTGGAGGTCGACGCCGACTACATCGTCGTCGAGAAGACCGGCCACAAGAGCGAAACCCAGGAGCTGTTCCGCCTGTTGCAGCCCTACGGCGTGCAGCAGTTCGTGCGCAGCGGCACGGTGGCCGTCATCAAATCGCGGCGCGAGTTGCTGAACGAGTATCTCGAAGAGTTGGAGAAGATGCGGAAAAACCCGGAGCAGGTGCTCCGGCAGGAGGAGTGAATCCTGCCCCGGACCACAGGTGACGGGCCACGGACAACAAATTCCACCTCCCCCGAAACAGACATTCACAAACAAACCAAAACGTATAGAACTATGGCACAGATCAATTTCGGCGGCGTCGAAGAGAACGTCGTAACCCGTGAAGAGTTTCCTCTGGAAAAAGCACGCGAGGTCCTCAAGGACGAAACCATTGCCGTCATCGGCTACGGCGTGCAGGGCCCCGGGCAGTCGCTCAACCTGCGCGACAACGGCTTCCGCGTGATCGTCGGACAGCGCAAGGGCTCGAAGAGCTGGGACAAGGCCGTCGCCGACGGCTGGGTGCCGGGCGAGACGCTCTTCGAGATCGAAGAGGCCGCCGAGCGCGGTACGATCATCCAGTACCTGCTCTCCGACGCCGGGCAGATCGCCGTATGGCCCACGATCAAGAAGCACCTCACCCCGGGCAAGGCGCTCTACTTCTCGCACGGATTCGGCATCACCTACAAGGAGCGCACGGGCATCGTCCCGCCGGCCGACGTCGACGTCATCCTGATCGCCCCGAAGGGCTCGGGCACGTCGCTGCGCCGCATGTTCCTCCAGGGCCGCGGTCTGAATTCCAGCTACGCCGTCTTCCAGGACGCCACGGGACGCGCCATGGAGCGTGTGATCGCCCTCGGCATCGGCGTCGGCTCGGGCTACCTCTTCGAGACCGACTTCCAGCGCGAGGTCTACTCCGACCTCACGGGTGAGCGCGGCACGCTGATGGGCGCCATCCAGGGCATCTTCGCCGCCCAGTACGACACGCTGCGCGCTCACGGACACACCCCCTCGGAGGCCTTCAACGAGACCATCGAGGAGCTCACGCAGTCGCTCATGCCGCTCGTCGCCGAGAACGGAATGGACTGGATGTACGCCAACTGCTCGACTACGGCGCAGCGCGGCGCCCTCGACTGGTGGAAGCGCTTCCGCGACGCCACGAAGCCCGTCTTCGAGGAGCTCTACGAGAGCGTCCGCAGCGGCAACGAGGCCCAGATCTCGATCGACTCCAACAGCAAGCCCGACTACCGCACGAAACTCAACGAGGAGCTGCGCGAGATGCGCGAAAGCGAGATGTGGCAGGCCGGAGCCGTCGTCCGCAAACTCCGTCCCGAGAACAACTGAACAGCTAACAACCGATAACGTATGTGTGGATTCGTAGGATTGTTCGACATCCGGCAACAGTCGGATGCGTTGCGCACCCAGGTGCTGAAAATGTCGAAGCAGATTCGCCACCGCGGCCCCGACTGGTCGGGAATCTACTGCGGCGAGCGGGCGATTCTTTCGCACGAACGGCTCTCGATCGTCGACCCCCAGTCGGGGCGTCAACCCCTGTACAGCCGCGACGGAAAGCTCGTCCTGGCCGTCAACGGGGAGATTTACAACCATCAGGAGATCCGCGCCGAACTGGCCGGAGCGTACGAATTCCTGACCGGATCCGACTGTGAGGTCATCCTCCCGCTCTACCAGAAACTCGGAATCGGACTGCTCGAAAGGATCAGCGGCATCTTCGCCTTCGCGCTCTACGACATCGAGCGCGACGAGTACCTGATCGCCCGCGACCCGATCGGCGTCATCCCGCTCTACATCGGCTGGGACCGCGACGAGCAATTCTACGTCGCCTCGGAGTTGAAGGCCCTCGAAGGGGTCTGCACCACGATCCAGCCCTTCCTGCCGGGACACTACTGGTCGTCGAAGGAGGGGCGGATGATCCGCTGGTACCAGCGCGACTGGTTCGAATACGACGCCGTGAAGGAGAACCCGGCCGACATTGCCGCGCTCCGCACGGCACTCGAAGAGGCCGTGAAGCGGCAGCTGATGTCCGACGTCCCGTACGGCGTGCTGCTGTCGGGAGGTCTCGACTCGTCGATCATTTCGGCCGTGGCCAAGAAGTTCGCCGACCGCCGCGTCGAGAGCGGCGGCCGCGAGGAGGCCTGGTGGCCGCAGCTGCACTCCTTCGCCGTGGGGCTGGCCGGATCGCCCGACCTGGCCGCGGCGCGCAAGGTCGCCGACCACATCGGAACGGTTCACCACGAGATCCACTACACGATTCAGGAGGGTCTGGACGCCATCCGCGACGTGATCTACTACATCGAAACCTACGACGTGACCACGGTCCGCGCCTCGACGCCGATGTACCTGCTGGCGCGGGTCATCAAGTCGATGGGCATCAAGATGGTCCTCTCGGGCGAGGGCGCCGACGAGATCTTCGGCGGCTACCTCTACTTCCACAAGGCGCCCGATGCACGGGCCTTCCACGAGGAGACCGTACGCAAGATCGGACGGCTGCACCTCTACGACTGCCTCCGCGCAAACAAGTCGCTCGCCGCATGGGGCGTCGAGGGGCGCGTGCCGTTCCTCGACAAGGAGTTCCTCGACGTGGCCATGCGCCTGAACCCCGCGGCGAAGATGGCCGGCGGAGGCCGCATCGAGAAGTGGGTGCTGCGCAAGGCATTCGAGGAGATGCTGCCCGAGGAGATCGTATGGCGGCAGAAGGAGCAGTTCTCCGACGGCGTGGGATACGGGTGGATCGACACCTTGAAGCGGATCACCTCCGAGGCGGTTTCGGACCGCGAGATGGAGCATGCCGCCGAGCGGTTCCCCGTCAACCCGCCGCAGAACAAGGAGGAGTACTACTACCGCTCGATCTTCGAGGAGCACTTCCCCTCGCAGACCGCCGCGGCGTGCGTGCCCTCGGTGCCGTCGGTGGCGTGCAGCACGGCCGAGGCCCTGGCCTGGGACCAGTCGTTCGCCAACTGCAACGACCCCTCGGGACGCGCCGTGCTGGGCGTGCACAACACCGACCTCACGCACGAAATCTGACCCTCACAGAAGAGCCGGGAGCGAACGATCTCTCCCCAAAAAAGGCCGACGGTATCCATCCCGCCGGCCTTCTCTTTTGCTCCGCCACGCCGCCTCGCCGCCACGTCATGTTCCGCCCTCCCTGTTCCACGACACCACCCGCCTTGCCTCGCAACACCCCGCCACGTTCCGCGGAGGTCGGCAAACCCGCACTTGCGCCCTTTTCGGATTGCCAATGCCGGAAAAATCGTTATCTTTGCAGGATAGGAACCCCGAACAATCCAACCACAACCTGATATGTACAGTCAAGACAACCGGGTGGTCATCACCCTCGACGCCGGCGGCACGAACTTCGTATTCGGTGCCATGCAGGCCAACCAGTTCATCGTCGAACCCATCACCCTGCCTTCGCATGCCGACAATCTGGACGAGTGTCTCGCCACGATGGTCGACGGATTCCGGCAGGTCATCGCCCGGCTCCCGGAGAAGCCCGTCGCCATCAGCTTCGCGTTCCCCGGCCCGGCCGACTACCCGAACGGCATCATCGGCGGCTATCTGCCCAACTTCCCGTCGTTCCGCGACGGCGTGGCCCTGGGCCCGTTCCTCGAAGCGACGTTCGGCATCCCGGTCTTCATCAACAACGACGGCGACCTGTTCGCCTACGGCGAGGCCCTGGGCGGCGCCCTGCCCGAGGTCAATGCCCGGCTCGAAGCCCTCAACAGCCCGAAACGCTACAAAAACCTGCTGGGCTACACCTTCGGAACGGGATTCGGCATCGGCATCGTGGTCGACAACCGGCTGAATCGCGGCGACAACTCGTGCGTCGAGACCTTCTGTCTGAAACACAAGAAATTTCCCGATGTGATCGTCGAGGATGGCGTGGCCGTGCGGGCCATCAAGCGAGTCTACGGCGAACGGAGCGGCAACCCCGACCACGGGTTTGAACCGAAGGAGATCTGCGAAATCGCCGACGGCACACGTCCCGGCGACCAGGAGGCCGCACGACAGGCTTTTGCGGAGTTCGGCGAGGTGGCCGGCGACGCCATGGCCACGGCCGTGACGCTCATCGACGGGCTGATCGTCATCGGCGGCGGTATCACGGCGGCCCGGAAGTGGATCATGCCGAGCCTGTTCAGGGAGCTGCGGTCGAAGATCCGCCAACTCAACGGAAACGAACTCAACCGCGTGCAGATGAAGGTCTATGATCTGGACGACGAGGCGGAATTCCGCGCATTCGCACGCGGAGACCGCCGCACGCTGAAAGTCTACGGCACGGACCGCTATGTGGCCTACGACCCGCAGAAACGCATCGGCGTGATGATCTCCAAACTGGGTGCCAGCCGGGCCATCTCGGTCGGCGCCTATGCCTTCGCATTGAGTCAACTGGACGCACAAAACGCATAACGAACCATGTACAAGTTCCAACCGATTCTGAAATCCCTGATCTGGGGCGGAGAGAAGATCGCCCCCTACAAGGAGATCGCCACCGACCAGCACAACATCGGCGAGAGCTGGGAGCTCTCCGGCGTCGAGGGCAACGAGTCCGTCGTGGCCGAAGGCCCCGAAACCGGGACGAAACTCCCTGATCTGCTGGCCCGCCACGGCGCCGCGCTGTTAGGCAAGGCCAATTACGCACGCTTCGGCAACGAATTCCCGCTGCTGATCAAGTTCATCGACGCACGGCAGGACCTCTCGATCCAGGTACACCCGAACGATGAACTCGCCTGGGAGCGCCACCGCTCGAAGGGCAAGACCGAGATGTGGTACGTGGTCTCGACCGACGAGGGGGCCCACCTGCTGTCGGGCTTCTCGAAACAGGTAACCCCCGAGGAGTACGAGGCGAGCGTCGCCGACAACACCATCACCGACCTGCTGGCCCGCTATGCCATCCGTCCGGGGGATGTCTTCTTCCTGCCGGCGGGGCGCGTGCACGCCATCGGCTCGGGATCGTTCATCGCCGAGATCCAGCAGACCTCGAACATCACCTACCGAATCTATGACTACGGGCGGGTGGGCACCGACGGCAAGCCCCGCGAACTGCACACCGAGCAGGCCAAAGGGGCCATCGACTACACCGTGCTGCCCGATTACCGGACGCACTACACGCCGTGCCGCGACACGCGCGTCGAACTGGTTGCGTGCCCCTACTTCACGACGTCGCTCTACGATCTGACCCGCGAACAGATGCTCGACCTTTCGGCGCGGGATTCATTCGTGGTGGTGATGTGTCTCGAAGGTCGCGGCACGCTTACCGACGAGAGCGGCGAGGCCGTCCCGGTGCATCAGGGCGAGACGGTGCTGGTTCCGGCCGCGGCGCAGTCGCTGCGCATGACGCCCGACGGCACGGTGAAACTCCTCACGAGCTGGATCGACTGACAACCGCCCCTTTAAGAAAGGGGTTTTAGGGGCGATGGAACGTTAAGGGGTTTCCGAATCAGTTCTGCGCTTCGACCGTCGTATGCGGGTAAAGGCTGCGGAAACCGCTAATGGTTCAGCCGCACATAAAAAGCCCCTTTAAAAAAGGGGCTTTTTGCATCGTCAAAAAGCCCCGCAAAAACCGACCGGCTTAAAAAGCCGGGTTTATGGGCGAAGGCAGACCAAAAGGTTCGGATTCGGTTCTGCGCTCCGCCCCTGAACAAACAATAAAGGCTGCCCACCGCGGGGCAGCCTTTATTCGTATCAGCACGTCCGGTTATTGAAGCGTCGAGCCGTAACCGGCATACGACGATCCGGGGATAAAGGTTCCGGTTTCCAAACTGAATGTACCACCGGCAAAAGGATCAGTCGATTCTCGGGTAACAGTAACAGTTGTTGAGCATGAAGTATCTTTATGATACATAGCCCAAGAATCATCGCTCTTCAAGCCATAGAAAATATTATTAGTAACATTCATTGCACTTGGCACTTCTGTTATCACATAGAAGCGGAACATATAGGCCGTTACACTATACCCATCTTGTGCCCAGAAAATATTATTTTGTACATCAAGTTGCTGGGCACCAGTCAGATTGATAAAACCGTTAGGTTGACCAATATAGTTAACAAACGTGTTATTAACCACACTTACCGACAGCTGGCTTGTCGAAGTTCCGCTCGTAGGCATAAAAATCAACGTTCCATTCGCCACATACTGCGGAGCATAAATATTATTATTCTCAACAATAATGCTTTGAGTATTAGCAGCAGCAGTAGCATTGAAGTTAATCAACCGGGTTGCGCCGGCATCTTTCGATACCGAGAGTGAAATACGATTGTTCCTCACAAGGATATTTTTCACACTACTTGCTCCATTGCTAAAATACGACAATACCTTGTCAGCCACAGTATGCGAGATGTTGCAATCTTCCAACACCCAATTTGCATACTCTCCTGTCGTACTACCATAATTAAATACATAATTACCAGTCGATGCCGTAATATCGAGATTCTTGAAGATATAACCTACACCCGAAGCACCATTGAAGGATTGAATACCCGTAATTTCGAGTTTAGGTTTCACATTGCTGTAACGGCCGATGATAACCAAATCCGAGGTAGCGAGTTTCGGCAATGTAACAACAACATTCCCGTCTTTGGGATCAAGGAAATAAACGCCTTTGGTTGAAATAGTCGAAGTCTCCGTGATCAACTGAACATCAGGGGTAGTGCTGCTGTAAGTTACACCGCCAACCTCATATCCGGTTGTATAGTAGTCCACGGGAGCTACCAGCGTCCGGTTCTGCGCGGAAACAACATCGCTCACGCGGTCATCCAGGTAGGCCACCACATAGATCGTATAGTCCGTTTCGCCGTCCAGATCCGAAACCGTTACGGTCGTACCCGAGCCTTCCGTACCGCTATCCATGATCTCTTGGGCCGTCGGTGCCGATTCGTTCGACGGCCGGCAGATATACTTCCATGTCGTCGTATTCACAAGTTCCACATCAAACGTCAGTGTCGAGTGGGTTGCAGGCACATCCGTCGAGTTGTTTATCGTAATTCGCGGAGCCGTAGGATCAATACCCGTGCTCTCGACCTGAATCTTCGCTATGCACGAATACTTGCCCGAGGAGGCCAGAATCGACACATCCTTCGCCGTGCTGGCCGTAGCCCGCGTGGGTGCCGGCGACGTAACGCTCAACGTGGCCGTCTTCATGTCATCCGTACCGGCAACCGGTTCCGACAACGATGCTGTCCATCCCTCGGGGGCCGTCAGAATCGTGTTATCCACTCCGCGCATATTGACCGTAAACTCCTTCGTTACGCCCATATCAAAGGACTGAACGTCTGTAATGACATTGCCCTCGCCATCCACGATCTGGCAGAGGAAGCCCTTCACGATCGGGACATCCAGCACCTCGCCGTTCTGCATCACGATATGGAGCGAATCGTCCACAACCTCCACCGTCTGGAAGAACTTGTCCTCGGTCGGATCGCTCGTAATGGCGCTGACTTTGCTGCCATCGGCATAGGTCACATCGCGCCAGCCCTGGCCGTCGCCCAGATCCACCTGCCAGTAACCGTCGTCCGTAACCTGGAACGTCGGCGTCTTGCCATCCTCGGCTACCGCCTTCACATTCAGCGACTGCGGCTCGCCTCCGCCGATCGAATACTGCCACATTCCCGTCTCCTCATTGATCGAGACCACCGGCACCAATGCGTCGATATCGCTGACCAGCGTCAACTTCTTGCCGTCGGTCAGCGTGATGGTGCATTTGCCGTCTTCGTTCTTCACCTCGGAGACCGTGGCGCCCGAATAGAGCGTCTGCAAGGCCTTGACATTGTCGTTCAGGGCATTGACCTGCGTTTCGAGGGCCTGCACCCGACTTTTCAGATCGTCGATCGCATCCCACAGGTCATCGTTGTTGTCGCACGACTGGAAAACGGCAGCCGCCGCGACGAATAACAGAATCAGATACTTTTTCATGGTCTATTGTGTGTTGTTATTTATTTCAAGGAGTTCAGCCACCCGGGAACATAGCCCAGACGTTCGCGCAGCTGCGCTTCGTAGAGCGACTGCGGCTCGACGGCCTGTCCGTTGCTTTCGAGGTATTCCAGTTGTTTCTCGCCATTCTCATCCGTCAGGGCGAAATTGACCTGCCCGCCGTGGAAGCCCACGATGATCGGCGGCATGATCTTCCACCAGTCGTTGGCCGTCAGCCACCATTTGAAGACGTCGGCACCGAAATCATGTTTGACATTCGTGGCATTGAGGTTCCAGATCGTCAGGTCGCGCAGGTGGTTCGGGACGTTCGAGACGTCGCCGCCGAAACGCCACTGCACGAAACCGCCCGTACAACGGTCCACCAGCGTGGCCCGCGGCTGCTTGGAGTGCGACTCGAACAGGGCGTCGTTACCCCACGTATTGTTCCACAGCACCGTGCCCATCGACTGGTTCGAAACCCCCGAAGCATGGTACTGACCGGCATTCTCCATGAAGGCTCCGCCCGGAAGACCGCTCGACGTGGTACATTCGTAACCGCTCGTGCGGTCGATGACCTTGCCGATGAAGACCCGCGAGGAGGCCTGCGAACGCACGGCCGAATGTCCGCGGTTGCCCGTGATGTTGATATCGTAGGCCGAGCAGTTCGCCGTGGCCGAGAAGGTCAGCGCCTCGCTCACGCTCTCGAAATCCACGCGACGCACCCACGAGTTCGTCAGACGCATCATGTTCAGCGGTTTGAACGCCCCGTCGTCCTCCCACGACACGTGGTGTCCGAAATTCGTCTTGGCGTTGCCCACGAACGTCAGGTCCTCGATGCCCACATTCTCATAGTGCGGGAATTCGCGGATCTGCCAGCCGTATTTCGCCTCGACTTCGTGCATGATCGGCTCGCAGAAGGTCACCGTATTGCCGCTGATGGACTTCACCTGGTGGTAGTCGTAGACGCAGATCGTCTGGATGTCGGTCATCGCCGGCTTGTCCACGGTTTTCGGATCCAGTTCCTTGGCCACCAGCTCCGCGTCCTTGCTTTGCAGGTAGAGCATCACCCAGTCGCCCGTCGATATGCCGGCCGTCGAACCGACCTCCACCGAGAAGGAGCCCTTCGCCGCATCGCCCGTGACCGTCGTCAGCGCCGAATAGCTGTCGCCGATCCGCGTTTGGTTGTTCTTGATGTTGAGCATCACGGGCGACGACCACAGGTCGCTTGTCGCCGGGTAGTTCTTCGTCTTCATGATCAGGCGCGTCTTGTCGCGGCCCGCACCCTTGATGACGAAGTTGCCGCCCAGAATGATGATGTCCGAACTCGAATATTCCGCCACGACATTGCCCGAATCGTCATAAAGCGGCGTGTCGCGTTTCACGTCGTCCGACTCGTCGTGCAGCACGTAGTCGCCCTCCGGGAAGTAGATGATCGCACGTGCGCTGGCATTCGCCAGATTGCCGCCCGAATCATTCTTTCCCGTCAGTTTCAATGTTTTCAGCAGATCGATGAAGGCCTGTCGCGACGACGTCTTGCCCGTGGGGTCCAGTCCATATTTGGTCACGTCGTAGACCGTATAGCCCAGTCCCCAGACATCCGGAGGAGCTACTTCTCCGTGTTTGTATCCGGCGTACGAGAAATCGAGCAGTACGTTCTCGTCGTTCCGGAGTTTAAAATTTCGCCACGCTTCGCAGGCGCTGGCATCCCACGTTTCATTCAGAAGCGTCAGCTTCATGGGGATGATTTTCAGGTAGCCCTCCTCCGAAGTGGCGACGAGCGAGAGCGTGAACTCCGACTGTGCCGGCATCTGCGCCGGGGAGGTGATCTTCAAGGTCGTCTCTTCGAGTTCGGCGCTCCACCCCTTGGGGGCCTGGATCGTCACCTCGGCGACATTCGTCTGCACGACCTCGAACTCCCGCGTCTCGCCCAGGAAAAAAGTCTCGTTCTCCCCGGCGGTGATCGTCAGGCCGAAGGTGTCGACGACAGGCAGCGTCAGCGTCTCGCCCGAAACGAGCTCGACAACCAGCTCACCGTTCTCCTCATTGTAGGTCACCGACTTGAAGCTCGTGCTGTAACCCACGTTTTCACCCACGGCATTGACCGGCTGTCCGTCCTGCAACAGGGGTTCCCAGCCGTTTCCGAGGTTCACCTCCCACATGCCGTCGGCCGAGACCCGCAGCTGCGGAGTCACACCCTCGGCATTTTCCTGATGCTCGCCCCCGGCAACGGGCCACGCCGAAACCGGCTCGCCGTTGGATTCAATTCTCACGGAGGTGGCTCCGCCGTCGAGGCTGATCGTCCAGTAGCCCTCGCCGTCGATGCCCATCACGGGAACCACCGCCCCCTTGATCTCCTCGGCATTGATGACCGGGCACGAACTGCCGTCGCTGAACTTGATCACATATCCGTCGCCGCTCCCGGCGGGCTCGACACCCACGATCACCAGCGATTCGTCCATCAGCTTGTGAAGAGACACGATATTGGCATTCACGTTGCCGACCTCCGCCTCCAACGCGGCCACCCGGTCGCGCAGCGAGTCGATCTCGTCCTGAATGCCGTCGGTCTTTTGACATGATTGCAGCACAAAGGCCGAAGCCGCCGCAATCCATAAAAACAGTTTATTCATATTCAATTCCGAATTAGTTATTCACATCATAGGGGATCATGTCCGCCAGCACGCGCTCGCGATACCACACATCATCGTTCTCGCGCAGCAACTCGCCCAGCTCCCCGCACAGCGACGCGAAGAGTTCGGGACATACCGCGGGATCGAGACTCCGCAACTGGTAGGGATCCTGCACGTCGTCGTAGAGCAGCACCCGTTTGAGCGCTCCGTCGCGGTCGATGCACAACTCCATCGTGTGGGTGGCGGTCTTCAAGCCCCGCGCTTCGGGGAAGAACCCGCGCACCTGCCCCTCGGCATCGCGCTCGCCGTCGAGGTTCCGCAGGTAGAGCGCCGCACGCGGACGTTCGGGCTGCACCTCGTCCTGCCGCAGGATCGGCGAGAAGTCCCGCCCCTCGACGCTCGCCGGAATCCGGTCGCCCAGACCCGCCAGCCCCAGCACCGTGGGCATGATGTCGGGCGTCGAAAGCAGCAGGTCGTCCACCCGGTGCTGCAACCGGCCCGGGTAGCGGACCAGGAAGGGAATGTTCAGCGACTCGCGCCAGATCGAGTTCTTCGGGTCGGTAACCGAATGGCTGGTCATCGTCTCGCCGTGGTCCGACGCGAAGACGACGATCGTATTGTCGGCCAGCCCCATATCGTCCAGCGTCTTCAACAGGCGTCCGAACTCCCGGTCGATGCCGCTCACGTTGGCGAAGTAGTAGCGCGCCGCAGCCGCCTTGGCCATCGTCGTGTCGGCATTCCCGCGCACGAGCAGGTCCGTCAGCGACTTGTCCTTGTAGAGTTCGTAGCCTTCCAGATCGCAGTCGTCGGTCGAGGCGTAGGGCGAATGCGGCGGGTTGATGCCCAGCATCATGAAGAACGGCTTCCGGGAATCGCGCTGTGCATCCCGGTTTTCGATATACTCGATCGCCTTCGAGATCTCGTGCTGCGGCGACCACTCGTCCACGTCGTGGCGGTTGCCCTCCGTATCCCAGTAATGGGGATGCTTGTGCACGTCGTAGGTCCCGTAGGAGTACCAGTAGTTGAAACCGTGGCGCCGTTCGGGCGGCGTATAGGCATCCCATTCGGGCACCATGTCGCTCACGTAGGTCCCCGGACGCTGCGGGTTGTTCTTCGTCGGGTGGTCGACGTGCAGCTTGCCGATGTAGGCGCAGTCGTAGCCCGCCGCCGAGAAGACGTCGCCGATGCACTCGGCATCCTCACGCAGCGTACTCTCCGGACGCTCCGACATGCAGTTCAGCACCACGCCGTTGCGCTCGGGATACATCCCCGACAGGAGCATCCCGCGGTGGGGACTGCTCACCGGGAAGTTGCTCACGGCCTCGCTCAACACCACGGCCTCACGGGCGAAGCGGTCGAGGTTCGGGGTCGAAACCGGGTCGCCCTGCCAGGCCACCTGCGAGGCGAATTCCGGATCGGACCAGAAACCCAGCGAGGAGTTGCGGTACTGGTCCGGAAATACATAGATCACGTTGGGGCGCTCGGCCGCCGACGGCCCGCAGGCGGTCAGGGCGAGGCCCGCAAACGGAATCACACTCTTGATTTTAACCATATTCGTCTTATTTCTGTTCAGTCAGTTTCACTTCGCGCGTCGCGCCTTCGCGGCAGGTAAAGGTCAGCACCGTCCGGTCGCCGTCCACCGCCGCCCGGCAGTACTCCGATCCGCCGTCCAGCGTCCAGCGGCCCCGGATCGTCACCTGCACTTCGGAGGCTCGCGAAGGATCGTCGATCCACGTCCGCGAGTAGATGCTCCGTTCGACCCGCTTGCCGTCGGCATCGAACACCTCGTCGCTCGGGCCCTCGTAGAAACGCAGGTCCGGATCGGCCACGCTGACCGTCAGCGACGTCCCGTCGCCGCCGATCATCACCAGCGCGGGCTGCGAAACCCGCTCCAACAGGCCTTCGTTCACCTCGCCGCCGCCAAAGAGCGCATAACCCACGATGCCCGTCGGGCGGTCGCGCAGGATGTGCGCCGTCGAGTCGCGCCGCAGCACCTCGTAGGGAAGCGTCCCGGCATAGCGCGCCGCCTCGTCCTCCGAAGCGTGCACGACCATCAGGTATTCGTACCCCTGGCCCTCGACCGCATCCGCGCCGTGGTCGATCCACGCCGTGGCGAAGTCGTTCTCGGTCGGCGCGTCGGTCTCCTCGTGCAGCGAGTGCTGGCGGCTCTTCTTCACGAAGACCGTCCCGGCCGGAATCACGTAGAGGTTCCGCAGGTTGTCGCGCAGCACGCCGCCCTGCGGCAGCGTCGCCTCATAGGGGAACGCCGTAACCGGCTCGCCGTCCACCGTCACCGGATCCGCGGTATTCGCCAGAAAATTCTGGAACAGCGTCGTATGCACGCCGCCCTCGGCCCGGTTCTCGATGTCGAAACCCAGGCAGACCACCCGGTTGTCGAAGAGGAAGAACGTCTTCCGGGCCCGCAGCGTACCGTTGTATTTGTCGTGGTCGTGGAGTTTCATGGCGAAGAGTCCGTTGCGCCCCTCGTGGCTCACACCCCCGACGAACGCCTCGTCCGACAACAGCATCTCCTCGTACCCCGAGAAGGTGTCCACGTTGCGGATGTCGGCCTTCATCTGCTCCATCGGGATGGCAAGGGCCGTCGTGCCGGGGATGTGGCACCAGTCCCAGCCCTCCTGCCGGAACCCGCTGCCGAAGGCGCTCACCGGATCGCCGTCGCCCAACAGTTGCAGGCTTCCGTTCGTCAGGTAGCGCCCGTAGTGGTTGCATCCCTGGTAGATCTCCGCCGCCCACAGGTAGCGGCTGTGTCCGGCCACCGTGACGAGCCAGTCGCCGCGGCGATGCGCCAGCGAGGCGTTGTAGCCGTAGACGCGGGTCCCTTCGGGCGAAGGCTCCGCAGCGATCCCCTGCTCCGCGAAGAGGCGCGTATAGCGGTCCTCGCCGTCGCAGAGCCGCAGGTAGGCGGCCGCCAGCTCCGGGTCGATCTCCTGCCGTCCGTCCGGGGATCCGGCTACGGCCAGCCGCGCGTAATGCCACGGGATCAAGGCACCCTTCCCGTCGGGATGGCGGCCCGAAAGAGCCAGCGGGAACGACCGCAGGTTGCAGTAGAAACGCATTTCGAGCAGCGCCCGTTTCAGAATCGAGTGGCTCTCCTCGCTCACCGCAAAGCGCGTCTTCGACAGCAGCCACACGGCATTCACACCCCCGCCGCTCAACCCGTCGACAGCATAGGCCGGATAGTGACGGCGGTGGTGGAAGACCGTGCCGTCGCTCTTGAAGCAGGGACCCGTCCCCTCGGTCACCTTGTACCCGTTGTCGACCCACCGCGAGAAGGCCGTCAGGTAGGCCGCCTTCTCCGGCGTATCCGGCAGCATCACGATACTTGCCAGCCGGCCGATCAGCGAGGTGTTGAAGGCGTCGATGTCCATCCCGGGCACCGAGGGCGGGAGTTTCACCTCCCCCACGCCCGAGAACCACTCCATGGCCTGCTGCACGTCGTGTTCCAGCCCGGCCCCGCGCAGCACCTCGCGCATGATGACCGGAGCCGTATAGAAGTTGCGCATGCTGTAACCCAGATGGTGCAGGGTCCCCAATGCGCTGCCCGCCGCAAAGCCCTGATCCAGCAGGTGGCGCGTCAGCAGGATGTACATCCGTTCCAGTTCCGCACGTTCGGCGGGGTCCTGCGCGGCGTCGTGCGCCACGGCGATCTGGAACAGGAAGTCGTTGTAGCCGCGCAGCAACTGGTCGTTCGCGGCGTAGCGTTTCGCCACGTCGGGATGCCCGAGATTAATATAGGTCTCGGCGTAGCGCACGAACCAGATCGGTTTGCCGTGCAGCGTTCCGTCCCGGTTCTCCGTGATGCCGTACTCCGCGAACCGCCTGCGCAGGGTCTCCATCGGAAGGGGTTTCTTCCCTTCGAGGAGCAGTTCGCGCAGACGCTCCTCGACGGTCGCCATGTCGCGCTTCGCAGCCTCGTCGATCGTCGCCGGGGCCTCCGGCATCGGATTGCGCCACGACTGCAACAGCACGAGCCAGTGGCTCGTCGTCCCGGCGTTGATGAACGGCGCCTGGAAATCCGCCGTGTGGTGCCGCACGTCCTGGAACGACGAGAGGATCCAGTGGTCGAAGAAGAGCTCGCCCCTGCGGACCCCATTGACCGTGACCACCACCTCGTCCATTCCCTCCTCGGGCGTTCCCTGCATGTCGCGGTCGAAGGCCACCCAGGCCCCGCGCCAGCCCGTGAAGTTCAACCCGTAGTCGAACCAGGCGCACGTGCGGCCCTCCTTGCGGAACTCGATGCGCAGCGACCCGTCCAACGCCTTCGGGGCATAGACCCAGAAGACGAAGGTCGAAACCGACGTTTCGCGCGGGTTGGGGTTCTTCGACAGATAGCCGACCGGGGCGTCGATACGCAGCTGCGCACCCGGACGCGACCATTGCCACCGCACCGAACGGGTGCCGTGCTTGTAGTGGTCGCCGGAGAGCGTCAACGACGAACCGCGCGACGCCTCGAATGGCGCCGCGGACCCCTCGAACGAGAGGATCCGGTCGTCGACAACCTCCTCCGGGGCCTGTGCCGATGCGGTCAGGGACCACACCGCCGCCGCGGCGAGAAAAATCAGGTTACGCATCTGTCTTTCCTTCCTTATCGTTTCAGAACAGCGGCTCCCCCTTCTCGATGTGGCCCTTGCGGATCAGCGCTTCGAGGAAGTAGTAGTCGGCGTAGTTCAGCGGTACGTCGATGTTGCTGCCGTGCGGGATGCTCCCCACGGAGTGCATCAGCAGGAAGCCTCCGTTCTCGCCCACCGGAGCCCGGTAGGCGGGCGACGAGAGCGATTCGATCATCCGGTCGGCCTTCTCGCGGTAGAGTTCGTTGTTCGTATAGGTGTACATTTCGTAGAGCGTCGAAGCCAGCACGGCGGCCGTCGAGGCGTCGCGCGGCTCGTCCGGGATGTTCGGGGCGTCGTAGTCCCAGTAGGGCACCAGATCCTCGGGCATGTTCTTGTCGTTGAGCATGAAGCCGGCCACCTTCTCCGCATGGTCCAGATAGCGTTTGTCGCCCGTATAGCGGTAGCAGGTCGTATAACCGTAGACGGCCCATGCCTGCCCGCGGGCCCACGCCGAGTCGTCGGCGTAGCCCTGCGCCGTGCAGCGGCCCCGGACATGGCCGTCCGTGAGGTCGTAGTCCACGACATGGTAGCAGCTGTAATCGTCGCGGAAGTGCTCCTGCATCGTGCGGTCGGCGTGCTTCACGGCGATGTTGTAGAAGGTGCTGTCGCCCGAGAACTCCGTGGCCTTGAACATCAGTTCGAGGTTCATCATGTTGTCGATGATCACCGGGCACTGCCACCCGCGCTCGCCCTGCCATCCGCGGTCGGCGTCCCACGACTGGATCACGCCCGGCACCTCGCGGAAGCGCGTCGACAGCGACTTGGCCGTCTGCACGATCACGTCGCGGTACTCCGGGATGTTCTTCAAGCGCAGTCCGTTGCCGTAGCTGTCGTAGATCATGAAGCCCACGTCGTGGTGCCATTGCAGGTACTGGATCGAATCGAGGATCTCGGTATGCTTGCGCGCACGCTCGGCCCACGCCTCGTCGCCCGTCAGCTCATACATGTACCAGAGGTTTCCGGCAAAGAAGCCGCTCACCCAGTCGTCGGTCGGCACGTAGTCGATGCGGCCGTTCTTGTAGGTCGAGGGGATACGGATCGTACCGGTCATTTCGCTCGAATCGGCCAGCATGGAGAGCTGCTGCTTGGCAACGACGACATTCTCGTCGATGATCGAAGTCGTCTTCGGAGCCTGCGAACAGGCGACGGCGCCTCCGGCTGCCAGCACGGCGATCGCACATTTGGACAGAAAAGTCATAAATTCGGTTTTGAGGATCATAGTAATTAAATATTTGCAATATAAAACGACAGGCAACCTCGTTTTATGATTTCCGAGGCTACCAAACCGCACTTTCCGTACAAAGATAAAATAATTTCTCGACTTCCACTACTTTTTAAGAATTTTTTCGGTGTAAATATAAATTTTTACTATTTTCCCCGTTATAAATTTTGTATGTCCGAATTCTTTCATTATTTTTGAACAAATTGAATGGTATGAAAAAATTCTTATTATACGCTACATCAGCCGTTTTAGGGCTGTTTTCGGCCCTCTGGCAACAGCCCGTACAGGCCGCAATCGATGCCAAAATCACCTTCGAAACGGAAATCCCCAAAGCTTTCGTATGCGGCAACGACAGCCGGATCGAATTGAGCGGGAAACACTTCAAGGACGGACGGCAGTCCCTGTGCTGGACCTGGAACGCACCTTCGACCCTCCAGTACAACGACTTCGGACAGCTCATCCGCTCGTTCCGCGTCAAACAGGCGGGCGTCATGCTCTGGATCTACAACCCCAGGGCTGTCGACGCCGACCTGCACTTCGCCTTCGAAACCCCCACGGGCGAAATCCCCTACTATTTCGACTTCCACCTCGACTTCACAGGGTGGCGCGCCTGCTGGATCAAGTACAACGACATGCCCGGCGACCACGCCTCGCAACAGATCTCGCGCCTGACGATCTCCACCCCGGAGGGCGTGCAGAGCGGCGAACTCTATATCGACCGCCTGACCTTCGCCGAAACCCGCCTCCACGACCAGATCACCCCCGACCAGCAGATCCCCGACAACAACTGCAACCTCAAACGCGCCCTCTGGCACTGGGCCCGGCTCTGGGAGTGGGAACAGTACGAATACGACGAACCGCTGCGTGAACTCACCGCCGACGAGAAAAAACAGCTCGATCTGGTGAAATCCCGCATCAACTCCATCGTCGAGGCCAACATGTCGAGCGGAAACTACATCAACGGCACGATCATCCCGCGGGCGTTGAAGACCTTCGAGGCGGCCCAGATCCGCCGCACCGACGACGGCGGCGTCATCGGCGCCCCGCTGCTCTCGAACGACGAGTGCAACCGTCCGAAGGGCGAACTGCGGCTCGACGACATCGAGAACATGCTCAACGCCTTCGCCCTGAACAGCTACGTCAACCGCGACCCGAAATACGACGACAACTTCTTCCTGGTCATGGACCACGCCATCGACCAGGGATTCGCCTTCGGACACGGAAACGGCACCAACCACCACTACGGCTACAACGTGCGCAAGATCTACGACGCCATGTGGCTCATGCGCGACAAAATCGCCCAGCGCGGCAAGACCGACGAATACGTCCGCGTGCTGGCCTATTGGAGCGGCCTCTCCGAGACGCGCAAACCCTACGTCTACGGCCGCGACGAACTGCTCGACTCGTGGCACACGCTGCTGATGCCGAAGCTCATCAGCGCCCTGATGCTGCCCACCGAGGCCGAGCAGTACCGCGCCATGAAGGGGCTCTCGCGCTGGATGTCCGGCAGTCTGGACTTCACGCCCGGTACCATCGGCGGCATCAAGGTCGACGGCACGACTTTCCACCACGGCGGCCTCTATCCGGCCTACTCGACCGGCGCCTTCGCCACGATCGGATACTACTGCAAGGCTGTCCGAGACACCGACTTCAACCTCACGGAGGAGGCCCGCAAATGCTTCAAGCTGGCCCTCCTGACCATGGCCAACTACACCAACCTGCGCGACTGGGGCCTCGGCATCGCCGGACGCCACCCCCTGAACAAGAACGGACGCATCCCCGATGCCGACGTGAACGCCTTCGGCCACCTGGCCGCACTGGGCGACCTGACGGGCAGCGGCAAGGCCGTGGATCCCGAACTGGCCGGCGCCTACCTGCGGCTGAAAGGCACCGACAGGGAGCTCAACAGCCTCTTCAAGAAGGAGGGCATCTCCGCCGGTCCCACCCCTTCGGGCTTCTTCGTCTATAACTACGGCGCACTGGGCATCCACCGCCGCGGCGACTGGATGGTGACCCTCAAAGCCTTCAACACGGATGTCTGGGGCTCGGAAATCTACACCCGCGACAACCGCTACGGCCGTTATCAGAGCTATGGCTCGGCCCCGATCATCGGGTCGGGCAACCCCGTCACGGCCGCCGCCAGCGGATTCGTGCAGAACGGCTGGGACTGGAACCGCGTGCCGGGCGCCACGACCATCCACCTGCCCTGGGCCGAACTCAACAACCCGCTCCCCGGAACCCTCATGGAGCGCAACCCCGAACGCTTCTCCGGCGCCTCGTCGCTCGAAGGACGGAACGGCGTGCTGGCCCTCCACTTCGTCGAGGGCAGCCGCAAGAACTTCACCCCCGGCGCCACGGCCTACAAGACGGTCTTCTGCTTCGACAACCGGCTGGTATTCCTCGGAAGCGGCATCGACAACAACAACACGACCTACCCCACCGAAACGACGCTCTTCCAGCTTCAACTGGCCGACCGCGGCGAAGCGCTGGAAGTCGACGGCGAGATCTACGACACGTTCCCGCTCCAACTCTCGAAAGGCGGCGAACGGCTGGCGATCTCGGATACGAAGGGCAACTTCTACGTGGTGAAGAACGCCGGCGTGCTGAACGTCACCAAGCAGGAGCAGTCGTCGCCCAACGACAAGACCCACGCCATGCAGACGGGCGACTTCGCAACGGCATGGATCGACCACGGCCGCGCCCCGAAACAGGCCGGATACGAATACGTCGTCTACATCCAGCCCACGAACAAGGAGATCAACCGCCTGCTCAAAAAGGATGAATATGAGGTGCTGCGCAAGGACAACACGGCCCACGTGGTGAAGGACCTCCCGACCGGCATCACGGGCTACGTCTGCTTCGGCGCCTACGAGGGCGACGGACTCGTGCGCCGGGTGTCCGAAGAGACGATCGTCATGGAGCGCACGCTCGCCGACGGACAGGTCGTCATGAGCGTCTGCACCCCCGATCTCGGCCTCACCGAAAAGACCTACACCACGCGCCAGGAGAGCCAGCCCATCGAAAAGGAGGTTCGGCTGTCGGGCGTCTGGGAGCTCGCAACCCCGGCTGCGGGTGTGGAACTCGCTCCGGCCGATGCGGAAACCGTACTGAAAGTCACCTGCCGCCACGGACAACCCGTGGAGTTCCGGCTCAACAAGAAATAAACCTATTTACCCCACAACCTACTGTCTGTATTTATGAAAAAAGCACTGAAACGAATGGCTGCGGCCGTGCTGCTCACCCTGTCGGTCCTGCTGACCGGGGAGGCGTTCGCACAGAACACCGTGGTCGGACGTGTGGTTGACGCCAACAACACCCCGTTGATCGGCGTCAATGTCGTGGTCAAGGGTACGACCACGGGTACGACAACCGGTATCGACGGCAATTACTCGATCAAGGTCGCCGAGAACCAGACGCTGGTCTTCTCCTATCTGGGCTACACGACCGTCGAGGAGATCGTCGGCAAACGCACGGCCATCAACGTCAAGATGAACGAGGAGGCCACGCAGCTGGGAGCCGTCGAGATCGTCAACATCGGTTACGGCACCACGACGCGGCGCGACCTCACGGGATCGGTCGCCAAAGCCGACCTGGGCACCATGATGAAATCCAACGTCACCAACTTCGACCAGGCTCTGAACGGCCGTATCGCCGGCGTGGTCGTCACCACGGGCGACGGATCGCTGGGCGCCGAAGCCAACATCACCATCCGCGGCAACAACTCCCTCACGCAGAGCAACGCCCCGCTCTACATCATCGACGGATTCCCCTCCGAGGGATCGTTCGCCACGTCGATCAACCCCGCCGACATCGAGTCGATCGACGTGCTGAAAGACGCCTCGGCCACGGCCATCTACGGAGCCCGCGGCGCCAACGGCGTCATCGTCATCAACACCAAACGCGGTACCGAGGGCAAACCGACGGTGAATTTCAGCGCTTCGTTCTCGTTGAGCCACATCGCCAACAAGATCGACCTGATGGACTCCTACGAATTCGTGCGCTTGCAGGAGGAACTCGTCACCGACACCTCGATGGCCAGCTCCTACTACGGATACAGCGAAGAGTACGGCCGCAACCTCACCCTCGAGGACTACCGGAACATCAAGGGCATCGACTGGCAGGATGAACTCTACCGCACGGCCTTCCAGCAGAACTACAACATTTCGCTCTCGGGCGGCAACAAGGAGGGTCTGCGTTACAACGTCGGTTTCTCGGCCCTCGATCAGGACGGTATCATCATCCGGTCGAACTTCCAGCGTTACCAGGGCAAGGCGAACTTCACGCTTCCGATCACCAAGAAGCTGACGCTCAACGTGAACGCCAACTATTCGCGCACGGCGACCAACGGCGTGAACCCCACGACGGCCGAAACGACCTCCTCGTCGTCGGGCTGGCTGATGTATTCGGTCTGGGGCTACCGTCCGGTGACGGCCCCCGGGCAGGACATCCTCGACTCGATCATCGACGAGTCGGTCGACGGATCGAACGACTACCGCTTCAACCCGGTGAAGACGGCCAAGAACGAATACCGCAAGACGCTGGTCGACTACCTGAACTCGAATATCGCGCTGACGTGGAAGATCACCCCGGAGCTGACCTTCAAGACCACGGGCGGCTACGTGATGAACAAGCGGCGCCGCGAGGAGTTCAACGGCACGGAGACCTATACGGGCTATCCGGGCTCGCCGAGCGGCAAGGGCGTCAACGGCGCCATCTACTGGACCGACCAGGCCAGCTGGACGAACGAGAACACGCTCAACTACAAGCGCCGCTTCGGCCGCAGCCACAACGTCGACCTCATGGCGGGTCTTTCGTTGCAGGGTCAGAAAAACACCTATGAAGGCGTCTCGGCCACGCAGATCACCTCCGAGGAGCTGGGTATCGCCGGCATCCACACGGGAAACTACCAGAGCGTCCCGAGCAACTACTACGACTGGCGGATGATGTCGATGTTCCTGCGCGCGAACTACAACTTCCGCTACAAGTACTACCTGACCTTCTCGTTCCGCGCCGACGGATCGTCGAAATTCCCGTCGGACAACCGCTGGGGCTACTTCCCTTCGGTGGGCGCCTCGTGGAACTTCAACCGCGAGAACCTCTTCAAGAATTCGGAGTGGCTCAACAACGGAAAACTCCGCTTCTCGTGGGGCCTCACGGGTAACAACCGCACGCAGACCCCCTACGACTTCTACTCGCAGATCACCGTCACGCCGGGGTCCGGAAACTCGTTCGACTACGTCTTCGACGGCACGCGCGTCCCGGGCTACTACTTCTCGAACATGGCCAACGACAAGCTCAAATGGGAAACCACCGAGCAGTGGAACGTCGGTATCGACCTGGGCTTCTTCGAGGACCGGCTCAAAGTGACGGCCGACTGGTACGACAAGGTGACGCACGACCTGCTGCTCTACGCCCTGCTGCCCGCATCGAGCGGCTACGAACAGGGCATGCTCAACATCGGCAGCATCCGCAACCGCGGCTTCGAGTTCACGCTCGAAACGGTCAACATCAAGACGCGGCAGTTCCAGTGGTCGACGTCGTTCAACATCGCCTTCAACCGCAACCGCATCCTGGGGCTGGTCGACAACCAGAACACGCTCCAAAGTTCCGTGTCGTGGGAGACGCACTTCAACTCGCAGTTCCCCTACATCTCGCAGGTGGGCAAACCCACGGGCATGATGTACGGCTTCATCTATGACGGGACCTACAAACCGGAAGACTTCAATGCGGACGGCAGCCTGAAAAGCGGAATCCCCGCCTACAAGGGCAACAAGATGCAGCCCGGCGACCTGAAATACCGCGACCTGAACGGCGACGGCAAGATCGACGACTACGACCGCACGATCATCGGCTGCGGACAGCCCCTGCACACGGGCGGTTTCAGCAACAACTTCAACTGGAAGAACTTCGACCTGAACATCTTCTTCTCGTGGAGCTACGGCAACGACATCCTGAACGCCAACCGGCTGATCTTCGAGTCGGGCTGGAAGGCCCAGACCAACCAGCTGGCCTCCTATGCCGGACGCTGGACCCCGGACAACCCGACGTCGGACATCCCGCGCGCCGGAGCCACGGGCAGCGAAGAGTATTCGTCGCGTGTCATCGAGGACGGCTCCTTCCTGCGGTTGAAGAACGTCTCGCTGGGTTATACGATTCCGAGCCGGCAGCTCCGCAAGGCGGGCATCAGTTCGCTGCGCGTCTACGTCTCGGCCGACAACATCTGGACGCTGACCAATTACAGCGGTCCGGACCCCGAGGTCTCGACCCGCAATTCGGTGCTGACCCCCGGCTTCGACTGGTCGGCATATCCCCGCGCCTACGGCTTCACGGCCGGCGTAAATATCACGTTCTAACGCCCAAAAGCATTATTCCGCTATGAAAATAAAAAACATATACAGATTGGGGGCCCTGATGATGTTCGGAACGGCACTCTCGGCATGCACGTTCCTGGACACCGACCCGCAGATCATCCCCGGCGAAGGCTATTATACGAGCGAAAAGAAGCTGCAATACGGACTGGCGGGCGTGTACGGTTCGCTGAACAGCGAGGCGCTCTACGGCCACTACTATTCGTTGCAGATCAGCAATGCCGACGACCTCTGCTATTACGCCAACTACAACAGCACCGATACGCGCCCCGACCGCTACAACCACACGGCCGGCACGGCCGTCATCTACGACACCTGGCTGCAACTCTACAAGGGCATCAAGAACGCCAACGAATACATCAAGGGCGTCGAAGCCTCGACGATCGCCCCCGAAGATCTGTCGGTCGGCAAGGAGCGCTATCTGGCCGAAGCACGGTTCCTGCGGGCCTACTACCACTTCCTGCTGGCGCAGGCGTGGGGCGACGTGCCCCTGCGCGTGGAGTCGGCCACCTCGCCCAATCCCGAGGACGTGCAGCTGGCCGCAACGCCGCAGGAGGAGGTGCTCAAATGGTGCGTCGATGAGATCGAGTCGATCGTCGACGACCTCAACGAGGAGGTCGACGAAACGCCGTCGCGCGTCAGCAAGACCGTGGCCGAAGGCATCCTGGCCCGCATCTATCTCTTCATGGCCGGCGAAACCGTAGCCGAGGTCGACGGCCTCCCGAAGCAGGAGATGTACAAAAAGGCCGCCGAATGGGCCTACGCTGTGATCGAGTCGAAGAAACACGACCTGAACCCCAGCTATGACCAGGTCTTCATCAACATGATTCAGGACAAGTACGACGAGCAGTACCACGAGTCGATGTGGGAGGCCGAATTCCTCGGCGACCGCACGAGCGCCGACAAGTGGACCAACGGCCGTATCGGCGACCTGATCGGACTGAAATCGCAGGGCGGAAGCAACTATTCGGAGTGGGCCTGCAACTACTCCTACGGCTACTACAACGGGTCGTACTCCCTGTGGCAGCTCTATTCGGAGGAGGACCGCGTGAAGGACGACACCTACAAGGAGGGCGATGAGAACGAAGGCGGCTACAACATCGCGGGAGAGCTGGTCATCGACAAGCGCCGTCTGTGGAACCTCCCGGGCTACAACTACCGCGGATTCGGCAATACCGACACAGGCAAAGGCCAGGAGATCACCTACAAGCAGGGCGGCGCCAACGTCACGCGCGTGCTGCTCCAGGAGAAGAGCATGTACAAAACGCCGTGGGTCTACCAGAACAAGTTTGCCATGCCGGAGATCGAAGGCCTCGACCAGACTGTCGAAAATGCCTACAACCCGGGCACGGATGCCGGCCAGGACGATTTCATCTATGAACCGAACGTCATGTGCGCGATCCGCAATGCGGGCAAGTGGCGCCGCGAAACCATCTACGAGAAGCAGATGTCGGCCAAGAACCTCTACACGACGATCAACTTCCCGATCCTGCGCTATTCGGACGTGCTGCTGATGTTCGCCGAGGCGGTGAACGAATGTCCGGACATCCAGGGACTCTACCTGGCGAGAGCGAAGGAGGAATTCATGAAAGTCCGCGAGCGCGCCGGCATCGAAACCGACCAGACACAGCTGGACGATCCGCAGGCGTTCCGCGAGCTGCTCCGCAACGAGCGGGGCCGTGAACTGGCCTTCGAGGGGCTGCGCAAGTACGACCTGATCCGCTGGGGCATCTTCGTAGACAAGATGCGACAGGCCGGAAACAACATTCCGCGGGACAACGACGGCTATTACAACAAGACCTACACGAATTTTGCGGCCATCAGCTACGGCAACGTCTCCGAGCGGCACATCTACCTGCCGATCCCGACCAAGGAGCTGGCCGTGAACCACGCCCTCACACAGAATCCCTTATGGTAACACGCACAACAGCAGCACTGACTATGAAGACACAACGAATCACATATCTGGCAGCGGCGCTCACGCTCGCAATGGCGGGGAGCTCCTGCGAGCACGACGAGATCTACGAGCCGCTGGAATTCGCGGTGCAGCTCTCCCCGACGAACACCTACAAGGCCGGAGATCCCGTGGTGTTCAATTTCAGCGGCAATGCCGACTTCATCACGATCTGGAACGGCGATACGGGACACGAATACCGCTATCGGGAACGGACCATACTGGACGCCCCCGAGCGACTCGAAGTCTGCGAGCTGAATCTGGAATTCTCGCGCCGTTCGGGCGCCAACGTGGGTGATGTCCAGTTCTATGTCACGGACCGGTTCGAGGGCCTGACCGGCAGCGACGCCGCCACGGACAAGGCCCGAATTGAGACCGAAGAGGCGGACCTGTTCAGCAAATGGTATCTGCTCGACCTCAAAGAGACCAATTCATCCTCAAAATGGTGGCTCACGGAACACGACCTGTGCAATATCAACGAGAGCGGAAAAGACATAACCGACAACTTCTGCCTGTTGATACGCTGGCATCCGAAAAACGTCCTAGAGCAGAGCAACTACTTCATCAACGCATCCGTGGAAGTCAAGTTCGAGGGTTACGATGCCATAACGAAGAAAATCACGGAACTGAATCCCGTCTGCTTCAACCGTCCGGAGGAAATGGTCGGCAAGGAGTACGCGGTCTATGATGGTTCGTCCACGGGCTCCAAACTCGGCTATCTGCAAATCGGAGGCAATTATGACGTGATGCTCAACGGTACCGAAAGCAGCGTGGTCTGCCCCTATCGGATCGACACGTGGTACGTCACGACACCGCTCAAACTCAACATGATCCCGAGCGACACGGGCCAGAGCATCAAGGGCGTGACCGACGATGTGAAGAACTACTCGCACATCTACAACGAACCGGGCACCTACACGGCGACGATCCTCGCGGGCAACGGCAACTACCAGGGGGAATCGGGCATCCGGACCTACGAGGTGACCTTCACGGTCGTCGAAAAGATCGGAGGCGAATAAAGCCGCAACGTAGAGCGAAAGCCTGCTTTTCTTTCGGGAAAAAGCAGGCTTTTTCGCACGATCGGGTTGCAAATCCGCGTTATTTTCAATATCTTTGAATGTGCAACCGGGCCCTTTTGCCCGAAGCGCCACCTGAAACCGAAACAGAACCTACGTATGAAGGCTGAATTACAGAACATAGCTTCGCACTTCGCACTCGAAGGCGACATCGCCGCGATCGACTCGCTGGGCGACGGATTCATCAACGACACGTTCATCATCCGCACGTCCGGCGACGCCCCGGACTACATCCTGCAACGCAAGAACAAGAACATCTTCCCCGACGTGCCGGGCATGATGGAGAACATCCGCAAGGTCACCGAACACATCCGCCGCCGGGTCATCGCCGAAGGAGGAGACCCGATGCGGGAGGCCATGACCGTGGTCCCGACCCACGACGGGAAACTCTACCACATCGATCCGCAGGGCGAATACTGGGCCGTGACGGTCTTCATCGCCGACACCATCGCCTACAACAAGGCCGACTCGCCGGAACTCGCCCGCAAGGGCGGCGAAGGCATCGGGAAGTTCCAGGCCCAGCTGGCCGACTTCACGGAGCCGCTGGCCGAGACGATCAAGGGCTTCCACAACATCCGCCACCGCTTCGTGCAGTGGGACGAAGCGCTCAAACGCGATGCCGCCGGCCGCGTGAAGGATCTCACGACGGAGATCGGATGGATCGAATCGCGCCGCGGGGAGATGCTCGACTTCTGGTCGAAGGTCGAAGACGGCACGATCCCCACGCGCGTGACGCACAACGACACGAAGATCAACAACATCCTCTTCAACCAGCAGGGCGAGGTGCTCTGCGCCATCGACCTCGACACGGTGATGAACTCCACGTCGCTCAACGACTTCGGCGACGCCATCCGCTCCTACACCAACACGGGCGACGAAGACGACCGCGACCTCGCGCGCGTGGGGATGTCGATCGAGATGTTCCGCGCCTACACCGAGGGCTACCTCTCGCAACGGGCAGCACAGCTGACCCAGCCCGAGATCGACTACCTGGCCTTCTCGGCCCGCTACATCACCTACGAACAGGTGCTGCGCTTCCTGATGGACTACATCGACGGCGACACCTACTACAAGATCAAGTACCCGGAGCACAACCTCGTGCGCACGCACGCCCAATACAAACTCCTGCAATCGATGGAGGAGCAATACCCGGCGATGTGCGAAATCGTGCGCGAAACGGTTGCCAAATACAAATAGTCATGGAAATCCGCAAGATTACGGGGGTGGATCCCGACAACAGGGCGGCCGTCGAGGCGGCCTTCGCCGACATCGAACCGCAGGCGATCGCCTGCTGCAACTGGCCGGAGGAGTTCCCCTACGCACCGGAGGTTTCGTTCCGGATGTTCCACACCGGAGCGTGGCTGCTGCTACGCTTCGATGTCGCGGAACGCTACACCGCGGCGCGGGTCACCGCGGACAACGGCGAAGTCTGGACCGATTCGTGCGTGGAGTTCTTCCTCTCGCCCGACGGCAAAAAGTACTACAACTTCGAGACCACCTGCATCGGGCGGATGCTGCTCGCGGCCCGCACGTCGCGCCACGACGCCGATCCGGCCGGTCCCGAGGTGCTGGCACAGGTAAAACGCTGCACGACGCTGCCGTTCGGCGAGACGTTCGGGGAGCGCGAGGGCGACAACCGCTGGTCGCTGACGCTGGCCATCCCGCCGCAGGCGCTCTTCCGCCACGAGATCACGGATTGGAGCGGTCTCCGGGCCCGCATGAACCTCTACAAGTGCGGCGACCGGCTCTCGCATCCGCACTTCCTGTCGTGGCAGCCCATCCGGACCGAGAAACCCGATTTCCACCGTCCGGAATTCTTCGGCGAGGTGACCTTCGCCGAATAAACCGACAACAAGGACAAACGCAATACACAAAAATATGAACAACAAGTATTCCTTACCGAAAGACGGCGGACTGATCGCCGAATCGGCCCCGCGTGACATCATCCATCGCTACGAAAAGATTCACACGAAGGTCTATGAAAACGAATACAAGGGCGTGCAGTACGTGGCCGACGCCATTGTGAAGGCCATCCGCACGTACAACGAGATCCACAGCTCGAACGAGGTCTACGAAGAGCCGCAGCCATTCGTGCTGGGTCTTACGACGGGCCGCACCCCGCTGGGTCTCTACCGGGAGCTGGTCAAGCGCCATCAGGAGGGAAGCATCAGCTTCCGCAACGTGGCCGTTTACAGCCTCGACGAGTTCTACCCGATCAAGTCGACCGAGCAGCAGAGCCGCAACTACCGCATCCACGAGGAGTTCCTCAACCACATCGACATCCTGCCGGAGAACGTCCACATTCCCAACGGCACGATCGCCGAGGACCGCGTCTCGGAGTACTGCGCCTCGTACGACCATGCCGTGCGCCACATCGACCTGATGATCATCGGCGTAGGCGAGGACGGACAGATCGGCTTCAACGAACCGGGCTCCTACGTGCGTTCGCGCACGCGGCTCGTGCAGCTCACCTACAACACGCGCAAGATCCAGTCGGGCGCCTTCTACGGGTTGGAAAACACCCCCAAGATGGCCATCACGATGGGCATCGACACGATCATGCGCGCCGACCGCATCATCCTGATGGCCTGGGGCGAGAACAAGGCGCAGATCATCCAGAAGGTCGTCGAGGGCGAGATCACCAACCAGGTCCCGGCATCGTACCTCCAAGGGCACTCGAACATCGAGGTGGTGATCGACGAAAACGCCGCACAACTGCTCACCCGCGAGCAGACGCCGTGGATGGTCGGTCCCTGCGAATGGACCCCGAAATTCGTCCGCAAGGCCGTCGTATGGCTCTGCGGCGTGGTGAAGAAGCCGATCCTGAAACTCACCTACAAGGACTACATCGAGAATTCGCTGGGCGAACTGCTCGAACAGGGCCGGACCTTCGACCAGATCAACATCGACGTCTTCAACGACCTGCAACACACCATCTCGGGGTGGCCGGGCGGCAAACCCAACGCCGACGATTCGACGCGCCCCGTTCCGTCGACGCCGTTCCCGAAACGCGTGGTGATCTTCTCGCCGCACCCCGATGACGACGTGATCTCGATGGGCGGTACGTTCATCCGGCTCGTCCAGCAGGGGCACGACGTACACGTGGCCTACGAGACATCGGGCAACGTGGCCGTCCACGACGATGTGGTGCTTCAAAACATCGACACGGCCCGCGAACTGGGTTACGGCGACCACTATGCCGAGGTCGAAAAGATCATCGCCAACAAGAAGAAGGGCGAACCCGAACCGCGCGAACTTCTCAACCTGAAAGGCTCGATCCGCCGTGCCGAGGCACGTGCCGCCGTCCGGTCGTTCGGCCTGAACCCCGACACGAACGCACACTTCCTGAACCTGCCGTTCTACGAAACGGGCGGCATCAAGAAGGGCCAGCTCTCGGAGAAGGATACGGAGATCATCGTGAAACTGCTGCGCGAGGTCAAGCCGCACCAGATCTACGCCGCCGGCGACCTGGCCGACCCGCACGGCACGCACCGCACCTGCATGGAGGCGGTTCTGAATGCGCTGGAAGTGGTCAAGGACGACGAGTGGATGAAGGATTGCCACCTGTGGCTCTACCGCGGAGCCTGGATGGAGTGGGATCTCGGCATGGTGGACATGGCCGTGCCCCTGTCGCCGGACGAGCTGATCATGAAGCGTCACGCCATCTACCGCCACCTCTCGCAGAAGGACATCATGCCCTTCCCGGGCGATGACCCGCGCGAGTTCTGGCAGCGGGCCGAGGAGCGCACGCAGAATACCGCGAAACTCTACGACCAGCTGGGCATGGCGGAGTACCAGGCCATCGAGGTCTTCGTCCGCATGTTCTAAATCCGATTCCGGAGGGGAGGGGCCGCAGTTCCCTCCCCGGCCGTGAATCGACAAAACCGAAAATCATTCAAAAACACAGGCTTATGCGTTTAATCATCGAAAATACCCCGCAGCAGGTCGCCCAATGGGCTGCCAACTACATCATCCAGCAGATCAAGGCCAAGGAGCAGGTGACCAAATCGCCGTTCGTGCTGGGACTTCCGACGGGCTCGACGCCGCTGGAAACCTACAAGGAGCTGATCCGCCGCCACAAGACGGGCGAAGTGTCGTTCAAGAACGTCATCACGTTCAACATGGACGAGTACGTGGGACTTCCGGAGGAGCATCCCGAGAGTTATCATTCGTTCATGTGGAACAACTTCTTCAAGCACATCGACATCAAGCCGGAGAATGTGAACATTCTGGACGGCAATGCGGAGGATCTGGTGAAGGAGTGCGCCGACTACGAAGCGCGGATCGTGGAGGCGGGCGGCATCGATCTCTTCATGGGCGGCGTGGGCGAAGACGGACACATCGCCTTCAACGAGCCGTTCTCGTCGCTGAACTCCCGCACGCGGATGAAGACGCTGACGCAGGATACGATCCAGGTGAACTCGCGGTTCTTCGGCGGCGACGTGACGCTGGTTCCGAAAACGGCGCTGACGGTAGGCGTCGGCACGGTGCTTTCGGCCAAGAAGGTGCTGATCCTGGCCACGGGCCACAAGAAGGCGCGTGCGGTGCGTCACGGTGTCGAAGGGGCATACAACCACCAGTGGACGATCTCGGCGTTGCAGGTTCACCCGAACGGGATTCTGGTCTGCGACGACCCGGCAGCCGAGGAGCTTCGCGTCTCGACGTACCGCTACTTCAAGGACATCGAGCGCGACAACCTGATCTCGAAATAACCGAGAGAGGGGGGGGGCAGCAAAGGGCCGGCAGAAGAGGACCGGCAGAAGAGGGCCGGCAGAAGAGGGCCGGCAGGAGTGACCACTACAAGGCACTCTGCCCGGAGGTCGTTTCTTCCAGAGGCTGTTCTTCCCGGAGTTTCGGAATACTCACACCCACACAAAAACCCCGCAGGTATCAGAACCTGCGGGGTTTTCATTGCAGAGAGGGAGACCCGAACCGGGCTCTCCGCGTCCGAATTTATTCCAGACAGAGATCGTCCAGACAGAAGTAGCACGGCGTGTAGGAACCGGCGGCAATCACGGTCTTGAAGGTAAGTTTATCCACCTCGCCGAGCTCCGTCAGATCCACCGGAATCCAGCCTTCGACACGCGTCGTCCCGTCAACCAACGTGCAGGTTACGCTTTTGCCTTCAACTCCGCTCAACCAGCCCGTAATCTTGACGGCATAGCTGTCCGTGGCTTCTCCCTTGAAATAAGTATAGGTATAGGTCGAATTGGCCAGATAAACCCGAACAGGCTTCACCTTCTCGGCAAAGTCGATCTGCGGAGCATTGTACTCCTTGGATTCCATATAGCCCTCACCCGCCGTGTTGCTGTCATAACCTACGGCAAACGTCGCCGAACCGTTGGCTCCGCCCGAAGCCCATACGTCGAATTGATCGGCCCATGAGGATGTCGTCGCCGTCATGTTGGCATGCTGCGACAGAACGAATCCGCCCCACGTGTCGGTAACCTTGCCGCTCATGGACATATCCCAGATGGTTCCGTCATCATAATACCCGCCGAACATCACCTTGCCGTCCAGCGCCTGGAAATAGGGCCCCTGCCAGTATTTCTGTTCATTGTCGTCCTCTTCGGTCGCATAGGGTTTCGCCCAGAACACATGATCCCGCGAATAAGCGACAGCACCTGCGGAATAGACATCAACATGTCCCAGTTCCACCGGAGCCTCGAGATAATCCTTGATGTTCTCGCCTGCCTCGAACGAGATAACCTGATACGAGGGCCCGGGCTGCGGCCCGGGATTGTCCTTCCCGTCATCCTTCGAACAGCCGACAAAGGCCAGTGCGGCAACACACGCAAAGGCCGAAATGAATAAAGATTTTTTCATGATCGTTTGGTTTAAATTTAAATATGTATAAAAACAAAAAATCCGGTCCCGGACCTCCCGAGATCGAATCCTCCGTTCCGACACACCTCCCGAACCACACAACGTCTTTGCAGCAGCCCAAGGCCGACTTCCACGATGCTCCGTTCTCCGCAGATGCGCTCGAAAATAGATTCTCCCCTCGCGGGAAGCTGCAAGGCAGGTCTTCTGGCTCGTCCCTGTCGCAACGCCTTCCCGGTCCTCGGGGACCAGTGGCCAGCGTGTTGCGACCCGTACGGAACTTACAGCAGCGGGAACTGCTGCCGATTTTCACGGCATTCCCTTTTCATCACGCAGAGCCTCACAACCTCCTGCATGCTCGATCGCATACCCGGGATCGGCCCTTTGTGAACCTTGACGGTGCAAAGTTAGAAAATAAATTCGTATCTTTGCCACCGCTAAACCAAAAAACACGAAAATCATGAAGCACGCTTACGTGTTCCCGGGCCAGGGCGCCCAGGCCGTCGGGATGGGCAAGGACCTCTACGACAACGTTCCCGCAGCCAAAGAACTCTTCGAGAAGGCCAACGAAATACTCGGTTTCCGCATCACGGACATCATGTTCGCCGGTACGGACGAGCAGCTCAAACAGACGAAAGTCACCCAACCGGCCGTCTTCCTGCACTCGGTCATCATGGCCAAGGCGCTGGGTGTGAATCCCGATGCCGTTGCCGGACACTCGCTGGGCGAGTTCTCGGCACTGGTCGTAGCCGGCGCGCTTTCGTTCGAGGATGGTCTGAAACTGGTCTCGAAACGTGCCATGGCCATGCAGGCCGCCTGCGAGGCACAGCCCGGAACGATGGCTGCGATCCTCGGTCTGGACGACAAGACCGTCGAGGAGATCTGCGCCTCGATCGAGGGTGTGGTCGTTGCCGCCAACTACAACTGCCCGGGCCAGCTCGTGATCTCGGGGGCCGTGGAGGCCGTAGAGGCCGCCTGTGAGAAGGCCAAGGCTGCCGGAGCGCGCCGTGCGCTGCGTCTGCCCGTGGGCGGGGCGTTCCACTCGCCGCTGATGGAGCCCGCCAAGCAGGAGCTCGAAAAGGCCATCAACGAGGCTCCGTTCCAGACGCCCTCGTGCCCGATCTACCAGAACGTGGACGCCAAGCCCTATACCGATCCGGCCGCCATCAAGGCCAACCTGATCGCCCAGCTGACGGCCCCCGTTCGCTGGACCTACATCGTGAAGAACATGCTCGCCGACGGGGTGACGGAGTTCACCGAGCTCGGTCCCGGCACGGTATTGCAGGGTCTGATCCGCAAGGTCGACGCCAACGCCGCCGTCGAGTCGAAATCGACGCTGTAAAAAGTCCCGAAGCGGGTCCGAAAGGGCATATAAAAATAACGACCTGAAAATCAGGTCGTTATTTTTATTTTATCCGGGAGATAAAAATTTATTAAAATTATTAAAAAGCACTTGCGGTTTTTAAATAAATTTATTACTTTTGCAAAGTTAGTAAAAAAATCAGCCCGCAAGGATGACTTCACTCACCGAATTTTTCAACAAGCACGAAGATGAGACTCTGAAAGGAATCTCACACAAAAACAGCATCATCAAGCGCAACATCATCGCGCACATGGCCGTCAACGGCGAGTGCACGCTCTCGGAACTCACGAAGGAGCTGCACATCAGCGTCCCGACCATCACCAAACTGGTTCAGGAACTCGTCGACGAAAACATCGTCACCGACCTCGGCAAGGTGGAAACCCCGGGCGGGCGCCGTCCGAACATCTTCGGCCTGGCCAATTCGGCCATCTACTTCGCGGGAGTGAACGTCGGCCGCGACAACATGCGGTTCCTGATCACCGACCTGCAAAACAACATCATCAAGGAGGAGAACGACTTCACATTCGAACTCATCGACCGCCCGCAGTGCATCGAGCGCATCTGCTCGAACATCGAGCACTTCATCGCCAACTGCGGCATCGACCGCGGCAAGATCCTCGGACTGGGCGTCTGCATGACCGGTCGCGTGAACCCCGCCACGGGCCGCAGCTACAAATACTTCACCACGAGCGAACAGTCCCTGCGCGACATCCTCGAAGAGCGCGTGGGCATCCGCGTGCTGCTGGAAAACGACACCCGCGCCCGCTGTTATGCCGAATACACCTGCGGCAAGTCGAAGGACGAGAGCAACGTCCTCTACCTCCACATGGGGCGCGGCGTCGCAATCGGAATCGTGGTCGACGGACAGCTCTACTACGGCAAGAGCGGATTCGCCGGCGAGTTCGGACACATCCCCTTCTTCGACAACGAGATCATCTGCTCGTGCGGCAAGAAGGGATGTCTGGAAACCGAAGTCTCGGGTATCGCCATCGAGGACAAGATGTGCCGTCTGATCGAAAAGGGCGTCAACACGATCCTGAAAGAGAAATACGACCAGCAGAAGAGCATCCACATCGACGACATCATCAACGCGGCGAAAAATGACGACAACCTCTCGATCGAACTGATCGAGGAGGCCGGCGAGAAGGTCGGCAAGGCCGTGGCGTTCCTGATCAACACGTTCAATCCCGAAACGGTGATCGTGGGCGGCAACCTCGCCGCCGCAGGCGACTACATCATGCTGCCGCTGAAATCCGCCACGAACAAATATTCGCTCAACCTGGTCTACAAGGATACGAAATTCCGCGTTTCGAAGATGAGCGAGAACGCCAATGCGTGGGGTGTGGCGATGCTGATCCGCAACAAGGTCATCGGGTTGTGATGATGCTGTCGGGAGGCGCCGTCCGCCTGCGGGCCGTGGAGCCGGAGGATGCCGAACTCCTCTACGAGTGGGAGAACGATCCGGCGGTCTGGGCCGTGAGCGGCACGACGGAACCCTTCTCGCGGGAACAGATCCAACGCTTCATCGAGCGGCAGGCTTCGGGCGGAGATTTGTTGCGAACCGGTCAGTTACGGTTGATGATCGAGGTGCCGGGGGCCGAGGAAACCGGAGGGGCCGAGAGTGAGAAGAGGGATGAAGAGGCCGGAAGCGAGGGAGAGACCGGAAGCGAGGGAGAGACCGGAAGCGAGGGAGAGACCGCAAAAGCCGAAGGCATCGAAAGAGGAGAAGATGCCGGGAAGATCGAGAAAACGGGCGAGCCGGGCGAAGCACCGGGAATCTCATTCCGCACGGTCGGGACGATCGACCTCTTCGAATACGACGTGCTGCACGGACGGGCCGGAATCGGGATCCTGATCTATGACCGGAGCGACCGGGGCCGGGGCTACGCCGCCGATGCGGTTGAGACGCTCTGCCGTTACGCCCGCGAGAGGTTGCGGATGCACCAGTTGTGGTGCAATGTCGGAGCGGAGAACGAAGCGAGCCTGCGGCTGTTCCGGAGTTTGGGATTTCGGGAGATCGGCACCCGACGCGACTGGCTCTGGACTCCCGACGGCTACGGCGACGAGATTATGCTGCAAAAGATCCTGGAATAAAACGACAACAGCCTGCATGGATGCAGGCTGTTGTCGTTACAGAGGCCGAGAACCGGCTGAAATCCCCTATTCCACCAGGGTCAGCTTCACCTTCCGGTCCTTGACAAGGATGTAGTAGTCACCCGGTTCAAGGAAGCGGTTTCCGTCCTCATCCACAAAGGCCAGATCGCGTTCGGGATTGATCTCAAAACGGAACCGCCCGGTCTCACCGCTTCGCAGCAGCCGTTTTTCAAAATGACGTAACTCCTTCACCGGGCGTGAGATCCGGCATACCGGATCGGAGACAAACCAGAAGACGGTCTCGGCGCCGTCGCGCGAACCGGTATTCGTCACATCGACCTCCACCGTGATCCGATCGCCACGCCGGAACGTTTCGCAGGACACGACCGGCTCTCCGTATGAGAAAGTCGTGTAGCAGAGCCCGTGTCCGAACTCATACAACGGAGTCGAAGGAATATCCTGATATTTGCCCTGATGGGGACGAGCGCTCTGCCGGTGGTTGTAGTAAATCGGAATCTGCCCCGTCGCATAAGGGAAGGTGATTGCCAGACGCCCCGACGGGTTGATCCGCCCGGAGAGAATCCCGGCGGCGGGGGCTCCGCCCCGGACTCCGGGCTGCCAGACCTGGAGAATCGCCGCGCTCAACGGTTCGAGCCGGCAGAGTTCCAGCGGACGGCCGCTCGTGAGCAGCAGGACGACCGGTTTGCCGCACTGCGCCACCTCGCGGGCCAGCCGTTCCTGAATGGCCGGCAGGGCGATCGTCGAGCGCGAGGCATTCTCACCGCTCCAATTGGCCTTTTCACCCAGACAAAGCACCACGACATCGGCGGCCCGGGCCACGGAAACGGCCTCGGCGAATCCGGTGGTATCCTCGCCGTCGAATCCGCAACCGAAGGCATACGACAGTTCGGCGCGTCCGGCGAACTCCCGTTCGAGCCCCATGAAGATGCTCTCGACATCCTCCCCGGAGCCGTGAGCCGCCCACGCCCCCAACAGATGGAAACGGCTCTTGGACATGGGGCCGATGACGGCGATCCGACGGGCCTGTTCGATCGGGAGCACATTGTTCTCGTTTTTGAGCAGCACCATCGACTCGGCAGCCAGCTGTTCGGCCACGGCGAGGTCTTCGGGACGCAGGAACCGCTCCTCCTCGGTGGATTCGGGCGTATAGGGGTGTTCGAAGAGCCCGAGCCGGAACTTCACCCGCAGGACCCGGCGGACCGCATCGTCGAGCCGCTCCTGCGACACCTTCCCGGCCCGCACCAGATCGGCCAGATGCGCATCGTAACAGCGATTCATCATATCCATGTCGAGACCGGCATTGAACGACTTCAAGGCAGCCTCGGCGCAATCGGCGGCAACCCCCTGCGACCGCAGCTGCTGAATCGCGCCCCAGTCCGAGACGACGAAGCCGTCGTGTTTCCAGCGTTTTTTGAGGATTTCGGTCAGCGTATAGGGATTGGCCGAACCGGGGACGCCGCTGATGTCGTTGAAGCTGCTCATCACGGTCAGGGCCCCGGCCTCGACTCCGGACTCATACGGCGGGAGATAGGTATCCCAGAGCGTCTGCCGCGAGACCTCCGTATAGACATAATCGCGGCCTCCTTCCGAAGCCCCGTATCCGACGTAATGTTTCAGACAGGCCGCCATGCGCGGCCCTTCGGCCAGATTGTCACCCTGAAATCCCTGCACGGCAGCCGCACAATAGACCGCATTGGCATAGGGATCCTCGCCGTAGCCCTCCGACACCCGGCCCCAGCGGCCGTCGCGGGCCACGTCGATCATCGGGGCGAAGGTCCAGTCCACACCGGACATGCTCGACTCACGGGCCGCAACTCCGGCAGCCTTCTTCACCAGTTCGGGATTCCACGAGCAGGCCTGCGCCAACGGAATCGGGCAAATGGTCCGGAATCCGTGAATGACATCGAAGGCGAAGAGAATGGGGATCCCCAACCGGGTCTCCTCCACGGCCCGATACTGCAATCGGTTCCGGAGTTCAGGCGAGGTTCCGAAATAGATCAGCGACCCGATCTCCCCGGGGATGTCCCCCACGGGATCGGCCATATTGTTCACGTTGTCGTTCCGACCGAGGGTGTATTGATTGAGTTGGAGGACCTTTTCCTCCAAAGTCATCCGTTGCAGCAGATCCTCGACCCGCTCCTCGACCGGACGTTGTGCGTCCTTGTACGCTGGCAGGCGATCCCCGCCCCAGACGTCGAATGCCAGCAGAGCGGTCAGCAGCAATCCGCAGCCGATTTTTTCGGTTGTTTTCATAATCGGAAAATCATTTAAATACGGGATTTGTTGAAAGTTGCATACATGTCGTCGGGTCGCAGTTCCGGATATCGAAGACCACGAGCATATTGCCGGTGCGGCGAAGCAGGTCATCCGGGATACGGATCGACTGTTGCTTCTCCTCGTTCCAGAACGCCCCGAGATAACAGCCGTTGAGCCAGACCTCGCCCATGCCCCACCCCGACACGTCGAGGTAGCGGCCGGAGGTCTCCGCACAGTCGAAACACCCTCGTCGGAAGCAGGGTTCGAGCGGTCCGGCACCCATCGGCACATAGTCCAGCTCCGCAGGATCACCCTCCCGAATGGCAAGCGGAATGATTCGCCACCCGACAATCTCCTCACCGCCGAGACGGACGCTGCCGAAGAGCCCCTTTGCATTGTCGAGGATCTCGGGGCCGTAGGTAATCCGGCCGATGTTCTCGACATAGAGTTGCAACAGGTGACTCCCGGCCGGAGCCGCAACGGACAGGCTCTTCCGGGCATCGGTCAACGTCCCCGCGAAATGCCTGTCGAGATAGACGGCCGCATAGTCGCGCACCTGTTCCAGCGCCAGTTCGGCCCCGCCTTCGGGCAGTTCGACCTCCGTCTCGTAGAGAAGATACCCGGACTCGATGCCGAGTTCATTCATGGGGAGCACATCATCGGACTCCCAGACCTCGCCGTAGACCGCTTCGAGCGGCGCACGCTCCGTCAGGACGATCTCCTGCGCCCGAAGCCCCGGCAGCGACAGCAGAATACCGCCCATCAGCAACAGCTGTTTCATTTCTTTCCGTTTTGATGCAGGAACGACCGGACGAACGCCCCGTCCAGCGCGACCTGCGGGTTGAACTGGTCACTGTGCACATAGCGGTCGACGCTCGCCAGCAGCTGGCGGGTCGCCGGACGCTCGTCCATCTTCCGCTGCGTATCGACAGCCAGGAAGAGCAGTTTCCCACCGCCGACGCGGGCCTCGAAACCGATTCCGAGTTTGCGGTTGCTGTCGAAGCTGTCGATCACCTGGATGAAGGGGCGCAACGCATGCGGTGCATCCTGCAAATCGACCACACGGGCGTTTTCCAGAATGTCCCACCACTGCCAGTCGGTATGATACGAGGTCGGGAAATCTCCGAAAACCGGATTCTCCGCATGTATCAGACACCCGATGGTCTTCGGCGCCCAGGCGAACATGATCGGATTCCAGAAATGGTTGTGGAAAGTCGAGCGGCGTCCTTCCACGCGGCTCGGGGAGGGCAGGAGAACCACCGTCTTTCCGGCAGCCAGACGACGTTCGGCTTCGTCGTCGAACATCCGGGTGTAAAGCACCTCGTCGTCGGACTGCATGAGCGACTCGTTCCGGGGGAAAACCCACAGGTTCCAGCTGTTAGCCAACGTCTCGCCGGCCTCCATCCGGAGGGTCAGCCGCTGCGGCCCCCGGATCTTCCCGAGCGGGATCGAAAGCTCCCCGACGGGGAAGACCCCTCGGTTCGCGATGTCCTGCGTTTTGAGCGCACCCTGGGCCAGGCGGTGTCCGGCGTCATCGAGCAGCGACCACCGGATCCGAGCGCGCTTCCATTCGGAATCGCTGAAATTGTAGACCTCGGCCTTTGCCGTGAAGGTCTCGTCTTCGTACCAGGAGCTCTTCGGATAGCGCAGCAGCAGCACGGTCGGCGCACAGAACGACCGCCACTCTTCGGGGGTCACCAGCCCTTTCGAATCCCAGAAGGGATCGAGCACCCCGACCGGAGCATAGCCCTGCCCGGGGAAGTCGTTCAGCGACAGGAGCTGGAACCCGGCCGATTTCGACGAACGGAGCAGCGCCTCGATGACCGCCTTGTATTCGACGACGGTCAGCGCCCCCGAGGCCCGGAAAAAGTCATGCGCCTGATCGAGCATGCCGTTTTGTTCGAGCATCTCGCGCCAGAGTTCGAAATTCCGCGCCCGCACCGGGCCGGTAAACTTCTCGATCTCCCGGAAATCGGGATAGATGCATCGCTGGCCGGACTCGTGCGAAAGGACCGGGACGTCGACGTCCGACTCTGCACTGCGGTCCCAGTCGGTCGTCGGACGCCCCTCGTAGACCTTCACCGGGCCCTTGTTGGTCTGTTGCGAGACGTAGTACTGGTCCGACGGCACACGCGTCCGGGCCGTCGAGCCGCTGAAAAGATGACGCGGGTCGAGAGCCCGCCCCGAAGCGGTCAGTTCCTCGATGAAATCGAAATTTCCCGTGATCTCGTTTCCGTTGCAGAAGAGCAGAAACGACGGGTGGTTGCCGTACTCTTTGAGAATGGCCCGCATCTCCCGGCGGAAAAAGTCATAACGTGCCGAATCGGGTTCGGCATCCTTCCCCCACATGGGCATCTCGACTTCGAGGTAGACCCCGTATCGGTCGGCCATGCGGAAGGCTGCACGCGGCGGGCACCAGGAGTGGAACCGGATGTGGTTGAGCCCGTACTCCCGGACGATCGACATGATCCGCCCCCACTCGTCATCGCCGAGGGGAGCGTGGCCCGTTTTCGGGAAGACCGCATTCTCGACCGTGCCCCGCAGATGGATCGGATGTCCGTTCAGCAGGATATGATTCCGGCCCTGCGCCACCTCGCGCAGTCCGAACGTAACCGACCTTTCATCTTCGCACGACTCCGGCCCGGCCTGTGTGAGCAACCGGCAGCGCAAGGTATAGAGTCTGGGCGAGAATTCATCCCACAGCGGAGCATCGTCCCCCAGCGAGAGCTCGCCCGCAAGGCGGAGCTCCGGCCCGTCCCCGCTCACGGGAAACTCCCGTTCGACCTCGACGCCGTTGCCCGACACCGTGACGAGCGCCTTGCCCCGGAAAGGCTTCCCCGTGGTATTGGCCACCGTCAGACGCATCTCCACGCTCCGGTCGGCAACACGCGGAAAGAGCTGCATGTCGTCGATATGGACCGGATCCATGACCAAAAGCTTCATCTCGCCCAGAATGCCGTTCCAGTTGATCTGCGTGAATTCGGTGTGGGCATGGTCCCACTTGTGCGTGTCGTACTGATAGCGGTTGTCGATGCAGAGCGTAATGCGGTGCGTCTTGCCCGGGGTGACAAAATCGGTCAGGTCGTGCACGTGCGGCACGCTGACGTAATCGCAGCGGCTCACCTCCTTGGTGTCCACCCAGACCGAGCTGAGCCAGTGCACGCGTTCGAAACAGAGCAGGATCCGTTTGCCGGCCCATTCAGCGGGGAATTCGATATCGCGCTGATACCAGGCCGGAGCCATATATTCATAGAGCCGCGTCAGCCGGTCCACATGCCGGTAGGGCGATTCGTAACCGATCCGATAATCATCGGTGATTCCGGGCAGTACGATGCTGTCCTGCAACGGATGGTTGTAGCGCGGCGAGAGCGACCCGCGGCGGAAATCCATCACGTCCGTCTGGAAGCGCCAGACCCCGGAGAGATCCACCTCCCGGGTCCGGGCCGTTCCCGGGAGAGAGGCCGCCAGAAGCCCCAGGGCCAGGAGCCATTTTTTTACGATTCGGTGTTTCATTGATGCAGTAGTTTCAGATTTCGGGATGCCCTCAACGGGCACAGACCATCCGGATTCCGCGCTTCCACGGCGGGAAACCCGGCACGAATCAGGATTGCAGCATCCGTTTCAGACGGACGAGCGCCTCGACATAATAGTAGTCCGCATAGGTGAGCGGCACGTCGACCTCCGATGCGAACGGATAGGCACCGGTGCTGTGTTTGAGGATGAAACCGCCGTTTTCACCCACCTCTGCGGTGTACTCCGGCGAGGCTAGCGTCCGGATCTGGCGGATGGCGGAATCGCGATACTCCTGCGCCTCGGGACCTGATGTGAAACCGCTCAATTCGAGCAGGGCAGACGCCATGACGGCCGCCGCCGAAGCGTCGCGCGGCGTTGCAGACGTTGCGGGCACATCGAAATCCCAATACGGGATGCCGTCGCCGGGCATGTTCGGATGGTTCAGCAGAAAACGGGCAATGTGCCGGGCCTGTTGCAGGTAGCGATCGTCACCCGTCCAGCGGTACATCGCCGTATAGCCGTACAGTCCCCAGGCCTGTCCGCGGCTCCACGCCGAACCGTCGGAATAGCCCTGATGCGTCTGTTTCACATGCGGACGGCCCGACAGCGTGTCGTACGAAACGACATGCCACGAGCTGTAATCGGGCCGGAAGTGGTGTTCCATCGTCTTGTCGGCATGCGAGCAGGCGATCCGCCGCAAGGTGGTGTCGCCCGAGTTTGCGGCGGCCCACATCAGCAGTTCGAGGTTCATCATGTTGTCGATGATGACCGGATACTGCCACTTTTCCCGGCTGTGGTCCCACGAACGGATCACCCCGACCTCCGGGCGAAAGCGCGTGGCCAGCGAACGGGCCCCGGTGAGAAGCACCTCGCGGTAGGTGGAGTCACCCGTCAGCCGCAGACCGTTTCCGAAACTGCAATAGAGCATGAAGCCCACATCGTGGTTGTCGGTGGTAAACTTTTCGCGCTCGACCCGTGCGGTGTACATCCGGGCGTATTCCAGCACCTCGTCATGGCGGCTGTTCTCGTAGAGATACCACAACGTGCCGGGGAAGAAGCCGCTGCACCACCAGCGGGAATCCGACGAGACATCCTCGCCCTTTTCCCAGGTCCGCGGCAACCGTCCCTCCCGGTCGGTGTATTTGCGTGCCAGGACCAGACTCTGACGTTCGGCATGCGCCAGCGCCCGGTCGACAAGCGTTGCGAGCGGTTGCTCCCGGTCTGCGGTGCACCCCGCACCCATCAGCCACAGAAGCCCCCAAACAACATATCGTTTCATTTTTCGTCTCTGATTTTGGTTCGCATGATTTCAAACAGATCCGCCTCCGGATGTTCATGCCCCATCCGGAAGCGGACCTCATTCCGGGAATCCCGTCCGACGGAGATTCTCTTCCGAATCGGCCCCGAGCCGCACCCCGGACCAATGCCGGAGCGACTCTCCGCCTCTTTGCGGAAGGATCAATCGACCTTCACGGTCTGCAACTTGACCCAACCGTCGGCCGTCTTCTCGTTGTTGACCGCCAGCTCAATGGCCGGGACATCATCCTTGGTCGTATCGACGATGGCAATACCCCACGTATAGGTACCGGCCGGGAGGTCGATGGCCGGAGTTTCAAAGACATAGGAGAAGGGCTTGCTGTCGACCCACGTCGAGGGTTCGCACTTGTCATCGACGAAGACCTTCCGCGCAGCGCCCGACTCATCGAGCAGCGCATAGGCCACCTTGTACTTGTAGTTCCACTGGGGCAGGTTGTTGGGCATGTACCCCCAGCCCATGTTGCGCCAACGCGAAGCGACCTTCACGCGGCTTCCGGCAGCCACCTGATCCGGCACGGTCACCTGATCCGGATAGATGCGGTAACCGCCCTCGGAGACGAAACTCTTGACCAGATCGAAGGCGTCGTTGAACCACGACTGGGTCTCCTCGCCCACGCGGAAGTCCATCATGTTGACATGCGCCTCGGCCGAGGCGTCATACTCTCCCTTGCGGACATCCTCCGGATGCCCCTGGCGATACCCGGCCGGGTCGTTCCAGTAGGAGTGGCTGCTGACGATGTAGCCGCCCTCCATGATGATGGGGACCTTGAAACGCCACTGTGCGGCAAGGGCTTTCTCCCAGGTGCTGTATCCCCATCCGGAGTTGTTCATGCCGAAGGCGTCGTGGCGCAGGCAATAGCCGTTGGAAACGGCCAGAGCAATCAGGCTCTCGCTGTTCGGATTGGCCTCCCCCTCGCTCGTCGGATGGCCGATCACCCGGTGATAGTTGATCACCAGCGGAACCTTCGTGAAGTATTTGGCATACAGCTTGGTGATCCAGTCGAGGACTTCGCGCTTGACCGTCTCGGTATTCTCGTCGACGGCCGACACGTCATTCTCGTCATAGGCTACGCTGTGGCCCTCGCCCCATTTCCCGAGTCCGTATCCGTCGATGAAGGCCGTGCGGTCCGGGTCGTTGAACTCCTCGGCAAAGGCCTGGACGAACTTCTCATAATACTGCTGGAAGATGGGATCCTGCGGCATCGGGGTCTTGCGGTCGGGGTATTTCGCATTCTCCAAAGCATACTTCGCACCGGCATTATAGACGAACTGGGGCGTATTGGCCCCCTGATCGCGTCCGTCGACCACGACACGGAAAGCAATGGGGAGGTTCCGTTCCCGGGCGGCCTGCACCAGTTTGTAGACCTTCGAATCGGGATCTTTCCAGGCATACTGTCCGTCCGCGGGGTTCAGCACCGACCACTTCGTGCGGATGTAGCAGGCCGAAGCGTAGTCGGCCACCTTCACGTTCTGGCCCAGCGACGGGACATAGATCTCCGTATCGAAATAAGAGGGATCGTAATCGGCGCTGACATACATGACCCAACCGTTCAGCGGATTGTGCAGCACGTCGCTGCGATTGTAGGCCGGTTTCACGGTCACTCCCTCAACGGTTTCGCCGCCGTCACCCGCTCCGTCATCGGATTTCGAGCAGCCGCACGACGCCGAGCAGAGAAACGCCAACGCCATGAAAACCGCCAATAATCTCTTGTCCATATTCATACGCATTTAACAGATTTCGTTTCTAAAAAGGGTGCCGTACCCTTCTGTCGATCGGAATCCGGTCTCCATACCGATACGGCACCGTCTCTGGGGATTCAAAGGCTCCGCACTACTTGTTCCGGGCCAGGATCGTCATGTTCCGCAGGTCGAGAATCAGTAGATCGGCGGAAGGAACATCGTAGTAAGAATCTCGCACCGCTCTGGACACTCCGCCATGCAACTCGCTTACCTTACCCAGCGGTAGCGAAATCTCCTGCTTCTCCGTATCCGTTTTGGGAGGACAAGTGAAACAATAGGAGTGGGACAGATCAAAAGGTTTGCCGTTCGACTGCATGAGAGGTTTGCCTTCGCTGTCGGTAAATCCCTTTGCCAGAGCGAACTTCATCTTTCCCTTGTACTTCGTACCGTTATGCTTCGCAGCATCGTAAACCAGTATCTGCGGATCGGCCATACTTGGCTCGAAAGTAACCTCTTTCGTTCCCCAACCTGTGCCGGCGCCGTACAGGTACAGAACACCGGTTACCGGAATTGTCACTTCGGGATTGGAAGCATCCCCAGTCAGATGGAACGTTACCGACAGCGGCTTCAGGTCGGTAGCCTCCGAGTAGAAGCGCACCTGTTTGTTCTGCATGTCGATCACCAGACGGTACTTGCCGGCTGCGGGGATGTTCCACGAAACGGGCGTCTCCTGCATCTTCACGTCGATCAACTCTCCGTCGTGGATGTCGCTCGCCCCATCGGCCGGAACGAGGTAGTAGTTCAGGCCGTCGAACTCGACCGGAACCTGCAACTCGCCGATCTGCAAGTCACCATACCAGGCGTAAAGGTTCTCGTTCTCGACGGTCTTCTCGATCTCGGTCTCCCCGCCGACCACCGACGATCCGTCGATCGACATCTTGTCGGCCGCAAAGATATCGACATGGATCGGCGTGACGTTCACCTCCACGGTGCGCACCTCGGGCATCTCGTAGGTCTCGCCGCCGACATACTCGGCGATGACACGGAAGGCCAGCGTGAAGTTCTTGTTCACGGGCAGGTTCCAACGCTCGTTGGCCCAGTTGTTGAGCTGCTCGGAGGTGAAGCTCCGGCTGAATATCCCTTCATCCTCCACGGTCACGATCGTGGTCGAGGAGCCGAAGTTGTTGGTCACGACGTCCAGTTTGGTCGTATAGGTGACCAGGAAGTCATCGGACACCTGGCGGGCCGGCGTCCACTCGAAGGTCAGCACCGGGTCCGTAAGGTGCTCCTCATCCAGGACAATGTCGGCCGACGATGCCGTGAGCGTCAAGGTTTCGGGAACCGGGTCGGCGTCGTGCTCGTAAGGATCCCAGGCGCAAGCCCACTGCCCCACGGCAAGAAGGGTCAGGAGCGATACGTTGCATGCAAATTTTATCTTTTTCATACTCTTTTTTTCATGGTTGCTGATGCGGTCCGGATCACCGGACACTTCACTTTGCTTCTCTTGTCCGCCCGGCAAAGGAAGGGGATCGGAATCCCCTCCGCCGGCGGATCATGTTCATGCTACTCGTCGTAGCCGGGGTTCTGCGGGAACTCCACATCGCGGTTGGCGTCGCGGATCGCCTGCGGGATGGGCCACAGCACATGGAAATCCTTAATCCGATCTCGCGCCTCCGGATTGTACGTCTTCACGCGGTCGATCAGCGTTCCCGTGCGAACCAGCGTAAAGCGGCGGCTCTCCTCACCGTAGAGTTCGCGGATGCGCTCGTCGAGCAGGAAGTCCATATCCATGTCGGCAGCGTCGACATCGCTCACACGGGCACGGCGGCGCACCTCGTTCACGGCATCGGCGGCCTTGTCAGGCATGTTCTGACGAAGGTAGGCCTCGGCCAGCAGCAGATAGGTCTCGGCCAGACGGAACTTCGTGCGGTCCTTGTACGAACCGGTGAGTTGCAGGTTCTCCTCCTTACCGAAGAAGAACTTCTTCAAGGCGGGGAAGAGCTGTGCCTGATCCCAGGTGTCATCGGTGATCGGACACTTCTGTTTCAGTTTGTTCGGCGTCAACGGGTTGTTGTAGTACCAGTTGCGCTTGATGCTGTATTCCGAATTGCGGATATCTCCATCCTCGAAGATACCCCCTTCCCGAATACCGGGTTCACCGGCGTCCGTGGCATTGGTGCCCTTGATACCGATCCACCATTTCAGCGGACGGATCTGTGCCAGACCGCGGCCGCCCAGCGAATCGGCCAGCGCGAAGCCGTCGATGGCAAAATACTGGGGGTTCCACGCACGGCGGGTCCAATCGTCGGAGTTCGTACCGCCGCCGACCGTGTTGTACTGGAACTGCATGACCCAGATGCTCTCGGTATTGCCGGCCGAACGGTTCTGGTTGTTTTCGAGGAACATGTCGCTGAAATAGTCGCCGGCCTCATCGAGGTGCTTGCCGTAACGGGCCTTCACCAGGCTGTAATGGCCGCTCCCGATCACATCCAGCGCATTCTCCTCGGCGAGCCGGTAGTCACCGTCGGCACCGCGGAACAGATACATCTCGCTCAACAGGTGGCGGGCGGCCCAGGTGGTGAGTTTACCCTCCTTCACGGCATCGGGATCCTCCGGCAGATAGGTCTTGGCAAATTCGAGGTCGTCGATGATATGTCCCAGCACCTCGGCTTTCGGGGTCCGCGTGAACGAGAGGAGGAACGGCGTCTGAATGGTCTCCACCCAGGGCACATCGCCGTAGAGATAGACCAGCGTCCGGTAGGCATAGGCGCGGAAGAAACGGGCCTCGGCCTGATAGAGCTGCTTGTCGGTGGGATAATCCCAGTTCTTGTTCTTTTCGGAGTAGATCAGCAGTTCGTTGGCCGATGCGATGAGGTTGTAGGCCCAGTTCCAGTAGGAGCCGACGAAGAGTGTCGACGGGTTGAGCGTCAGTTCGGCAAAGGGAACCAGCGAACCGTCGCGCACGGTACCCATGCGGCAGATGTCGGTCGAGATCTGCAACACCTCGTAGGCGCAGGCGCCGTTGTGCATGAAGGCGCCGCTCTCACCCCAGGTGTTGTACTCCGAACGTGCGATGGCATAGAGTCCGGCAGACCCCACTTCGAAGCCCAGCGTGCTGGTGTAGGTATTGTCGGGCGCGAGCGAACTTTTCAGATCCTCCTCGAGGAAGTCGGCACAGCCCGCAGCAAGCGACAGAAGCGAACATGCGGCGCTGATCTTGATATAATTCATCATTTTCATGGACAGGTCTCAATTAAAAGGTTATGGTTAAGCCCAGCACATAGGAACGGGCGGTCGGGAACGAAGCGAACCAGGTGTTGTCGTAGTTGAGCATCTGGCGCATGTTCGAGAAGGCGCAGACGTTGTTCACGCTGAAATTCACATCCAGGGCGCTCAAACCGATCTTGCGGACGATCTTCTGGGAGAAGCGGTAGCCCAGCGTGATGTTGCGCAGCTGCACATAGTTGAGCTTCTTGTAGTAGCCGTGGTCGAACGAAGCCTGGTAGCCCGGCGACACGACCTCGGCATCGGGGGTTTCGGGCGTCCAGTATCTCACGCCATGGATGTAGTTGCCCGAACCGAACGTATAGGACGAGATGTTGGCCACGTTGTCGGTCATCCATTTCCCGAAGACGCCGTTGAAGAGGATCGAGAAGTAGAGATTCTTGTAGGAGAGGCGGTTACCCATCGACATCGTAAAGCTGGGGTTCTTGCTTCCGATGACCTTGCGGTCGTTGGAGTCGATGATGCCGTTACCGTCGACATCTTCGAGTTTGGCGGCACCGGGTGTCGCGCCGGTCTGGTGAGCCACCTCCTTGCCTTCGTCGATGAACGTAAACTCGTCACCCTCCTGCCAGATACCGACCATATTCCAGTCGTAGTAGACCGAAAGCGGCTGGCCGATGAACCACTTGTTGTTCACGTCGTCCTTTCCGTCGCCGCGCAGTTCGACGATCTCGTCGCGGTTGAGCGAAAAGGTGAAGTCGGTGCTCCACGTAAAGTTCTTCTTGCGGATGTTATCGGAATTCAAGGTCAGTTCGACACCCTTGTTGCGGGTCTGTCCCACGTTGTCCCAGATCTTGCTGTAACCGTTCATGATGGGCACCGTACGGGTCATCAGCAGGTCGTAGGTGTTCGAGAGATACATGTCGAGCGAACCGCTCAACCGTCCGTTGAAGAACGAAAAGTCGAGACCGACGTTGGCCGTATAGGTGGTCTCCCAGCGCAGGTCGGGGTTGCCGATACCGTCGCTCGGCAGGTAGGCCGAGTTGACGGCCGACGAGGTGTCGCCCCAGATGTATTTCACGCCGTTGGTCGAATAGAGGCGGTCGAGGGTCTGGTAACGCGAGATGGCGTTGTTACCGTTGGCGCCATACGAAAGGCGGATCTTCAACATGTCGACCCAGGTGGCGTTGTCCTTGATGAAGTTCTCCTCACCGATGTGCCATGCCACGGCTGCCGAGGGGAAGAAGGCATACTTGTTGTTGCGGCCGAAGACCGAGGCGCCGTCGACACGTCCGGTCAGCGTGACGAGGTACTTGCTGTCGAAGCCGTAGTTCAGACGGAGCATGCTCGACACCATGGTCTCCTTCCAGTAGCTGGAACCGATCGTGATCTTGTTCTCGGCGCCGTCCATGCGGTAGAAGCTCGAATCGTCGTTTACGAAACCCTCGCCGCTCTGCGATGCGCTCGTGGATTTCATCTCCTGCACGGAGAAGAGGCCCGTAGCGTCGATGTGGTGTTTGCCGAAGGTCCGGTCGTATTTGAGGACGTTCTCCCACGTGTAGTCCGTATTGTGGGTGTTGGAGATCTCGGCGCGTCCGTCCACCTTCTTGCCGGTCACGGTGTTGCGGCCGTAGTAGGTGCCGTCAAACGTATTGCGGTAGTTGTAACCGAACTGCGACCGGAAGGTAAGCCCCTCGACCGGGAACTTGATGTCGATGAAACCGTTGACGAGCATGTTGCGCCCCGTGCGTTTCTGATCGGCGTTGACATCCTTCATCGGGTTGGGGAGGTTCGAATAGTCCATCGGCTCCTCATAGTAGGCGCCCGTCTCGTCCTTGTAGATACCCCAGGGGCTCTGTTTGATGGCATGTTCGAGGTTGGGGGTGGCGCCGCCGCTCTCGCGGTTCACAAACTGCGTGGTCAGGCCCACCGAGAGCCAGTTGTTGAGCGTCTGGTTGATGCTGGCGTAGACGTTCGTACGCTGGTAGTTCGAGTTGTAGACGACGCCGGGGTTGTCCAGGTAGGAGACCGAAGCCGTATAGGTGGTCTTGTCGTTACCGCCCGAGATGCTCAACTGGTGATCCATCGTGAAGACGCTGCGGAAGACATAGTCCTGCCAGTCGTTGGTCACGCCCTTGGCGTAGTTGACCTTCTCGCTGGCGCTGATGATCTGTCCCACCAGCGGGTCGAGCTGTTCGCCCGAGTAGTTGTTTTTCAGACGGCCCATGTCCTGCTTGAAGCGGATGAACTCGTTGGGGCCCATGACCTGAATGCGCTGCATGGGCTCGGCGATTCCCAGTTTGGTCTTGTAGGTCACGTGCAGGTCACCCTTGGCGCCGCGTTTGGTCTGGATCAGGATGACGCCGTTCGAACCACGCGAACCGTAGATGGCCACCGACGAAGCGTCTTTCAGCACCGACATGTTGTCGATCAGGTTGGGGTCGAGGTCGGCCAGCGAACCCGAATAGGGAATTCCGTCGAGGATGATCAGCGGCGAGTTGCTGCCCGAGAGGGAGTTCTGACCGCGGATCAGCAGCGACTGGTTGCTGCCGGGAGCGGCGTTGGAGGTCGTGATGTTGAGACCTGCGACCTGGCCGACCAGACGGTCCATGAGGTTGCTCGACGAAACCATTTCGAGCGTCTCCTTGTCGACCACGGCAAGGCCTCCGGTAAGGTCCTTCTTTTTCTGCGAACCGTAACCCACGACGACCACTTCGTCGAGCGACTGGGCGCTGGGCACCATCTTCACGTTGACAACCGTCTGATTGCCGACCTGGACCTCCTGATCCGTATATCCCAGATAGGAGAAGACCAGCGTCGAGGCGGGCGCGGCCTTGATCTCGAATGCGCCCTGGTTGTTGGTTACGGCACCGGTATTGTTGCTCTCCTTCACGAGAACCACGACTCCGGCCATCGGAGCGTCATGCTCATCCACGACCGTACCCGTTATTTTCCCGGCATTCTGTTGAGCGACGGCGAACGGCGGGATTGCCGCCAGGGAGACGAAGACGGCAAGAATCACACTGTTTTTCAGTTTTTGGAATATTCCTGACATAAAAGAATGTTTTAGGTTAATGCACAAATAGAGGTGGGATCAAACAATAATGACGAAACGCGTTGTCCAGGCGTTCGTCATCCATTCCAGTGATACATCATAGGCAACAAAGTTTAGGTTTCAGGTTTCAAGGGTGATCAGTGTACAGCCCGGACATGCCGGAACTTTTCAAAACAAATATCCGGAAAACATCAGGAATGGGCGGGAGTCTTTTATTCGGAAATGGTTCCATTTCATCCGCCCCGGACATTTACGCACCCTTTTCCGGAGAAAAAGAAACCCCGTCCCGGGAGCCTGCGGGGGTGTATGCGGCAGTTTTCGGAAGGATCCGGGGAGGTCCCGTCAGAGAATCGTACGGCAACCCCGTGCGCACTCCTGCCGGAGCCGGAGATTCCGGCCCCGGCAGGAGTGCGGAAGCCGGTACAAGAAATCGGGGACGGCATCAGTCTGCCGTCCCCGATCCGGATGGAGGAGCGAAGTCCCGACCCGCCGGACGACGGGCCTGAATGCTCTATGCCTTGCGCTTGAATTCCGTGGGCGTCACCTCGAAATGACGCTTGAAACAGATGCTGAAATATTTGGGGTTGGCGAATCCCGTCATCACGGAGATCTCGGCGATGGTCAGATCCGACTCTTTCAGGAGCTGGGCCGCGCGTTTGAGCCGGATGTCCAGGATGAACTCCTTGACCGACATGCCGGTGATGTCGTTGATCTTCTGATAGAGGAGCGTGCGGCCGATCGACATGTCCGCCGCAAAGGCATCCACGTCATAATCGTTGTTGTCGATATTCTGCTCGATATAGTTCATCGCCTTTTTCAGCAACTCCTCGTCCATGGAGGAGATGGTCAGTTTGGAGGGTTCGGCGATGAACTTCTTGCTGTACCGCTCCTTCAATTCGTTCTGGGTCCGGATCAGGTTGTCGACCTGTTTGAGCAGGAAATCCATGTCGAGGGGTTTGTCGAGGAAGACATTGGCTCCGGCCTCCAAAGCCCGGATCTTGCTGTCGCTGTCCTTCATGCCGGAAAGGGCGATAATCGGGATATGGCTGGTCTTGATATTCGACCGCAGCGAACGGCAGACGCCGAATCCGTCCGTTCCGGGCATCATCAGGTCGGTGATCACGATCTGGGGAGCGATTCGTTCCACCTTGACGACCCCTTCGCTGCCGTTGGCGACCGTATAGACGTTGTAGAACTTCGACAGGCGCTGTTCGAGGTAATTTCTCAAATTCGGATCGTCCTCGATGACGACGATCGTACAGGCCTTGCGGTCGTGCCTGTCGTTCCACGCGGAGGGGTCCTCTTCGGAGAGCATGTTGTCGATCTCCGAGACCGTATAGTCATAGGATTCGGCGCCGCTGTCGGTTCGTTCCGCAAGCAGCGTAAAGGGCAGCACCACGGTGAACGCCACGCGCGAGTTACCCGACGCCAGCGAAATGCGGCCGCCCAGATTGTTCACCAGCTCCTTGACAATGGCCAGTCCCAGCCCCGTGCTGCCTTCGAATTCGGGGCGGCGGTCCGAAAGACGGTTGAACGACTCGAAAATCGACTCTTTCCGCTCCTCGGGGATTTCAGCGCCCGTATTCGTCACCGTAAAGGCCAGATATTCGGTTCCGGGCATCCGGTTGCGGTTCGCACCGATCTGTTCGTCCGAAGCCCGGGCCACCTTCACTCCGACATAGCCGTTCTCGGTCGTGTACTTGACGGCATTGGAGAAGAGGTTCGTGAAGATCTTCTCGATCACATCGTGATCGAAGCGGGTATAAAAACTCTCGCAGAAGGAGTTGAAATCGGTCTCAATACCCTTCTTGTTGGCGTAGAAGTCGAACAGGGAGAAGATGCTCCCGATGAAACGGATCAGATCGCCCGGCTGCCGGTTGAGGGTGATCTTCTGGCTTTCGATCTCGCGGAACTGCAACAGCTGGCTGATGGTGCGTTGAATGCGGTTGACGTTCTTCTCGATCAGATGCACATAGGCATTGCAGGGATTGTTCTCCGGCAGCATCGTTTTGAGCTGCTTCAAAGGATCGACCACCAACGTCAGGGGTGTTTTCAGGTCGTGGGAGATGTTCGTGAAGAAGTTGATCCGCGCACGGGTGAGTTCCTTCATGTTCTGCTCCTTGATCCGTTCGAGTTCCAGACGATGCTCGAAGAGTTTCTTGTTGGTGAAGTAACGCAAGACGAAACAGGCGGCGCCGATCGCCATCAACCCATAAAGTCCCCAGGCCCAGGGCGAGAGGAACGGCGACGGCTTCATGCGGAAGTGCAGCGACGACACCTCGTCGCCCCACAGTCCGTCGTTGTTGGCGGCCTTGATCTCGAAGCGGTAGTTTCCGGCCGGCAGATTGAAGAACTGCACGGCCTTCTGTCCGGGCGGCAGCAGCGACCAGCGGTCGGAGAGTCCGATCATCCGATAGGCATACCGGTTTTTTTCGGCTTCGAGATAGCTGTTCGTCGCGAAACAGATCTCGATATTCGACTGCCGGTACGAGAGTTCGATGACATTGCCGTGCCTCCGGTCATCGCCGCCGGCACCCGCCGGGACGGACATCGTCGTGATCGACCGATTGAGCGGAGAGCCCTTATCGCCCGGTGCCACCGGGTTGTCATTGATCCGCAGATCAGTAAAATACACGCTGGGTTTCAGCGTGTTATGCCGAATCTCCCGGGGGGGGGAAAACAGGATGAACCCATCCGTTCCGCCGAAAAGCAGTTCGCCTTTCGAGGTCTTGTAGCACGAACGTACGTAATAGGCGCCGCAACGGTCGGGGCTGTCGATCTGCGACTTGTTGAGGGTCCCGGCCGCATGGTCATAGTAATACAGCCCGTCATTGGTGCTGAACCAGATGTTCTTCGAGGGGGTATCCTCCAGGATTCCGAACACCATCTTGCCGTCGAGTCCGCAACCGTTCCGGTCCTTGAAATTGACGTAACGGCCGTCGCGGCTCAACCGATTGACTCCGCCGCCGCGGGTTCCGAAATAGATGTCGGAATCGGAGGTGATGCAGTAGGAGCAGAGCTGATTGACCGAATAGGGCGCATCTTCGATGTAGTAACGTTTGAGGATCCGCCGCGTATGGACATCCACGACATAGGCGCCTTCATAGGTCACCAGCCAGAGGTTGCCGCGTTTGTCATGAAACAGCGTCTCGATGCGCATCCGCAGGGGTTTTCCCGTCTCATCGGTAAATCGGACATTCTCGACGACATGCGTTTCCGCATCCATGTACATGAGTTCGGTATCGGGATCAACCATCCAAAACCCCTCATCCTTCTCCCGGACGAAGTCGTAGACACACAGGGGCTTCGAGGATCCCGGATGGTGCATGGGCAGCTCGACGAAGCGGCCGTGCCGTGCATCGAAGGCATTCATACCTCCGTTGAACACCGACACCAGCAGTCTGTTGTCCGCCGCATCATAACGGAGTTTTTTGATCATGTTCGAGGTGATCCCGCTCCGGTTCTCCTGTGTATAGTAGACGAACCGGTCGTTCTGCCGGTCCCAGTAATTGACGCCTCCGCCTTCGGTTCCGATCCAGAGATTACCCTGTTCATCCTCCTCGAAGCAGCTGACGATCGGGTTGTTCAGCCCTCCGGGGGTTGCCTTGAAATAGCAGTCGACCGTACTGTCCGAGAAGGTCATGTAGGCGAGTTTTCCGCCATAGGTTCCGACCCAGACGCCGCCGTCGGGATCGGGATAGACCGACCACACGGAGTTGTTGGGCAGCGAGTAGGGATAATGGAGATTCGAACGCAGCAACCGGGTGGTATCGTTGCGGGGGTCGAGCAGCATGAGCCCCGACTGCGTGGCGACCCAGATGATCCCGGCGCTGTCAAGGAAGAGTTCCTTGGCGCCGGCCGACTTTTCGTATTCGGTGGGGAGCTTGAAATAGCGGAGGATGTGTCCGGCGGGATCACACTCGTAGAGTCCGTTCATCAGGGTCAGGACATAGACCGAACCGCCGAACTCGACGACATCCCGGATCAGGGCGTTGTCGTCACCCAGCACGGTGAACAATTCATATTCGCCCGTCCGGGGATCAAGTCTGTAAAGTTTATCCCCGACCGAGACATAGACATGCCGGTCGAAACACATCAGCGAAAGATCGGATCCGTCCGTCGCGATTTTATCGGGCAACGGATAGGTTCGGACGGCAGGCGAGCGTTCGGGGTCGAACGACTCGATTTCGTTGTTCCGGATCAGCCAGATCGTCCCGTCGGGATCGGAGGTTACCGAGCCGATATTTCCATCCAACGCGGTTTCGAAGCGCTGCATGCGGTAGTCGAAATTCAGAAGGCCCTGATTGGTCCCCACATAGAGAGCGCGATGGCGGCCGGTGACGACCTGCCCGTAGAGCCAGAAGGAGCTCGGGGAGAGTTCCACGACCCGATCGTTCATGCGCACGAACGAATTGCCGTTGTACATGAACAAGGCATCGTATCCGCTGAACCAGATTCTCCCGACGCTGTCTTTGGCGATGCTGTGGATACCTCCGTAATAGGAGGTTTCGGGCATCGAATGAAACCGATAATCGGCGACATCGAATCCCCGGGCCGCCGGGGCGGCCAGCAAAGCGACGAGCAACAAGACCGACAGGAGATACTTCATAATCCGGTTTGGGAAGAGATACTATATATATACAAAGATAGGAATTTTCAGGGAACTTCGCCACACCGGCAACAGTTTTCCGCATTATTCACCCTTCCGCAAAACAAACCGGGAGGGCGCTTCGAAGCGTCCTCCCGGTGTTTTCATGTGGGAATAAGGCAATTATTCCAGCCGGCGCGAACCGTCGGAGATCACCACGTCGTAAACCTGGGGTTCGTGGCCGTATTTTGCGTTGAACTTCTCCCGGGCCGTTGCGATGAAACGGTCGTAGAGCTCGTCCTTCACGAGGTTGATCGTGCAGCCGCCGAATCCGCCGCCCATGATGCGCGAACCCGTCACACCGCACTCCTCGGCGATCTCGGCCAGGAAGTCCAGCTCCTCGCACGACACTTCGTAATCCTTCGACATGCCCCAGTGGGTCTCATACATGCGTTTGCCGACCGTCTCGTAATCGCCCTTTTCCAGCGCATCGCAGACATCCAGCACCCGGCGCTCCTCGCCGATCACATAGCGCGCCCGCTTGTAATCCTCCTCGGAGATCCGATCCTTGATGGCATCGAGCTGCTCCATCGTGGCACCGCGCAGGAACTCCTGTCCGAGGGCTTTGGCCACCCGCTCGCACGAGGCGCGGCGGTCGTTGTAGGGCGATCCGACGAGTTCATGCTTCACGCGCGAATCCACCAGCACGAGCCGGTAGCCCTTCGGGTCGAACGGGAAGTAGGCATACTCCATCGAGCGGCAGTCCAGACGCATCAGACACCCCTTCTTGCCGAACACCGACGCGAACTGGTCCATGATGCCGCAGTTCACACCGCAATAGTTGTGCTCGGTAGCCTGTCCGATCCGGGCGAGTTCGAACTTGTCGATTCCGCAGTTGAAGAGATCGTTCAGCGCAAAGGCGAAGGTCGATTCGAGGGCCGCGGACGACGACATGCCGGCGCCCAGGGGCACATCCCCGGCGAATACGGCATCGAAGCCGCCGATCTTGCCGCCGCGCTTCTGCACCTCGCGGCATACGCCGAAGATATAGCGGGCCCAGCTTTCAGCGGGTTTGTCCTCCTCGCGCAGACCGAATTCCGACGACTCGTTCAGATCGCAGGCATAGGCGCGGACCTTGTCCGTGCCGTTGAGTTTGATCGCGGCGACAATACCCTTGTCCACGGCTCCCGGGAAGACGAAACCTCCGTTGTAGTCGGTGTGTTCGCCGATGAGGTTGATACGGCCCGGCGATGCGAAGAGAATGGCGCCTTCGCCATAGAGTTCCCGGAACTTCTTGCTGACTTTTTCTTTCATGGTTCTTATAGCTGTTTGTGGTTTTAAGTGTTTCGAGTTGCACGAAGATAGTGAAAAATCCGCAACATCGTATGCAAATTCGTTTCAATTAATGGTATAAACGTATCATAAGCGGCTTGGGAGAGCGCGGACGGAGAGACAACACGGCGCTGAAAAGCCCGATTCGAAGGAGGTTTCGGGTTGTAATTCCAAAAATATTCGCTACCTTTGCAAAGGTTTCGTTTCACAAGCACACAACCAAACTGCAAAACGATATGAGAAAACACCTCGTCTTCGCCGCCGCCCTGCTGCTGACGGGCGGAGCGGCTCTGGCACAGCCCAAAGTCATCGCACACCGCGGTTACTGGACGGCTCCGGGTTCGGCCCAGAATTCGCTGACGTCGTTCAGCAAGGCCGATTCGATCGGCGTCTACGGTTCGGAGATCGACGTCTGGCTCACGGCCGACGACCGGCTGATCGTCAACCACGACCGCGTCTACAAGGGCACCGACATCGACATGGAAAAGGCCACGGCCCGGGAGATCATGCAGATCGTGCTCCCCAACGGGACGGAGAACATCCCCTCGCTGGATGCCTACCTCGAACTGGTGGCCTCGAAACCCGACACGCGGCTGATCCTCGAAATGAAATCGCTCTCGGACCTCAACCGGGAGGACCTTGCCGCGGAGAAGATCGTCCGGGCGCTGCGCAGACACGGCGTGCTGGAACGCACCGACATCATCGCCTTCTCGATCAACGCCTGCCTGGCCTTCAAGAAGCTGATCCCCGATACGAAGATCTACTACCTGAACGGCGACCTCCCGCCCAAGAGCATCAAGAAACTGGGGCTGGCCGGCATCGACTATTCGATGGGCGCCTTGCGGAGACACCCCGAGTGGGTGAAGCAGGCCCACGATCTGGGGTTGGAAGTCAACGTCTGGACCGTGGACTCGGAGGAGGACATGAGGTACTTCATCGACCTGGGCGTGGACTACATCACGACCGACTACCCCGAGCGGTTGCAGGCACTTCTGAAATAATACGGAGAGGCCCGCAATAAGCGGCACGGAAAAGGGGCGGCAAACGTTTGCCGCCCCTTTTCCGTGCCGACCCCGGGATCAGAGATCCACGACCGTCACCTCGATGCCGCGTTCGCGCAGCCGGTCGAGATAGAGCGGCTGCACGCCGCTGTCGGTGATGATCCGGTCGACAGCTTCCAGCTCGCAGATCTTGCTGAACCCGCGCCGTCCGAATTTCGAGCTGTCGGCCAGCACCACGACCTTCTGCGCGGCCTCGATCATCGCACAGTTGAGCGAGGCTTCGAGCATGTTGGTCGTTGTCAGCCCGAATTCGAGGTCGATGCCGTCCACGCCGATGAAGAGTTTGCTGCAATTGAAGTTGCGGAGCATCGCCTCGGCGAAGGGTCCCACGACGGAGACCGAACTGCTGCGGGTGATGCCGCCCAGCTGGATCACATCGATATCGGGGTTCTGCGACAGGATCCGCGTCACGGGGACCGACGCCGTGATGACCGTCAGATGCCCCTGCGGCTTGATTTCGCGGGCCAGGAAGGCCACGGTCGTTCCCGAGGCGATGATGACCGAGTCCTCCGGGGCGATCAGGGCGGCGGCGGCAACGCCGATGGCCTGTTTTTCGGAGACGTTTTTTTTCTCTTTCTCATTGACGTGGCGGTCGCCGATATAGGGGCTGATCAGGATGGCGCTGCCGTGCGTACGATACAGTTTTTTCTGCTGTTCGAGGTAGGAGAGATCCTTGCGGATGGTCACCTCCGACACCCGGAAGAGGTCGGAGAGCTGCGTCACCGAGATCGATCCGTTCTGTTGCAGAAGAGTCAGGATCCGGTTGTGCCGTTCCGGGAGGCTCAAAAGAGGTTCTTCGCTGATTTTGTTCATGTCCGATCAGGAATTTTCGTGTTTCAGCGTTCAATATACAAAAATTTTCCCGAAAATCATGCTCCGCAGGGGAGAAAAACACCTTCCGGTCGGAAGCGGCAAACGGGCCGCGCCTTTCAAAATAGAAGCCTTTATATTTTGAAATAGAGAAAAAAAGTCGTACTTTTGTTGCGAATCGAAATTCCCGAATCCGGTCCCGCAGCCGAATCGGTCTTTATAGCAAAAACCATGTGGAAACTACTGCAACCTCCCGCTCATAAGCCGGAAATCGATGCTGCAAAGGTCGATTCGCGGTACAGGAGCCTGCGCCTGCAAGTCTTTGCGGGCATCTTCATCGGCTATGCCGGATTCTATCTCGTGCGCAAGAACTTCTCGATGGCCATCCCGGAGCTGGGCAATCTCGGATTCGACACGAGCGAATTGAGCATCGTGCTCTCGATGAACGCCATTGCCTACGCCCTGTCGAAATTCCTGATGGGCAGCGTCTCGGACCGCAGCAACGCGCGGGTTTTCCTGCCGCTGGGGCTGGTGCTGGCCTCGCTGTCGATGATGTTCATGATCATCCCCGTAACGCTGCTCGGCCCCGAGCGCAGGGAGCTGGCGATCATCGTCATGGCGGTGCTGAACTTTCTGGTGGGCTGGTTCAACGGCATGGGCTGGCCCCCGTGCGGTCGGGTGATGACCCACTGGTTCTCGCAGAACGAGCGCGGCACGAAGATGTCCGTCTGGAACTGCGCCCACAACGTCGGCGGAGCGCTGGTCGGCCCGATGGCCGTCTACGGGGCGATCTGGTTCGGGTCGTGGTTCTACGGCAGCCACAGCGAACTCTACTTCCTGATCGGCACCTACCTCTTCCCGGCCGTCGTATCGATCTTCATAGCCCTCGTGGCCTACGTGCTGATCCGCGACACCCCGCAGGCGTGCGGACTGCCGTCGGTGGAGAAGTGGCGCAACGACTACCCGAAGGATTACAGCGCCAAGCAGGAGGAGGTGCTCACCACGCGGGAGATCTTCTTCAAATACGTGCTGAACAACCGCCTGCTGTGGTACATTGCCCTGGCGAACGCCTTCGTCTACATGGTTCGTTACGGCTGTCTGGACTGGGCCCCGACCTACCTCCGCGAGGCGCAGGGCTACGACATCAAACAGGCCGGCTGGGCCTATTTCGCCTACGAATTCGCCGCCATCCCGGGGACGCTGATCTGCGGCTGGTTGAGCGACAAGATTTTCCACGGACGCCGGGCCCTGCCGACGATCCTCTTCATGGCCATCGTGGCGCTCTTCATCCTCCTCTACTGGCAATTCTCGTCGAACTACGTCATCGTGACGCTGTCGCTGATCGCCATCGGGTTCTTCATCTACGGTCCGGTGATGCTCATCGGCGTGCAGGCGCTGGATCTGGCACCGAAGAACGCCTCGGGGACGGCGGCCGGGCTGACGGGCTTCTTCGGCTATTTCCTCGGCACGGCGATTCTGGCCAACATCGTGCTGGGCACGGTGGCCGACAAGGCGGGTTGGGACTGGACCTTCGTGCTGCTGATCGGAGCCTGTCTGCTGGCCATCGTCTTCATGGCCTTCACCTGCAAACGGGAGAAGGAGCGGCACTGACCCGGATCCCGACGTCCAAAACACCCTCACTCGGGGATCGACCAAGCCCTCAACTCCCGGTTGAGGGCTTTTTCATGTCCGCCGAGCAGCCGGTCGAGCAGGGCGTGGAAACGCGGCGAATGGTTGTGATGGACCGTATGGCAGAGTTCGTGGAGGATGACGAAGTCGCGCAGATGCTCGGGCAGGGTCATCAGGAAGAGGCTCAACGAGATATGGTTCCGCCCCGAGCAACTCCCCCACTTCGTGCGCGAGGCGCGGATCGAGAACTTTTCGTATTTCAGGCCGGTAGCGGCCGCAAGGCGGGCGATGCGCTCCGGAAGGTCCTCCCGGGCGGCCCGGCGCAGCTCCTCGATGCGGGCTTTGCGCTCCGCGGGCGGGAGTTGCGGCGGCAGGGCGGCGCGACGGCGGGCGAGACGTTCCTGTGCAGCGAGGATCCAGTCGGCCTTCTCGTCGAGGAACGCCAGCGCCCGCTGCCGCGACACTCCGAAGGGGTAGGCGAGCCGCACGGCTCCCGTCGCCCGCACGCGGATCGAGATGCGCCGGGCCCGGGGCGACTGCGCGAGGGTCACCTCCCCGAGCCGGGGATGGTCGATCACCTCGGCGGTTTCGGTTTTTACGGAGATCCCGCCCCGGGGACTCCGGAGATTCCGTCCGAGCCGTCCGAGCCATCCGTTCCCTCCGATCTTTTCGTTTCCTCCGCTCATTCCGCCCCCTCCGGTCCTTTCGCCTTTCCGTTCATTCCGCCCCTTTTCGCCCCTCCGATCATCGCAGCCACAGGGAATGAACCGCCAGAGAGGTAATCACATCGGCCGAATCGCGGCGCTCGATCAGCAGACGTTCAAAGAGGATGCAGCAGCGATCGTCGCTGTAACACAGCAACTGCAAAGTCTGCTCACCGGTCGGTTCGACACCCTGCGAAGGATCGAAACCGCTCTGTCCGAGCTGTTTTTCCAGCACCTCCGCACCCGTGATTTCAAGCACGGGACGCTCCTCCCCGAGATAGAAACGCAGCGTATCATTCACGAAGGCATAACTGTCGGAGTTCCACTCCGTGAGGTTGACATAGCAGCGCGAGAAACGATCGTCTTCGTCGATCTCGACGCAGACATTCCGGGGAAGGCAGACTCCGACGGAGGGATTCGCCTCGACCACCTCCCCGACGGCCGGTTCCCAACCCCACTGCACATAGTCGTGCATCACCGTGGGAAGAATCTCCACCAAGTCGTTCGACTCCTCCACCCCGAAGCGTGCAAACGCGGCGCTGTCGCGCTCGACATACGCCAACGCCTCATAGAGTTCGCGGTACTCCTTGCGGAAGGTCGTATCGGCCAGCGACGCGGGTGCGAGCGAAAGCCGCCCCGTCGCCGCATCGAGACGTCCGAGACGCTCGGCGATCCGCTCGACGCGGCGGGTCTGCGAGCGCAGGGCGGCGCGTTCGGGTTCCAGCGCGGGGATGTAGGCCACGGCGGCGAAGGCGACGATCGCGGCCAGCACGACCCACAGGTAGCGTCCGGCGCGGCGCGAGAGGAAGAGCAGGATGCAAAATGTCATCAGTCCGCCGCAAAGGAGCAGGTAGATGCGCGAAACGGTCAGTCCGTATTCACCGACGCGGCGGGCGACCCCGACCCAGAACAGCGCCACGAGGGGCAGCGCCAGAAGGCTGAACCGGTCGTAGAACCAGTCGAGGGTGCGTTTTTCGAGGGGCAACCGCAGGGCTTTGACCAGCAGTGCGGTGATCGTGAATCCGAAGACCAGATAGGCCACGCCGCCCTCGGGCAGCGTCCACGTAAAGAGGATTTTCAGCAGATAGAGGTAGAGGATCGCGGCGTAGATGGCCACGGCGGGCGTAAAGATCCAGTTCAGCAGGACTTCGAGGATGCGCGACGAGCCGAAACGAGCCTCGTCCCAGCGGTCGAGCATCATCATGAAGAGGGTCGGCACGGCGAGGAACTGCGTCACGAAGAAGAGATCGGCGGAGAGGTGCGCGACCCAGCGGGCGTGGCTGAACCCGAAGATGTAGGCCGCCGACCAGAGGATCGCCTCGAAGAGCCCGTAGGCGACGTAGGCGAAGAGCATGGCCAGCACCGCCGAACGCAGATAGACCAAAGCATCGGCCACGAAGCGTTCGTTGGCCACGGCCCGACGGCAGGCCAGCAGGGCCAGCGGCGTGAGGATCGCAAAGGTGATGACGGCCTGCGCCGATTCGACCCATTCGGGCAGCCCCGGCCAGAGGAAGAGCGGCACCAAAGGCGCCCAGGCCACCCAGTAGATGCGGCGCCAGACGCTGCGTCCGGCCAGCCGGTTGACGACGAGCAGCAGCAGGGCGCCCCACCCCAGCACCAGCATCCGCGGGCCGTTGGGCTCCTCGTCGGTTTCCAGACAGACGATCAGCATCACGGTCAGGGCCAGCAGGAGCAGCAGCTCCAACGGATGGCGGCACACGACGGTCGCGAGTCCCTTCCGGAACTCCGCAACGCGCTCTCGAAAATTCCACTTCATGATTCGGCGGTTTTTGGTTTTTATCGGATCAACATCGGGAGAACGGGATCGGAGCTGCGGATCAGTCGCCGATGCGCTGGCGCACGATCTCGAACAACATCACGGCCGCGGCGGCCGAGACGTTGAGCGACTCGATGCGGCCGATCATCGGGATGGCCAGCTGCTCGTCGCAGAGTTTCAGGACCTCTTTCGAGATGCCGGTATCCTCGGCGCCCATGACGAGCACCGTCGGGCGGCGGAAATCGGCGTCGTAGAGCAGCTTGCGGCTCTTTTCCGTGGCGGCGACGACCTGAAAACCCTCGGCCTGCAACTGTTTGAGCGTATTGCGGACCGAGCCCACACGGCAGACGGGGATCGTCGCGAGCGCCCCGGCCGACGAACGGATCGCCTCGGCATTCACCGGTGCGGAGTTTTTGAGCGGCGTGACGAGCCCGTGCGCCCCGGCGCACTCGGCCGAACGGGCGATGGCCCCGAAGTTGCGCACGTCGGTCACGCCGTCGAAGAGGACCACCAGCGGGGTTTCGTCCTCGGGGACCCGTTCGAGAATATCCGTCAACCCGACGTACTCGATGGCGGCGGTCTGCGCCACGACGCCCTGGTGGTTGCCTCGCGTCAAACGGTTCAATTTCTCGACGGGCACCTCCTGCCAGCGGATGCGGTGGCGGATGCAGAGGTCGCGGAACTCCTGCATCAACGGTCCCTCGGCCCCCTTGCGGATGTAGAGCTTTTCGATCTGCCGACCGGCTTCGATGGCCTCGGCCACGGGACGAATCCCGAAAATCAGGTTATCCATTGTATTGTTCTTCGGTTATTTCCAGTTCGTAGGAGGCCTTCTCCCACTCGTGCATCTGGTGGTCGTAACGGGACTTCAAGTCGTTGTAGGCCGTATAGTCGGCCTCGTTGTAGTCGGTCGCGGCGGCGAACTTCGCATCGTATTCGGCGATCCGCTTCTCCAATTCGGCCAGTTCCGTCTCCACGCTCTCCACCGCCTTGCGCAGCTTGCGCAGCAGCTTCTCCTGCTCCTTCTTCTGCTCGTAGGAGGCTTTTCCGGAAAGGACGGCCTTCTCCGCCGCGCCGTCCGCGGCGTTCGCAGCGGTTGTACCGCCGGAACCCTTCGCACCGTCGGAACCCTTCGCGCCGGCGGCCGGACCGGCTTTCGGGGCACTCTTCGGAGCGGCGGTCTTCGCCGGTGCATCGCGGCGCTCGATCTCCTGCAAGGATTCCAGCTTGCGCTTTTCGAGGAAGTAGTAGATCCCCCCGAGATACTCCTTGACACCTCCGTCGCGGAATTCGTAGACCTTCTCGACCATGCCGTCGAGAAACTCGCGGTCGTGCGAGACGACGACCACCGTGCCGTCGTATTTCAGGATGGCGTTTTTGAGGATGTCCTTCGAACGCATGTCCATGTGGTTCGTGGGCTCGTCCAAAACCAGCAGGTTGCGCGGTTCCAGCATCATGCGGGCCATGGCCAGCCGCGCCCGCTCGCCGCCCGAGAGGACCTTGACCTTCTTGTCGATGTCCTCGCCGCGGAAGAGGAACGCCCCGAGGATGTCGCGCAGCCGCGTGCGGATATCGCCCACGGCCACGCGGTCCAGCGTGTCGTAGACCGTAAACTCGCCGTCCATCAGGTCGTCCTGATTCTGGGCGTAGTAGCCGATGTTGACGTTGGCGCCGATGCGGATCGACCCCTCCGTCGGGGTCAGCTGCCCGACGAGCATCCTCGCCAGCGTGGTCTTGCCCTCGCCGTTGCGCCCGACAAGAGCGATCCGGTCACCCTTTTCGATGACGAAATTCGCCCCGCTGAACACATGCTTCGCCCCGAACGACATCCCGGCCTCGTTGATCTCGGCGACGATCTGTCCCGAACGCGGCGCGGGCGGGAACTTGATGTTCAGCGTGGCAAGGTCCTCCTCCTCGACTTCGAGACGTTCGAGACGCTCCAACTGCTTGATGCGCGACTGCACCTGGTTCGACTTCGTGGGCTTGTAGCGGAACTTCTCGATGAACTCCTCGGTCTTCTCGATCATCCGCTGCTGGTTCTCGTAGGCGGCCAGCTGCTGCGCGCGGCGTTCGGCGCGCAGGACGACGTATTTCGAATAGGGCACCTTGTAGTCGGTGATCCTGCCCAGCGAGAGCTCCACGGTGCGGTTCGTCACGTTATCGAGGAACGCCCGGTCGTGGGAGATCAGCAGCACGGCGCCGTTGTAGTTTTTGAGGTACTTTTCGAGCCACTGGATCGACTCGATGTCGAGGTGGTTCGTGGGCTCGTCCAAAAGGAAGATCGAGGGGCGCCGCAGGAGCAGTTTCGCCAGCTCGATGCGCATGCGCCAGCCTCCGGAGAACTCGCTCGTGGCACGTCCGAAATCCTCGCGCTTGAATCCCAGACCGAGCAACGTCTTCTCGATGTCGGCATCGCGGGTCTCGCCGCCGAGGATGTGGTAGCGGTCCTGGGCGTCGTTCAGGCGGTGCAGCAGCTGTTCGTAGGCGGCCGACTCGTAGTCGGTCCGCACGGTGATCTCGCGCGTGAGGTCGGCGATCTCGGCTTCGAGGCGCAGGACCTCGTCGAAGGCCTTGGCGGTCTCGTCGACGAGCGTCGTGGTGTCGGCCACGCGCATCGTCTGCGGGAGGTAGCCGATCGTACACTCGCCGTTGATCGTCACGGCGCCCGACGTGGGCTGCTGCTCACCGGTGATGATGCGCAGCAGCGTGGTCTTCCCGGCGCCGTTCTTGCCGACCAGACCGATGCGGTCCTTCGGGTTGATCAGGAACGAGATATTGTCGAAGAGGGTCCAGCCCCCGTAACTGACGGTCAGATTGTCAAGTGAAATCATAAGCAACACGTTGAGGGAGCCGCCGCACGGGCAGTTCCGGAAAACACCGCAAAGGTAACGATTTTACAGGAAAATCCACCATTGCAGGAAGCGGTGTCTTCGCTTTTTCCCGGTATTTTGCCACCGCCGTGCAAAAAGCGCCCCTTTCCGGGCGCTTTTACGACACGGCCTGCATGCGGACGCTACGCTTCGAGAATGCGCCGGATCTCGGCCTCGGGATCCGCAGCCTTGAAGACGGCGCTCCCGGCCACCAGCACCTCGGCCCCGGCATCGAATACCTCACGGGCATTGGCTGCCGAAATACCGCCGTCGACCTCGATGATCGTCTCCAGGCCGAGCTCCGACACCAGCGCCCGCAGCTCGCGGATCTTGTCGAGCGACCCTTCGATGAACGACTGTCCTCCGAACCCCGGCTCGACGCTCATCACCAGCACCAGGTCAACCTTCGGCAGCCACTCGCGCAACGCTTCGACCGGCGTGGCGGGCTTGATCGAGACGCCGACCTTCGCCCCGGCCTCACGGATGCGGGCGATGCACCCATCGGGATCGGCGGTGGCTTCGAGGTGGAAGGTCACCAGATCGGCCCCGGCCTCGACGAACCGCGCGACATACTTCTCGGGCTCGACGATCATCAGATGCACGTCGAGGAACTTCGACGTCGCCTTCCGGATGGGCTTCATCACGGGGAACCCGAACGAGATATTGGGGACGAAGACGCCGTCCATGACGTCGATGTGGACCCATTCGGCCGCACTGCGGTCGATCATCCGCGTGTCGCGGTCCAGGTGGCCGAAGTCGGCCGAAAGCATCGAGGGGGCTACTGTGCGCTGCATGGCATTGTTCTTTGGTTGCATGATCAAACAAAGATACGAAACTATCTTCTCTTTGCAATGAAAAAATCGAAAGAAAAAGGGGCGGACCCGTTCAGGTCCGCCCCTTCGTCAATCCGGCGTCAGTCCGAGAAGAGCCGGAAGACAAGGCCGACGTTCCATTCGAAACGCACGGCAACATCCCCCTTCTTGAACCCGTCGGGCGTCTTCGTACTCAAACTGAACCCGATCCCGCCGATCGCGCCCAGCCGCCCCCAGATCTGATGCTGATAGTGGGTCAGCATGGAGATACCGAGCTGCGTATCGTCGAACTTCTTGAAATAGCGCGGGCCCACCCCGAATTCCCAATTCCAGTGGTCCGTACACCAAAGTTGAAGTCCGGCATTCCAGAACCATTTCTGGTCATCACCCGGATGAGAGCCGTAGCCCGTATTGTAGCCGAATCCCGCCGTAACGCCGAATGCAGCCGGAGCCTGATAATTGATTTTCAGGCCCAAGCCGCCGTAGTCCACACCCCAGCCGAGACCGGCATCGATCCGGTTGCAGAAACTGTCCCAGCCGCCTCCGGAAGAGAGAAGCAGTCCGAGCCCCTGCCCCAACGTTTCGCCAAGATCCCGGGCCGACTGCATCAGTTGGGCATCCGTATCATCCATTCCCGCGGCGCCGCCCGGCGCCGGACGCGGCGGAAGCGGTTTTCGCGGGAGTTGCTGGGCGGAAGCCGTCAGACAACCGATTCCCAAAAGGAGCAACAGAAACTTCCTCATGGCGCCCACTCAACGAGGTTCCCGCCCCGATCCGTGGCATCGCGGGCATTTCCATTCATGAATCCCGGTTCTGTTGCAGTGCCGGCAAGGGACGATTCCGTTCCGACAATCGCTCGCCGGACAGTTGACCTGCCCCGAGCCGTTGCAGTTGGTACACGCCACAACCCGGTATCCGCCGCATTTCGGACAGTATTCGGTATCGTTGTTCACCAATCCTCTCCCCCGGCAATAACCGCACTGTTTCTGCCCGCTCCCGCCGCAATAGCCGCAATAGCGCTTACCCGTTCCCCCGCACGTCGAACAATAGGACTCTCCATAACCTTTGCAATAGGCGCAGTGCTCCTGAATGACTCCGGAGCCCCCGCATTTACGGCAGTAGCCTTGAATCGCAGCCGCCGCGCCCACTGCCAGCAACACGGCAAAAGCCGCCAAATAAAATTTCTTCATAACAAGACAAGTTGAGTTGGTTAAAATTTCGATCATTCGTTCATCCCCCACCCGAAACCGGGTCCCTCCATGATGGAAGGCCCACCGACCGGCGGTCCGTTCGCCCGGCTGCGCCATGTCGTCGGCCCTCCGCTCCTCCCGCTACGGTACGGGGCGCCACGGACCGAATTGGCCCCGGCCCCGCAACGGTACGGGACAAAGGAACGAACGGTCCAAAGACGAGATTCTTCCATGACAAACGACGATAATACAGGGTTCGCGACAGGACAAAAAAAACGTGGACAAATTTCATATCCACAAGAGAGGCCCTGGATAGCCCATGCAGTAAGATATAAATCATGCCCACGCTGAAAAACAGCGAGAGCACCAACTTCCGTTCCTTACTGCATGAAGAAATTTACCAGGTTTCTCTTGTAAGAAAAAAGCCGATGCGCTTTTTATGTCGTATGTCAGCAGTCCTCACAGACTGCCGAACAAATATACGCATTTATTTCAAAATACCGCCCGCCAATCCGGAATAATTCACTAAATTTGCGTTCAATGAATACGACCGCCATTCTGATCATCGTCCTGCTCGGCGCAGCCGTTGCGGCTCTTGCCGCGGCCGCCGTCGTCCTGCGCCGCGAGGCCGCCCGTCTGCGGAGCGAAAAAGAGAGTGCCGAAGCCTCGCTGACCGACCTGGGCCAGCGCCTTGCCGCCACCGAAACCCTCCTCACGGAGACCCGTCAGGCCCGTGACGGAGCGCAGACCGAATTGCGGGCGCTGCGCGAAGAGCACCTCCGCACGCAGACCGACCTGGCGGCCCTGCGGGCCTCGTCCGCGGCGGAGATCGACGCCCTGCGGACGAAGAACGCCGAGGAGCGCGACGCCGAACGTACCGCACGCGAGAAGTTGGAGGAGCGCTTCCGCCTGGAATTCAAAAACCTCGCCACGGAGATCCTCGGCGAGCAGTCGCGGGAGTTCAAGCAGACGAACAAGGAGTCGCTGGACCTCCTGCTGAAACCCTTCCGCGAGAACATCACCGAGTTCCGCGAACGGGTCGAGCGCATCTACTCCCACGAGAACGAACAGCGCGGCGAGCTGAAAAACGAGCTCAAACGCCTCATGGAGCTGAACCAGCACATCTCGGCCGACGCCCGGAACCTGACCGACGCACTGAAAGGCAACTCGAAGGTGCAGGGCGACTGGGGCGAGATGCTGTTGGAGACGATCCTCGACAGCTCGTCGCTCTCGAAGGGCATCCACTACGAAACGCAGTACAACATCAAGGACGACGAAGGGCGCAACCTGCGTCCGGACGTGGTGCTGCATCTGCCCGAAAAGAAGGATATCGTCATCGACTCGAAGGTCTCGCTCACGGCCTTCGTGAACTACACGGCGGCCGAAACCGCCGAGGAGCGGCAGCGGCACATGGCGGCACACGTGGCGTCGGTGCGCCAGCACGTCGTCGAACTCGGCCGCAAGGAGTACCAGCGGCGGCTGAATTCGCCGGATTTCGTCATCATGTTCGTACCGAACGAGCCGGCCTTCCTGGCGGCACTGCAAAGCGACCCGAAGATCTGGTCCGACGCCTATGAACGGAAGGTGATCGTCTCGTCGCCGACGAACCTCTTCGCGCTGCTGAAACTCGTCGCGGACCTCTGGAAATACAACGATCAGGACAAGAACACCAAGGAGATCGCCGCCTGCGGGCTGAAACTCTACGAACAGCTGGTGGCCTTCACCTCGTCGCTCGAAGGGGTCGGCACGGCGCTCGGCAAGGCCCGCGATGCTTACGAGGACGCCTACAAACGGCTCTGCACGGGCAACGACAACATCATCCGCGTGGGCGAGCGCCTGCGCCGTACGGCGCGCCTGCAAACCAAGCGGCAGCATACGCCCCGCACGCTCGAACTCGCCGGCAGCGACACCGTAGAGGAAGCCCCGGCCGAGATACCGGAGGAGACGCCCGCACCCGACGGGAGCGGCAGCCGGGCAGATGTCCCGACGGAAACTTCGGAATCCGGCACCCCAACCGACTGAACATTCATCCAGACAAATTCCATATCTCAAACTACATCCAAATCAATGAAAAACATCGCAGTCCTGTTGGCAACCCTGACCTTTCTACTACCGGTCTCGGCCGCCCATCCGAAAGCCGATCCACAAGCAGTCGTCACCTCCGGAAACGCCCGTTTCACAGTTCTCACTCCGCAGCTCGTCCGCATGGAGTGGAGCGAAGACGGCGTATTCGAGGATCGCGCGACGCTCACCTTCATCAACCGCACGACGCCCGTTCCGGAGTTCCGCGTGCGGGAGAGCCGTTCAAAGCTGACCATCACGACGTCGGCACTTACGCTCACCTACGGCAAAAACGGGAAATTCACGCCCGAGAACCTGAAAGTCGTCTTCCGCCTCAACGGGAAGGATGTCACCTGGACGCCCGGTATGGAGGATCCGCAAAACCTCATGGGCACGACCCGCACGCTGGACGGATGCGACGGCAACAAACTCGGGCGTGAGCCGATGGAGCAGGGCATCCTCTCCCGTTCGGGATGGGCCGTGGTGGACGACAGCCGTCGTCACCTGCTCGTCGCCGACGATTCGCACTGGAAGGAGTGGGTGGCGCCGCGCCCGGAGGGCGAGCGTCAGGATCTCTACCTTTTCGCCTACGGACACGACTACAAGCAGGCGCTCGCCGATTTCCAGCTGGTTGCCGGCCGGGCGCCGCTGCCTCCGAAATACACCTTCGGATACTGGTGGAGCCGCTATTGGCAATATTCGGACGACGAGTTCCGGGATCTGGTCTCCAAGCTACGATCTATGGACGTGCCGCTCGACGTGCTGATCGTCGACATGGACTGGCATGAAACCTGGAGCCTGCGCAAAAACAACGCCCCGACCGATGAATACGGACAGCGGATCGGATGGACCGGCTATACCTGGCAGAAGGAGTTGTTCCCCTCGCCGGCCAACTTTCTGCAATGGACCGAAAACGAAGGGTTGAAAGTGGCTCTCAACCTCCACCCGGCATCGGGCATCCAGCCCTACGAGGATGTCTACGAGGATTTCACCCGCGCCTACGGCTGGACGGAAAAGGACAAGAGCGTCCCCTTCCACATCGACGAAAAGAAGTGGGCCGACGTCTACTTCCAAACCGTACTGGCACCGATGGAGAAGGAAGGGGTCGATTTCTGGTGGCTCGACTGGCAGCAGTGGCGCGAATCGAAGTTCACACCCGGACTCTCGAACACCTTCTGGCTGAACCACACCTTCTTCCGCCATGCCGAAGAGAGCCATCCCGACCAGCGGCCGTTCATCTACCACCGTTGGGGCGGTTTGGGGTCGCACCGTTATCCGCTGGCCTTCTCGGGCGACACCTACGCCACATGGGCGACCCTGGCCTACCTGCCCTACTTCACCGCCACGGCCTCGAACGTCGACTACGGCTACTGGGGGCACGACATCGGCGGCCACATGTTCCACAAGGACCAGCCGGCCACGGATCCCGAACTCTATACGCGCTGGCTCCAATACGGCATCTTCACCCCGATCTTCAAGACCCATTCCACGAAAGACCCGCGCATCGAACGCTACATCTGGGCCTTTCCCGACCACATGTTCTACATGCGCGACGCCATCCGTCTGCGCTACACGCTGGCGCCCTACATCTACAATGCGGCGCGTGAGAACTTCGACACCGGCATAGGTATCTGCCGCCCGATGTATTACGAATATCCCGAGCTCGACGAGGCCTACAACGCACCGGAGCAGCACTTCTTCGGCAACGACATACTCGCGACGGCGATCACCGGCCCGGCGGATTCGCTTTCGGGCCTCGCCGAACGGAAAGTCTGGTTCCCGGAAGGCCGCTGGTACGACTGCGCCACGGGAGCGATGTACGACGGGGGCATGAGCCGCACGCTCCGGTATACGATTGCCGAAACGCCGTGGTACGTGCGTGCCGGCGCCATTCTGCCGATGAACCCGGCGCATGTCCAGAACCTCCAACATCCGTGCGACACGCTCGTGCTGACCTTCATTCCGGGCGGCGACGGAGAACTCCGCCACTACGAGGACGACGGCATCAGCCAGCGCTACGACGAAGAGTTCGCCACGACGCACATCACCAAGCGCCAGAGCGGGAATCTCATCCGCGCCGAGATCGCCGCCCGCGAGGGCAGCTATGCCGGAGCTCCGGCAAGCCGCAGCTACGAACTGCGCTTTCCGGCGACCTTCCCGCCGCAACGCGTGACGGTCGACGGGAAAGAGATCCCCTACGCACGATTCCCGCAGGCCGGCACATGGACCTACGAAGCCTATACGCTGGCACCGATCGTCTACACGGAGCCGCACGCCTGCGACCGGCCGCTTGTCGTGGAGCTGATCCTCGATGAAAGGGCGCTTCCGATGCAGGAGGAGCTCTACGGCAAGAGCGGAATCTTCAAACGCTGCCAGGACCTCACCGTGGAGTTCAAACTCGAACAGGGCAGGTTCGGCGAGACCTACAAGCTGCTGCCGCAGGAGTACCTCCGGGTTTCGCAGTGCGCGAACTTCATCCTCGAACGTCCGGAACTGGCCTTCGAACTGATCCCGCAGTTCGACGAGATGCGGAACAAAATGTTCGAGACGACCGACAAGATGGAGATTCTCGGCCCGGCTTTCAAGGAGAAGCTGCACCGGCAGCTCGGCAAGGAAGAATAATCCTTTCTCCGACAACAAATGCAATTCCCCCGTCCGTGAAAGACGGGGGAATTGCATTTTCCAACCCGGAGATGCAACATTACGGGCTTCGGAAAATAGCAAGCGAAAGCTACCGCCAACTCCTGCGCAGGCGGCTTTCGATGCCGGGCGAGGCCGTCTGCGCCTGGGTCTCCAAAAGGTCGTCCCAGATCTCGTCGACCCACGCCACCCGTCCGCGGCAGCGCTTCAACACCTCCACGGACCAAACCCGCACGGCCACCTTCGCCGCCGGATCGACCGCCCATTCGGCCGCCGCCCCCGCAATGCGCTCCAACACATCCGGATCGGGATGCACCCGGCGCAGCAGGTCGGCCATGATCTTTGCAAAATGGCGCCGTGCGCTCGGATCCCCGCATGCCGGGAAATCCCGCCGGCAAAACGTCTCCGCATGGGGCATGAAGTGCTCCGGAGCCGTAAAATAGAGGCGTTCCAACACATAGGCAGCCCGAAAGCGGATCTTGTGCCGCACGGGGTTCGGCAACGCCCCGATTCCCCGGGACAAGCCGGTCTTTCCGGTCCCTCCGGATTCTCCGGCCCCCTTGTTCTCCCCGGACAGCCCGGTGGCAATCCGGTACAACACACCGACGGCCCCCGCCTCACACACCCTGCGGGCCATCCCGTCGGCGAAATGCTCCTGCCAACGATCGTCCAACGCCCCGATCAGCTCCTCGTCCCGCATCTCCTCTTCCCGCATCGTCCGCACTCCGGGATCCGCAACCGCCCGTCAGAAGAGTTTCTTCTTCGAGGTCGTGACGACGAAATCCTTCAAATAGAAGGGTTCGAAATAGGCGATATCCTCCGTGCGCCCCTCGTCGAGGGCCTGCTGGGCCAGCCGGGCCAGTCCGCGGGCCGAAGGCGTCACCTCGACGAACGTCGCACCCGCGAGCAGGTCGGCACACTTCCGGGCGCCGCTTCCGAAGATCACGAACGGTTCACCCGCCTGACGATAAGCGGCAAAACTCTCCTCCGAAACCACCTCGGCAGAGACATCGGTCAGCGGTGTGCCCTGGGAGTCGAACACCTGGGCATAGACCTCCATGCGACGGGCGTCGACCATCGGGCAGAGCCGGGCATGCTGCCAGTCGTCGACGGCGAGAATCCCCGCTTCGTAGTCCTCGCGGGCCACTTCGACCAGTGCGTCGAGCGATCCGACGGCCAGCAGGGGTTTCCGCAACCCGTAGCAGAGTCCTTTGGCGAACGAGACGCCGATGCGCAGTCCGGTGTAGGAACCGGGGCCTTTGCCGACGGCCACGGCATCCAGATCGTCGGGAGCGATGCCCGTTTCGCGCAGCAGTTCGTCGACGAAGACGCCGACCTTGCGGGCGTGGTCGCGCCCCTCGTCGCTCTCGCGCAGCGACAGCAGCTCGCCATCGCGGGCAATTCCCACGGAACAGACGTCCGTGCCGGTTTCAATACAGAGAATCAATGACATATCTTACAACATTTACTTAATTTTCCATTTTCGGATCCGCGTTCTCGCTCCTTCTCTCTCCCTTTCTCTCCCTTTCTCTCCCTTTCTCTCCTTTTCTCTCCCCTCCCACCTCCGACCCGGGATCAGATCACCCCGAAGTGCTCCAACGCCCGGCGGATCCCGTCGTCGTCGACCGTTGCCGTCACCCAGTCGGCGGCCCGCAGCGCCTCGTCGCAGGCCCCGCCCATGGCCACGCCGATCCCGGCGGCCCGCAGCATCGGGACGTCGTTTCCGCCATCGCCGAAGGCCATCGTCTCCGCGGCACCGAGACCGAAACGTTCCGCAAACTCCGCCATGCCGGTCGCCTTGTCGATGCCGCGGAGGTTGACGTCCGTGAAGATCGGGCACCAGCGCGTGGCGACCATCGAGGGCAGCCGGGCCATGACCCGTTTTTCGAGCTCCGGATCGACATAGAAGCACATCTGGCAGCAGTCGCCGCGGTCGAACAGGCGCCGCAGGTCGACCACCTCGGGAACCGGATGGGCCACCAGGCGGGCCACCTCCTCGACGACGGGCGTCACGCGGTTGACGAAGATGCCGTCGTTGAGTTCCAGCCCGACCGGGAAATCCAGCTCCGCGGAGAGGGCCATCGCCCGTTCGAACTCCTCCCGCGGAATCAGATGCCGCGCCACGACCTCGCCGTCGCGCATCAGGCAATCGGCGCCATTGAGGGCCACGACCCCGTCGTAGGGGATCTCTTCCAATCCGGCGAGGTCACCGACGGCGCGTCCCGTAGCGATGAAGAGCCGCACGCCGCGCGCGTGGGCACGATGCAAGGCTTCGAGCGCCGACGCCGGCACTTCGTGGGTCCGGAAGCTGATGAGCGTTCCGTCGACATCGAGGAACAGGGCGCGGATCATCGGCGGAAGTTTTTCATCGCCTTGTCCATTTCGCGGCGGGCATCGTTCTCTTTGAGGTACTCGCGCTTGTCGTAGGCCTTGCGGCCGCGGGCCAGTCCGACGACGACCTTCGCCAAGCCGCGCTCGTTGAGGAACATCCGCAGCCCGACGATCGTCAGGCCCCGGTCCTGCGAGGCACGGCGGAGTTTGTCGAGCTCGCGGGCCGTGAGCAGCAGTTTGCGGTCGCGGCGCGGGACGTGGTTGTTGCAGGTACCCCAGGCATATTCGGCGATGTTGATGCCGCGGACCCAGAGTTCGCCCTTGTCGAAGTAGCAGAACGAATCCACCATCGAGGCCTTGCCCGCACGGATCGACTTGATCTCCGTTCCGACGAGTACGATGCCCGCAACGAACTCTTCGAGAATCTCATAGTCGAACGTCGCGCGCTTGTTCCGGATATTTATCTTCTTTTGTTCACTCATATACGCAAAAACGGCATACAAATTGCGAAAACCATTCGCGGGGGTGGGAATCGGTCAAGGTAACTTATTCTTTTATCTTCGATATGTTTTACACATCTTTCTGTTTATTTTCTGTTTGCACACGGTACGCGCAGTGATGCGTGTACGACCCGAGACCCGCCCCCTTTTTCATAGAATCAGACGTTGGAGTTTACGCGCGATGGCCACCTTCACGCGGTTGTAGTTGTTGAGCCGCTGGACGATGTCGGACTCCTCCTCTTCGGAGAGCGCCTCGCCGGCGAGCCGCTCCTGCAACTCGCGGATCAGCGACTCGATGACCTTCGACTTGTAGAGCGTGACGGCCTTCGGGACGCCCACGGCCAGCATTTCGGCCTCGCTCTCGACGTGCACCTCCTTGCGTTTCCAGAGTTCGCTGGCAACGTAGTTGTCGTCCGACGTGAGGATGTCGACCGACCGGTTGCAGACCTCGGGATCGATGTGGTTGAGGAAGACGTAGGCCGGGACCTCGACGCCGGTTCCGAGCTGCTCCCACTGTTCGCGGTAGGCGGCCATGATCTTGGCATAGACCGGATTGCGGAAGACGATCTGATCGTCGCTCAACTCCGCGAAGATCACCTCGGCGACATTGCACGCCACCATTGCGGCGCCCTCCTTGAAGTCGAACGAACAGTGTCCGTATTTGAGGAGATACTTGACGATTTCGCGTTCCAGCGCCTCGAAGCTGCTGCCGGCCTCGACCTTCGGGGCATACTCCGCCTCGGGACGTGCGGGCGCCTCGCTCTCCCGCTGCCGTGCCGCGGCCTGACGGCGCAGGAAGTCGTCCGTTTCGCGGTCTCCGGAGGAGGTAAGGCGCTTGCGCGCAACCTCGGCGATGAGAATCTGCTCGTCGATGTCCATGATCCGCGCACACTCCTTGATGTAGACCGACCGCTGGATCGGATCGGGGATCTGCGCGATGGACTGCACCATGTCGCCGATCAGCGCGGCCTTGCGGATCGGGTCGCCCTGGGCATCCTTCAACAGCAGCCGGGCCTTGAAATCGAGGAAGTCGCGTTCGTTGTCGCGGATGTAGTCCCGAACCTCGGCGGCGGAGTGGCTGCGGGCGAACGAATCGGGATCCTCGGGTTCGGGCAGCAGCACCACGCGGACGTTCATCCCCTCTTTGAGGATCATGTCGATACCGCGCAGCGAGGCGTGGATGCCGGCCGAGTCGCCGTCGTAGATGACGGTGATGTTCTTCGTGAAGCGCCCCAGCAGCCGGATCTGCTCCGTGGTGAGCGACGTCCCGGAGGAGGCCACGACGTTCTCGATCCCGGCCTGGTGCATGGAGATCACGTCGAGGTACCCCTCGACCAGGATGGCGAAATCCTGCTGCTGGATGGCCCGCTTGGCGAAATAGAGCCCGTAGAGCTCGCGTTTCTTGCTGTAAATCTCGCTCTCGGGGGAGTTCTGGTACTTGGCGACCTGCTTGTCGGTGCGGAGCGTGCGGCCTCCGAAGGCGACGATGCGGCCCGAGATGTTGTGCACGGGGAAGATCACGCGGTCGCGGAAGCGGTCGTAGAGCCCGCCGTTTCGCTCGCTCACCAGCGAGAGACCCGTCGAGAGGAGGAACTCCTGCTTGTATCCGGCCGCAAGGGCATCCTGCGACATCCGGTCGCCCTTCGAGGGGCAGAATCCGAGTCCGAACTTCTTGATCGTGGCCTCGGTGAGCCCGCGTTTCTGCCGGAAGTAGGACAACCCGACGTTGATTCCCTCGCTGTCGCGGTGAAGGAAATTGGCGAAATACTCCGCGGCCCAGCCGTTGAGGGCGAACATCGACTCGCGGTCGTCGTTGCGGCGGAGCTCCTCTTCGGAGAGGGCCTCCTCATGGACCTCGATGCCGTAGCGCTTGGCGACGATTTTGAGGGCCTCGGGGTAGCTCACGGCCTCCTGTTCCATGACGAAGGTCACGGCATTGCCGCCCTTCCCGCATCCGAAGCACTTGTAGAGGCCCTTCGAGGGGGAAACGACGAACGAGGGGGTCTTTTCGTTGTGGAACGGACAGCAGGCGACATAGTTCACGCCCTTGCGTTTGAGCGTGACGTAGTCGCCGACGATATCGACGATATTGGCGGCGGCGTAGATGCGGTCAACTGTTTCGCGGTCGATCATAGCCCACAAAGGTACGAATAATCGGCCGAAAGCGTAGCGATTGCGAATTAAAAATATCCATCACCGTCCACAATATGATTTCATGTTCATATCACGGAGTAATGATCGCATTGATTTTGTCTTTCTTGGAGACGATGTTCAAAGTTCCTGATTTCCACCATATCGAATGCCGATATTCGATATAGTATTTCATTCCGCTCATACGATCTTCAACGGTATAGTAGGAACTCAACCCATTTCGATAATTCTTCTCGATCGGTCCCAACAGAATTTCGACATCCCGATATTGGTCCATAAGTCCATTCAGAATCGAGAGGTATTGATCTTCCGATTTTTTCGGGAAATACTCCTCGATCTTGAACAACCGGATATACTCCATTCGTTTCCAGTAGGTTTCGCAATGAGTCTGCTGATCGATACGCATGAGCAGGTTTCCCAATATGCGGGTATCGATAACATAAAGATCGCACAAAGAGCCGATGGCGCTTTTATATCGAATGATGTCTTCTATTTCAGAGACATGCTCCCGAGGTTCAAACCTGTCGCAGGCGACACACGCCAACAAGCCGACAACGGACATGACAATTCTCCGCCAATTCATAAAGCCTGACTCAAGAAGATCATTTTACCCTTTCTCTCAAACAGAGCACCATAGGCCCTGATCCGGGCCGACACTTGATTCGCCGGAAGAGGCCGTCCATCCTTTCTCCGATACAAATTCCGACGGTTGATCTCATCGGCAAGTTCGCGGGACGTTTTTGCACCTTCCCGCAAAACAACGGCAATAGCCTCATGCAATGTCAACATGACAAAATCTTTTTGAATGCGTACTGCCGACTCCGCGCAGTATCCATCATAAAAAGAAAGTGTGGAGTCGTTCGTTTATCTGGCAATAGGCATTTGGCGTGGCCCGAATACAAATAAACAATACCCCACACCGAATAGGGCCCATCGAACGACAGGCTTCTATACACGGTGATGAGTGTCTGTATTGCTCTCCCTGTATTCGTAAAATCGCCAAATTTTATTGCCAAGGATCAGCGAAACACTTTCACTAAACTCAAAATGTCACTACCCCACGGATAGTGAGACAAAGGTAGAAAATTGTTTTCAATATGCAAGGCCGCATAGCGGAGTAAATCCCGAGACCAAGCAATAAAGCCCCCGCCGAGGCGGGGGTTTGGGGGTGGGTCAGATTTATAGACGACGCCGAAGGCGGCGGGTAACTACAGCGGAGCGCAGAAAAGCGGTATGAAATTGAAAACTGTTTCATTTTATCCGTATCTTTGCGTCATGGACTTCAAACTCGTATCGGACTACGCCCCGATGGGCGACCAGCCGGAGGCGATCGCGCAACTTGTCGGCTCGATCCGCCACGGCTCGAAGCACAACGTGCTGTTAGGCGTCACGGGCTCGGGCAAGACCTTCACGGTGGCGAACGTCATCGCGCAGCTGAACCGCCCGACGCTCGTCCTGAGCCACAACAAGACCCTCGCGGCGCAGCTCTACGGCGAATTCCGGAACTTCTTCCCCGAGAACGCCGTCGAGTACTTCGTCTCCTACTACGACTACTACCAGCCGGAGGCGTACCTCCCGTCGACGGACACCTATATCGAAAAGGACCTCTCGATCAACGCCGAGATCGAGAAGATGCGTCTGCAAACCGTGGCAACGCTCCTCTCGGGGCGGCGCGACGTGGTGGTCGTGTCGAGCGTCTCGTGCCTCTACGGTGCGGGCAACCCGGCGGATTTCCACGCCACGGCGATCCGCATCGAGGTCGGGCAGGTCGTCAGCTACAAGCACTTCCTCTACAAGCTGGTCGAGGCGCTCTACACGCGCACGGAGCGCGAGCTGGAACCGGCGACGTTCCGCGTCAACGGCGACACGGTGGACATCATGGCGGCCTTCGGCGAGTTCGGGAACCAGTGCTTCCGGGTGATGTTCTTCGACAACGAGATCGAGGCCATCCAGTCGATCGACCCCGTGACGGGCCAGCGCATCCAGACGCTCGACTCGCTGACGCTCTACCCGACGAACCTCTTCGTGACAACCAAGGAGCGCATCAACACGGCCGTGCAGCAGATCTACCTCGACCTGGGCAGGCAGATCGAGTTCTTCGAGCAGTCGGGGCGCATGGTCGAGGCACAGCGGATCAAGCAGCGTGTGGAGTACGACCTGGAGATGATCAAGGAGCTGGGCTACTGCCCGGGGATCGAGAACTACTCGCGCTACTTCGACGGACGCGCCGCCGGAACGCGGCCCTTCTGCCTGCTGGACTACTTCCCGAAGGACTACCTGCTGGTCGTGGACGAGAGCCACGTGACGCTGCCGCAGGTCCACGCGATGTTCGGCGGCGACCGCGCCCGGAAGGAGAACCTCGTGGAGTACGGCTTCCGGCTCCCGGCGGCGAAGGACAACCGTCCGCTGACCTTCGCGGAGTTCGAGCAGTTGCAGGGGACGTCGATCTACGTGAGCGCGACGCCGGCGGACTGGGAGCTGATGAAGAGCGAAGGGGTGGTCGCCGAGCAGCTGATCCGCCCGACGGGGCTGGTGGACCCGCCGTTGGAGGTTCGGGTAACGCTGAACCAGATCGACGACCTGATCGAGGAGATCGACAAACGGGTGAAGAACGACGACAAGGTGCTCGTGACGACCATCACCAAACGGATGGCCGAGGAGCTCTCGAAATACTTCGACCGCGTGGGGGTGCGCAACCGCTACATCCACTCGGACGTCGACACGCTGGAACGGATCCAGATCCTGGAGGACCTCCGCAACGGGCTGTTCGACGTGCTGGTGGGCGTGAACCTGCTGCGCGAGGGGCTGGACCTCCCGGAGGTGGCGCTGGTGGCGATTCTGGACGCCGACAAGGAGGGCTTCCTGCGCAACGTGCGGTCGCTGACGCAGATCGCCGGACGTGCCGCCCGCCACTCGCAGGGCAACGTGATCCTCTACGCCGACACCTGCACCGAGTCGATGCGCTACGCCATCGAGCAGAGCAACCGCCGCCGCGAGAAGCAGGTGCGTTTCAACATGGAGCACGGGATGCTGCCGCGGCGGGCGCAGAAGAGCGGTTCGGGTCCGAGCGCCCTGCTGGCGGGACGCGAAACGGCGGAGGGTTCCGTCCCGGTCGCCTACCCCATCACGGAGAATCACTACGCCACGGCCGCCGACGTGCAGAAGGGCTATACGGCCGGCACACCGGCCGCAGGTCTGGGCGAGAATCTCGACGAGCTGATCGACCGGGCCCGCGCAGACATGGAACGGGCGGCCAAGTCGCTGGACTTCCTGGCGGCGGCGAAATTCCGCGACCGGATGTACGAGTTGCAGAAGCTGCGCGAAGAGAACCGGCAGCGGTAATTCCGTCCGCCATCCAGAGAGAGAGGGAGAGACCCGCCACCGGATCCCTCCCTCTGTTTTTCAGTTCCGCCGATCTTCCGGACACGAAGGGGCTCACATCTTTTCGGCGTGGCGGAAGGTGAAGTATTTGGCGGCGAGGAAGCTGTACGCCGTCACGACGAGCGTGGTGATGACCTTCGCGGGCGTAGGCCAGATGCCGCACACCTCGACGAAGAATTTCAGTCCGGCATAGGTCAGCAGGACGGACCCGCCGATCGACAACAGGTAGCGGAAGAGCTGCGTCCCGGTCCTGACGGGCGACTGGCGGAAGGCCACATGGCGGTTGAGCCAGAATCCCACGAAAAAGGTGAACGGAAAGACCAGAACCATCGCCGCGATATGGGGCGATACGACCACCACGCCCAGATCGAAAAAGCGGCGTCCGATCAGGACGTTGTAGAAGAGCGCATAACAGAGGGGGTCGAAGAGCAGATAGGTGAATCCGCCGCAAGCCGCATAACGGAAGACCTGCCGGGGCAGCAATGCCGCGACAGGCCGCACGTAAAAGAGGTCGATCAGCCGGATTATCGTCTCCGAGAAACGCATCAGCGGGCGGTATAGGTCCACATGTTGGGGAAACGCTCCTCGTGGGCCGCGGCGAAGAGGCGGCAAGCCTCCCGGTCATCCGATTCGAAAGGCGAGACCATGAATTTCGCGCCGAAACGGTAGATGCCGCAGGCGATGGCGACATCCTTCGACGCCGCATCACGGGCCGCACGTTCGGCATTCTCCACCGTACTGAAAACGCCCAGAACCACATAATGGCGTCCGGAGACCATCCGTGAAGGCTCGAAGGAGGCGCCGTTGCGGACTGCGGGCCGGGTATGGGAAGCCGTTCCCGCCGTTTCGCCGGATTCGGACGATTTGCCGGACCCGGAGGTTTCGGAGGGGTTCACGTTCCGATCCGTTGCGGAAGGCTCCGCAACCGGGATCTCCCCGTCCGGGATTCCTGCCACGGAATCGGTCCCGCCCCGAAGGAGCGGACTCTCCGCAGCCACCGCCCCGGACTCCGGGGCCACGCCCCGCACCCGGTCTTCAAACCACCAGTAGGCCGTGCCGCCCAGCACGCAGACGATGGCCGCGATGCCGATCCACAACACGGCGTCGAAACGCCGCGGCGCCCGCACCCGCACCGGTGCATGTCCCTGGGGATTGAGCCGCCGGTCGAATGCTTCGTCCAGTTTGAAATCCTTGAACCGCAGCGTCCCGACGCCCTCCACGGTCAGCGCTCCGTCGGTCTGCACCGCTGCGATCCAGCGGTCGTAGACCTGCTGCGCCTCGGGAGCGGGATTCTCGGGCCGCACGCCGTTCACGCGCAGCACCCGGGCGATCTCGTCGACCAGCGACGGGCCGCGCTGCTGCGAGGTGAAGAGCACCGTCCGGCAGGGCGGCGCGACATGACGCCGGTCGATGCGCCGGGCCCCCCGGCGCTCGACATACAGCGAGCCGACCCCGGGCAGGAAAACCTCCCCGCCCCCGGCCAGCAGATTGCCGACGAGTTTGGCGACCTGTCCGGTCATCGGATTGGCATTCATTTTCTTCTTTTTTTATGGAACGACTTCGGCGCGGCAGCCGCATGGTGATTCGGAGCCGCCGACGCATTTTCCGTTTTCAGCCCCTCCGCAGGGTGCGATCTCGAAAGTCCGCGCCAGATCATGAAGGCGCCCAGCAGGATGAAGGGGATGCTCAACCATTGTCCCATGTCGAGCGCCCAGCCGATTTCGAAGGATTCCTGCTCGGTTTTGATGAATTCGATGAAGAAGCGCGTGAGGAAGACGCCGATCAGGCCGATTCCGAACAACACGCCCGGATGACGGCGGGCCGTATCCTTGCGGTAATAGAGCCAGCAGAGGAGGGCGAAGGTGGCCACATAGCAGATCGCCTCATAGATCTGCGTGGGATGCACGGCGGCCGGAGCATATTCGGCGACCCACTTGTGCGAGCGGACAAACTCGAAGCCCCACGGCAGCGAGGTGGCGCGCCCGAAGATTTCGGAATTGAAGAGGTTGCCCATGCGGACGATTGCGCCGCCGATCCCCACGGGGATCATGATGCGGTCGAGCGACCAGACGTAGGGCAGTTTGTTCTTGCGGGAGAACAGCCAGAGGCCGATCAGCAGGCCGATGGCGGCGCCGTGGCTGGCCATGCCGCCGTCACGGAATCCGGTGATGATGGTCCAGGGCTGCGAGAGATACTCCACAGGATCGTAGAAGAGGCAGTGGCCGAGGCGTGCGCCGAGGATCGTAGCGATGGTTCCGTAGACGAAGATCGACTCGGAGACCTTCGAGGGGAGCCCTTCGCGTTTGCAGAAGTTGTCGAAGAACCACGCGCCGATGAGGATGGCCAGCGCCCACATCAATCCGTAATAACGGATTTCGAACGATCCGATGCTGAACAGCACGGGATCGAAATCCCACACCACCGAAAGGGGTTGTATCAAAAATGGTATCTGCATCATTCATTCAAGTTTTTATCCGGCCGTCGGCCGTATCTCCACACCGGGCAGCGGGATCGAATCCATCCGCCGGTCCGTTTCGGACCTGTCGCGGCCCCGGATCACTCTTTCGCGGCTCCGGGTCTCTCTTTCGCAGCCCCGGGGAAGTTTTTGCGCATCCCTCCGGCCGCTGAATCCGGCCCGGCCCGAGTGCTTCTTATTTCATCTCCTGGGGAGTGGCCTTTTTGAGGGTGAACGAGAAGGTGCTGCCCACGCCGGGTTCGCTGCGCACGGTGATGCGTTCGCCGTGCGCCTCGACGATGTGCTTGACGATGGCCAGTCCGAGTCCCGTCCCGCCCTGCTCGCGCGAACGTCCCTTGTCCGTGCGGTAGAAGCGCTCGAAGACACGCGGCAGATCCTCCTTGCCGATACCGAGGCCGTTGTCCTCGACCTCGATGAGGATCTTGTCCAGCATGTCGCGGAAGCGGATCCGCGTGGAACCGCCCTCCTTGCCGTAGCGGATCGAGTTGATGATCAGATTGACGAAGACCTGACCGATGTAGTGTTTGTCGGCCACGACCCAGAAGGTCGAGGGGAGGTTGTCGGCCCCCTTGACCGAGATCTTGATCCCCTTCTTGTCGGCTTCGATCTCGGCCTGTTCGGCGATCTCCTTGGCCAGAGCCACGACGTCGAACTTCTCCATGTCGAGTTTGTTCATGCTGCTTTCGAGCTTCGAGATGGTGTCGAGGTCGTTGACGATGTTGATCAGGCGGTCGATGCTCTTTTCGGCGCGTTCGAGGTACTTGCGGTTGATGAGTTCGTCCTCCAGTCCGCCGTCGAGCAGCGTCGAGATATAGCCCTGGATGTTGAAGATCGGGGTTTTCAGTTCGTGGGCCACATTGCCGAGATACTGCTTGCGGAAACGCTCGGCCTCTTTCAGGCGTGCGATCTCGCGATCGTTCGTATCGGCCCAGGCGGTCAGCTCCTCGCCGATGTTCTCGACCTTCTTGTCTTTGAGTTCGGAGAGGATCTCCTTCGTGTGGACGTCGCGCGAGAGGACGATCGAATAGATCGGTTTGAGTTTGTAGGAGACATACTTGCGGATGAGGAACAGCGCCACGAAAGTCACGATCGAGAAGGTGCAGAGCACGATGATGACCGCGGCAATCCAACAGACCGGATATCCGTGTATGTGGAGTCCGACGAAGAGTCCGGCAACGATGGCGGCCGCCAGCAAACCGATCCAGGCCGAGGTCGCCTCCTTGGTTTTAATGCGTACCATGTTTCTTCGGTTATTTCATGTAGTTTTGCATCAACCGGGCGATGTACTTGCCGATGATGTCGAATTCGAGATTCACGACCGTCCCGACATCGATGCGGCAGAAGTTGGTGTGTTCGAAGGTGTAGGGGATGATGGCCACGCGGAACGAGTCGGGCGTGGGGTCGCAGACCGTGAGGCTGACGCCGTTGACGGCCACGGAACCCTTCTCCACGGTGCAGAGACCGCCCCCGCGGGGTTCATACTCGAAGGTGAAGTACCAACTGCCGTCGGCGTCCTCGCGGGCGGTGCAGACGGCGGTCTGGTCGACATGTCCCTGGACGATGTGTCCGTCGAGCAGGGCGTCGGGTTTCATCGAGCGTTCGAGGTTGACCAGGTCGCCCACGCGCAGCAGTCCGAGGTTGCTGCGGTCGAGGGTCTCCTTCATGGCCGTGACGGTATAGGTGTCCCCGGCGATGTCCACCACCGTCAAACAAACGCCGTTATGAGCTATGCTCTGATCGATTTTGAGCTCGCGGGCGAACGCCGCCCGGAGCGTAAAATCCTTGTTCTGCCGGTCCGTCCGGATCGCCACGACCTCGGCCGTACACTCCACGATGCCTGAAAACATACGCGTCAACTGTTGATTATCAATTTGCCCTTCACTTTGTAGACCGAGACTATATCGCTGACATTCAACAGAATATCGTCATAATGATCCCGATCTCCGGCCACCAGGCGGACTTTTCCCTCCTCCTCGGCGGCCCGAACTATGCGCAAAGTTACAATTTTTTGGCTGACAATCACATATTCTTCACCAGGAATAATTGCATCGCGGTCGACGGCTTTGAGCAGGACGACGGTGCCCGGGGGCAGGCAGGCCCCCATGGCACGTCCGGCGTAGCTCATGGCCAGGTCGCAGTCGCCGGCCGGGGGGACGATCAGGTTGGAGGAGGGTTCCAGTCGGTCGAGGATGCCGATTCCCTGTTCGACGTCGACATCATAGAAGGGGATCTGCGAACCGCGGAGACGCTCGTCGGCGAACATTTGTCCTTCGCCGGTCAGGAGCCAGAGTTTGTCGATCTGTGGGAATTTGGAAACGATACGGTCCGCCACGTCGAGCGAAATACCGTTGTTACCACGTTTGATCTGATAGAGGTTCTCGCCTCTTGCCAGTCCGATATAACGCGCAAAATAGTTGGTTGACATGTTCGCCCACTTGATCACCGCCTCTATTCTCTGCCAATTATTCTGCTTTTCTCGCATTTTTTTTCGTTTATTAAAATTTTTTTTGCATCTTTGCAGTCCCGGTCCCGTAGTTCAATGGATAGAATATAAGATTCCGGTTCTTACGATATGGGTTCGATTCCCGTCGGGACTACAACCAATCACCGCCCCGCTGGCTTCCAGCGGGGTATTTTTTTACGCTCTCCCCCTTTCCAGCCCATCAAAACACCTCCTGACCACTTCATTCACGCACGGGCCGCACCCGTTTTCGGTTTCGTTTCACCTGCGAGCCGAAACAAAAAGTGCGGATTACCTATTATTTTGCAAAAGTAATAACAAATTTTTTACCGCCAACAAAAATGCCATTTTTGATCGTAAAAATAGCACATTCCAACAAGCGTCTCTGTTGGAAGGGTTTCCGCGACGCAGGGACAAATCTGCGGCCAGAAATCGTCCGAAACAGGCCGGGAGCGCACCCGGAAGCGAATCGAAACCCGAGAGAGCGCAAATGCGACGATTCCGAAGGTCCGCAGCGGGGAGGAGCCGCACACGGAAATCCGAACGAGGATCCAGACCGGGGGGGGGTGAAAACCGGGATATGCATCAGGGGATCAGGCGACGCCGCAGAGTCGCGCAGCAGGTTCCGCACGAAGACCGGCGGCGGTCAGAAGGCGAAGCGCATGCCCAGACGGAGGGTAAGCGTCGGCGAGGTGTCCGTGCGCGACGTGCGCAACTCCGTATCGGTGAGATAATAGGAAACTTCCGGTTCGAAATAGAGGGCCACGTGGTTTCCGAGCCGATACTGGGCACCGACCGCGGCGGCCAGCGACCATTGCAGGCCGGACTCCTCGACGGTTTCGGATCCCAGCCGGGCGGCAACACACTTTTCGACCATACCTCCTGCGCCGAGATAGGCCGAGAAGGGGCCGCGTTCGACGAATTGCCAGTTCAGACGCAGCGGCACGCCGATGAAATGGAGGGTCTGGCCCACCTCCTCCGAGGAGTACGGCAGCCGGACCTCCGAACGCAGCAGCGTATAGTTCAGTCCGCAGTCGAGCGAGAGTCCGTAAGCGAACTCCCTGCGGAAGGAGAGTCCGAAACTCAACGGCAGATGATGCCGGAACGAACTTTTGTCGTAATCGCGCTCCTGCATGGGCGAGAAGTTGTCGCCGTTCCCGATGAGCGAAACGGCGTCATTGGTTGTTACGGAGTAACTTCTCACGGGCGCAGCCTGCAAACCGTTGGCGGCGCCCGTCATGCCACCGGCGGCGAAGAGCGACACGGAGGAAGCCGCCCGTTTCTGCCGACGGGTGCGGAGGGGTTCCTCGGCGGGCATCGCCGTCCGAGTATCCGCCGTCGTTGTTCCGGGAGTGCACCGTTCCTTCGCCGCGCTCTTCGCCGCGGCCGTTCCGGGCCGTTCCCCGACCTCGGACGAAATCGCGGTCCGTTCGTCACCGTCCCCGGCCGACGACACCTCCTCCCGATGCGCGGAGACCGTCTCCGAGACCGGACCCGACACCCCGGCCGACTCCTCGGTGCTCCGGACCTCGGCGGCATTTTGCGCCCCAGGTTCCGCAGCCCGGGACGGCTCTGCGGCAAACACAGCGACGGAAGCGTGCCCGACCTCTGCCGAGCGCGTCTTCGCGGCGACGGCCAGCGCCTCGCCCCGGGCCGGGGTTCCGAGCCCTTCGGCGGCAGTCTGCAAGCCGACGCTCTCCGCAAGGCTCTTCCGGAAATCATCCGCGGACGACGCCTCCTGCGACGTCACCCCGGGTATGGCGACCGCGGAGCCGGGCTCCTGCCCTGCCGAAGCGATAACATTCCCATCCATCCGCAACTCCGTCGTCGGCCGCAGCAGGATCTCGCCCGCCACAAGCCCGATCAACACGACAGCGGCAGCCGCGGCGATCCGCAGTCCGTAAATGCGCCATACGTTCTTCCGGGGTTTCGAAACGACCGGTTCCAGGGCGTCGAGATCGCGTTGCAGACGCTCCCACCCGCCTTCCGAGGGCGGGACTTCGGCGTCGCGCAGCGCATTCCGCACGGCATCGGTCCAATCGGTATTCGGTTTCATCGTTTTCAATGCGTCTTCAAATAGTCCTTGATCCTGCGGGCCAGGATGTTCCGGGCCCGGAACAGCTGCGAGGAAGAACTTTTCTCGTTGATCCCCAGCATTTCGGCAATCTCCCGATGCGGGAGCCCCTCGATGCAGTAGAGGTTGAAAACCGCGCGGTAACCGTCGGGCAGCTCGCCGACGAAGCGCAGGAGCACGTCGTGCGGCACGCGGGCCACCTCCGCGGGATCGGGATCGGCGATCGTTCCGGCGGCGCGCCCCTCGTCGAGTTCGACGACGCCGAGCCGGTTGCGGTTGCGGAGCCATTCGAGGGCTACGTTCACGGTGATGCGTTCGATCCAGGCGCGCAGGGATCCGGGCCCGCGGTAGGAGAAGCGGTCGAAAGCGCCGTAAATTTTGAGGAAGGCGTCGTGCAGCAGGTCTTCGGCCGTGGCACGCTCCCCGACATAGCGCATGCAGATCGCCAACAACCGGCCGGCGTAGCGGTCATACAGCTCCTTCCGGGCCGCATTGTCGCCCTTTCTGCACCCTTCGGCCAGTATGCGTTCCTCCATTTGCATCGGTAGTTCACCCTAATAAATGCACCCGGGGACAAAAGACTGCACGAAGGCGAAAAATTTTTCTTCGCTGCGCAGTATTTCCGCCCCAGGTTCGTTTTAAGAGCGAAAGGTAACACAAAATATGGAAATCATGAAAAAATTCGGTTTATTCCTCCTCGCGGGGATAGTGATGACGCTGGGCTTCGTCTCCTGCAACGATGACGAAGGGGACTACCCGACGAACTACCCGCTCATCACGACGGTCTGCCCGCTCGACGGAGGCGACTACTGCTTCCAGCGCGACAACGGCGACAAGCTCTACCCGAGCGACAAGACGCGGGTCCCGGGCTACCGGCCTGCGGACGACGGCACGAAACAGCGGGCGATCATCTGGTTCTCGCTGCTCAACGAGACGGTCCCGGGCTACCGCTATAATATAGCGCTCTACGCCGTGGAGGAGATCTACACGGGGACGTCGGAGGTCGTGGAGGACGCCGCGCGCCTCGAAGAGCTGGGCGACGCCAGGACGGGCTATACGCTGGGGACGTTCAATCTCTCGCGCGAGTGGCTGACCTTCCATGCGCTCTACGCGGCATACGACAATTCGCGCCACACGTTCACGCTGGCCGTGGACAAGAGCGGCACGACGGAGTTCGAGAACAACGACGAGAAGTACCTCAACGTGGTGGTGCTGCACGATGACGGCGGCGACGCCCGGGGTTACGACCGGGGATACTACGTGTCGTTCGACGTGACGCCGCTGGCTGCGGAGCTCGAAGGCAAAACGGGTATCAACCTGCTGATTCCGACGCGCGAGAACGGCAACATGGAGCTGAAACTCGACCTGCCGCGGGAGGAGTAGCCGCTCCCGGCCGGCAGCCGATCCGGTCCGCAGACGCTGCGGGCCGGATTTTTTGTATCGGTCGGCGCAGGATTCGCCGAAAAAGCGTATCTTTGTGCCATGTCCATCGTACGCAATACCGAAAGCGACCTCGAATTCGAGAACCGGATCCGTCCGCAGGAGTTGGAGAACTTCGCCGGACAGGAGAAGATCGTCGACAACCTGCGGGTCTTCATCAAGGCGGCGCTCATGCGCGGCGACTCGCTCGACCACGTACTGCTGCACGGTCCTCCGGGACTGGGCAAGACGACCCTGGCGAACATCATCGCCAACGAGATGGGGGCGCAGCTGCGCGTGACGTCGGGTCCGGTGCTGGACAAGCCGGGGGACCTGGCCGGTCTGCTCACGAACCTCAACCCGGGAGACGTGCTCTTCATCGACGAGATCCACCGGTTGAGCCCGATCGTCGAGGAGTACCTCTACTCGGCGATGGAGGACTTCAAGATCGACATCGTGCTGGACAAGGGTCCTTCGGCGCGTTCGATCCAGATCGAGCTGGCGCCCTTCACCCTGATCGGCGCCACGACGCGCAGCGGACTGCTCACCTCGCCGCTGCGGGCGCGCTTCGGGATCCAGTGTCATCTGGAATACTACGACGCGAAGGTTCTTGCGGGAATCGTGCGGCGTTCGGCGCGGATTCTCGACGTCTCGATCGACGACGATGCGGCGCGCGAGGTGGCCCTGCGTTCGCGCGGCACGCCGCGTATCGCCAACGCGCTGCTGCGGCGCGTGCGGGACTTCGCCATGGTCAAGGGCGAGGGGCATATCGACCTGCCGATCACGCGGGTGGCGCTCTCGGCGCTGAACATCGACTCGCGGGGGCTGGACCACATGGACAACAAGATCCTCGGGACGATCATCGAGAAGTTCAACGGCGGACCCGTGGGTCTGAACACAATCGCCACGGCCGTCGGCGAGGAGGCCGGAACGATCGAGGAGGTTTACGAGCCGTTCCTGATCAAGGAGGGCTTCTTGAAGCGCACCCCGCGGGGCCGCGAGGCGACGCCGCTGGCGTGGGAGCACCTGGGCTTCGGCGCTCCGGGCGGCGGCGACGCGACGCTCTTCTGATCCGGAGGGGGGGGGTACAACGCTCTTC
>DSTMR04002__coassemble_571_pt1 | contig 134003 bp, 91 predicted proteins | sample DSTMR04002__metabat2_high_PE_025 | metagenome-assembled genome bin DSTMR04002
GATTGCGAAAATTCCTCTTCCGATTTTGTTTTGCCGAAATAAAAAGATAATTTTGTAGTCGTTAAACCCGAACGTTCACTTTTAAAACCCTTTATATCTATGTGTAAAGCGCTGATTATCGGAGCAGGAGGTGTCGGAACGGTGGTGACGCAGAAGATCGCCGCCAACCCCGTTTTCACGGACGTGATGCTGGCCAGCCGTACCAAATCCAAATGCGATGCCGTGGCGGCGGCCATCGGTGGCAACCGCGTGAAGACCGCCGAGGTCGATGCCGACAACGTGCCGCAGTTGTGCGAGTTGTTCCGGGCCTTCAAGCCGGATATCGTCATCAACGTGGCGCTCCCGTATCAGGACCTGACGATCATGGATGCCTGTCTGGAATGCGGCTGCAACTACCTCGACACGGCCAACTACGAACCCCGCGACGAGGCGCATTTCGAATATTCGTGGCAGTGGGCCTACCAGGACCGCTTCAAGGCCGCGGGCCTGACGGCGATCCTCGGCTGCGGCTTCGACCCGGGCGTGACGGCGATCTTCACGGCCTATGCCGCCAAGCACCACTTCGACGAAATCCATTACCTCGATATCGTGGACTGCAACGCCGGGAACCACGGCATGGCCTTCGCCACGAACTTCAACCCCGAGATCAACATCCGCGAGGTGACCCAGAAGGGCCGCTACTATGAAAATGGCGAGTGGGTCGTGACCGAGCCGCACGAGATTCACAAGCCGCTGAACTACCCGGGCATCGGCGAGCGCGAGTCGTACGTGATCTACCACGAGGAGTTGGAATCGCTGGTGAAGAACTACCCCTCGATCAGGCGTGCGCGCTTCTGGATGACCTTCGGACAGGAGTACCTGACGCACCTGCGCGTGATCCAGAACATCGGCATGGCGCGCATCGACCCGATCATCTACAACGGCGTGGAGATCGTTCCGATCCAGTTCCTGAAAGCGGTGCTTCCGGATCCCAAGTCGCTGGGCGCGAACTACCACGGCCAGACCTCGATCGGCTGCCGGATCAAGGGCGTGAAGGACGGCAAGGAGCATACCTATTATATCTACAACAACTGCGACCACGAACAGGCCTTCAAGGAGACCGGTACGCAGGCCGTGTCGTTCACGACGGGCGTTCCGGCGGCGCTGGGCGCTTCGATGTGGGCCAAGGGGCTTTGGCGCGGAGCGGGCGTCTTCAACGTCGAGGAGTTCGATCCGGATCCGTTCCTGGCCGAACTGGGCGAGCAGGGTCTTCCGTGGCACGAGCTGTTCGACGTCGACCTGGAGGTGTGATGGCGGCAAATGGCTGAAAATCAAAATGCGGGCACTTGGATGTATCCGCATTTTGCTTATATTTGTATTCCTGCTGATTGAGATACTAAGTTCTTGTATTATGAATAAAATAATTTTATTTGTTCTTGTGTCTGTTTTCTCGGTCTCTTGTGCGACACAGCGGATTGCGATCCGCGATTATAGCGAACAAATGCGCATATTGGAGAACGGGTTCCCGGAGATTTATGACTTGTATCGACAAGGGACCATCGTGTTGGATGATGTATATCGATTTGAAAAAGACGGGGAGCTGGTCCGATTCCGGGTGTTGTATCATTATAGATAAGTATAAATGCGTATTTTCCGGAAAACGGCGGCTGGCGGCAACTCTTTTCGGGAGCTTTTTGCTATTTTTGTCCCTGTTTTGAACGCTTCCGTTGCGTGCCCGGACCTTGATGCGCGGTGCAGAACGGAGGTCGGTTGAAATTCTTCTGAAAAACGACGCGATGATTGACTTTCTGAAACTGCCGTCTCCGTGCTACGTGCTCGACGAGGAGCTGCTGGACCGCAACCTTGCGGTGATCGACCGCGTGCGCCGCGAATCGGGCGCGGAGATCATCGTCGCCTTGAAGGCCTGCGCCATGTGGAGCATCTTCCCGGAGCTGGCGGCCCATGCCGACGGTGCGACGGCCAGCTCGGCGGCCGAAGCGCGGCTCGTGTCGGAGGAGTTCGGCAGTCCGGCGCATACCTACGCCCCGACCTATACGGATCGCAACATCGACGAAATCCTGCGTTGCAGCAGCCACATCACCTTCAACTCCCTCACGCAGTACGAACGCTTCGGGCAGCGGGCCCTGATCAACGGGCTCTCGTGCGGCCTGCGCATCAATCCCGAGTATTCTCCCGTGGAGACCGACCTCTACAATCCCTGCGTGCCGGGTTCGCGGCTGGGCGTCACGGCCGAACAGCTGGCGGCCCGCGGCGGGCTCCCGGAGTGGATCGAGGGGCTTCACTTCCACGTGCTGTGCGAGTCGCGCCCCGAGCATCTGCGGCTGGCTTTGGAGGCCGTCGAAGAGCGTTTCGGCGCGAGCCTCGACCGCGTGAAGTGGCTCAACATGGGGGGCGGGCACCTGATGACCCACGCCGACTACGACTGCGACGAACTGATCGCCCTGCTCCGGGCCTTCAAGGCGCGTCACCCGCACCTGCGGCTGATCCTCGAACCCGGGAGCGCCTTCACGTGGCGCACGGGCTACCTGGTCTCGACGGTGGAGGATGTGGTCGTCAACGGCGATGTGCGCACGGCGATGCTCGACGTGTCGTTCGCCTGCCACATGCCCGACTGCCTCGAAATGCCCTACAAACCGGCCATTCTCGGGGCGCACGAGCCCGCCGACGGCGAGAAGCGCTGGCGCATGGGCGGCACGAGCTGCCTGGCCGGGGATTTCTACGGCGACTGGGCCTTCGACCACGAGTTGCAGGTCGGCGAGCGTATCGTCTTCGAGGACATGATCCACTACACGATGGTCAAGACGACGATGTTCAACGGCGTGCAGCACCCGTCGATCGTCATCGTGCGGCGCGACGGGCGCGTGGAGGTCGTGCGCGAATTCGGCTACGAGGATTACAAGACGCGGATGTCCTGACCGGGCCCGCAAGCCATACGAATACAAACAAGAAACCCAAGATAGATGGAAAAATTCGAACCTACCGCTTATACGCTCGAATGCGTGGCCACGGGCCGCGAGTTCGAGGATACGGGCTGGATGCTCTCCGACCCGCAGTGCAAGGAGCCGTCGCTGATCCGCGCACGGTATGCCAAGAAGCAGATCGAGGTGAAGCCCGCCGAATGGGGGCTCTACCGCTTTGCGGACTGGATGCCGGTGCGCCGGATGCTGAAAGGCTCGTCGGCCCCGGTTACCTATCGCAGCAAGGGCCTTGCCGAGCGCCTCGGACTGGAAAACCTCTGGATCACGTTCAACGGCTATTATCCGGCCATCGGGGCGACGATGACGACCTGCTCGTTCAAGGAGACCGAAGCCTATTCGGTGTGCGGACGCGCCGCCGAGGATGAGAAACGGGTGCTGGTGGTCGCTTCGGCCGGCAATACGGCCCGGGCCTTCGCCAAGGTCTGCTCGGACAACAACATCCGGCTGCTGCTGTCGGTGCCGTATGACAACATCGACGCGCTGTGGTTCGAGAAGCCGCTGAATCCGTGCGTGAAGCTGATTTCGTGCGCCGCGGGCGGCGACTACTTCGATGCCATCCATTTGAGCGATCTGGCGCTCAAAGGCGAGGGCTTCTATGCCGAAGGCGGTGCGAAGAACATCGCGCGCCGCGACGGCATGGCCTGTACGGTGCTGTCGGCCGTGACGACCATCGGCCGCATTCCGGACTACTATTTCCAGGCCGTGGGCAGCGGTACGGGCGCCATTGCGGCGTGGGAGGCCAATATGCGCCTGATCGGGGACGGCCGTTTCGGCACGAACCTCATGAAGCTGATGGTCTCGCAGAATGCGCCGTTCGTGCCGATGTACGATGCCTGGCAGGCTTCGTCGCGGGCCATGCTGCCCTACGACAGCGACAAGGCGCGCCGCGATGCGGAGATCATCGATGCGAAGGTGCTCTCGAACCGCAAACCGCCTTACAGCATCACGGGCGGACTGTACGATGCGCTGAAAGCCACCGGCGGCGAGGTTTTCGCCGTGACGAACGCCATGGCGCGCAAGGCCCGCAAGCTCTTCAAGGAGACGGAGGGCGTGGACATCTACTCGGCGGCGGGCGTGGCGCTGGCGTCGCTCATCAACGCCGTGAATGCCGGGAAGATCGCCAAAGACGCCACGGTGATGCTGAACATCACGGGCGGCGGCGAGGAGTATTTCAAGGAGCGGAACGACCTCTGGTACCTGAAACCGAGCCATGTCTTCCCGCTGGACCCCGACACCGACGATGTGGTGGCGAAGGTCGAGGCGCTGTTTGCCGAGTAAGCGGTCGAACGCGGCGGTGAACGTAGGACGGCAAGCGGTGTGCAGCCGGTGGGGCGACCCCCCCCCAGGCCCCGGCGGATGCGGCGCGGAGGACTTCGGTCCCGGTGCAATCCGACCGAATTCAGGAAAAGCGACCTTCGGGCCGCTTTTTTATTTCCCCGAAATGATTACCTTTGTCGGCGGTCCGCCCGGGGCGAAGCAGCCGGACCCGATGCGGACCGCGACAACAGTTTTATTAACCCAAATCTTTCAACACTTATGGAACACATCCAAACACGCCGGTTCCCCACCGGGATGCGCTGGCGGCGATGGAACCGCAAGGGCTGGTCGGCCTTTGCGAGCCTTCACCGGAGCGTGACGATCGGGGTGCTCGCCGTGGGGATGTCGATCCTGCTGCTTGCGACGCAAGGCGCATCGGCGCAGACTTCCGACACGACCGCCGTCATGAAGACGCTGCGGATCCGCGAGGTCGGCGTCACGGGGAGCCAGACGGCCCCCGCGCGCAACGCGCAGTCGCACACTCCGCTTTTCGACCGCAAAGCCCAGGCCGCGGCGCCAGTCCAGACACTGGAATCCGCCCTTCGCCTGACGCCTTCGGTCGACATCCGCGAACGCGGGGGAAGGGGAGCGCAGGCCGACATTTCCGTCCGGGGCGGCTCATTCGACCAAACCATGATTCTGCTCAACGGCATCGACTTCACGGATGCCCGAACGGGACACCAGTCCCATTCGCTGCCGGTCGATCTCGACTGTATCTCTTCCGTCGAACTCATCGACGGGGTTCCGGGCGTGGGGGCCTACGCCGGGGCGGTGAACATCCGCACGGCACCCCTGCGCCCGACCTATATCCGCTTCGAGGGTTCGGGCGGCCAGTACGGCTACGGCTACGGCAACCTTTCGGGCGCCGTGACGTCGGGACGTTTTTCGGTGCTGGGCGCGGCGTCGTACCGGCGCAGCGACGGCTACCGCCACAACACCGATTTCACGAACTGGAACGCCTTCGTGCGGGCGACCTGCGACGGCGGCCGTGCGGGCTTCTTCGACTTCCAGGCCGGGTGGCAGGACCGCGCGTTCGGCTCGAACGGCTTCTATGCGGCCTACAATCCCGAACAGTGGGAGCATACGGGCACGACGCTGACGTCGCTGCGCTGGACGAAACGTGCGGGGCGTTTTTCGCTGGGTGCGGCGGTGAGCTACCGCCGGAACCGCGACCGCTACGACTGGACGCGCGGCACGGCGCTCAACCGCCACCGGACGGACAATGGCGGGGCGAAGCTGTGGGCCGACTATGACTGGCAGTGGGGAACGACGACCCTCGGGGGCGACTGGGCCTTCAACCACCTGTACAGCACGAACCTCGGCGAGCCGCTTCCGAAGCCGCACGGCGACTATACGCACGCCACGGAACGCCATACGGGCAACCTGTGGCTGCGGCACGCGCGGCGCTGGCAACGCTTCGATGCGGCCTTGTCGGGCGGCGTGAGCCTGACGCCCTACGGGACGTCGGCCCTGTGGAACGTCTCGGCGGGCTATGCGCCGACGGACGACCTGCGGATCGAGGCCGGGGCATGGCAGTCGATGCGTCTGCCGACCTTCACCGACCTCTATTACAAGTCTCCGGCCCAGGTCAACAATCTCGATCTGACTCCGGAACGCGCTGTTACATACCGTATCGGCGCGAGTTATATGAAGCGTTGCTGGAACTTGTCGGGTCAGGTCTACTACCGTTTCGGACGCGACATCATCGACTGGGTCTGGTACGCCGATTCGGACGAGAGCCCCGCCGCATGGCGCGGGAAGTGGCACTCCGAGCAGTCGAGCCGGCTCAATACCTTCGGGGCCGAGATTTCGGGCGGCTATGCCGCGGAGGAGGGGTTCCTGCGGCGCGTGACGCTTTCGTACGGCTACATCACGAATGACCGCAACGCCGACATCATCGCCAGGAGCGCCATGGACTTCATGCGCCACAAGGCGGCCCTGTCCGTCGGTGTGCATTTCCTGCGGCGGATGTCGCTGACGCTGACCGGCTCGGTCTACGATCGCAACGGCAGCTATACGGCCTATCCCGTTGCGGGGGATTCGTCCACGACCGAGACGCGCGATTATAAGCCCTATTTCCTGTTGGACGGTCGTCTTTCGTGGGAGAAGGGGTGCTGCCGCCTCTATGTCGATGCCACGAACCTCACCGATACCCGTCACTTCGACATCGGGGGCATCCCGCTGCCGGGCATCTGGTGCACGGGGGGCGTGGTGCTGACCTTCGGCTCGTGACTTTTTCGGGGAACAGGATTCGGCTCGTCGGGTTTTCCGGCGGAGGCCGGCGCCTCGATTCCCTGTCTCCGGCTGCAATTCAGGACCGCCCGGTCTTCCCGGGCGGTCCTTTCTGTTTTTCGGAAAATAGCGCCTTTTTGTTACGCTCTGTCGGAAAAATTCCGAAAAAATTCGTATATTTGAAGCAGAAGAACCCTAAAAGCAGCAATTTATGCAGAAACGTATCGTGGAGTGCGTGCCCAATTTCAGCGAGGGACGCGACAAGGAGGTGATCCGACAGATCGTGGCGGCCATCGAGTCGTCGGGCGGTGTGAAGGTGCTCGACGTGGATCCGGGCGAGGCGACCAACCGCACGGTCGTGACGTTCGTCGGTGACCCCGAATCGGTTGTCGGAGCGGCCTTTGCCGGTGTGAAGCGGGCTGCCGAGCTGATCGACATGCGCCGCCACAAGGGGGCGCACCCGCGCATGGGCGCCACGGACGTCCTGCCGTTGATCCCGATTGCGGGGATCACGCTGGAAGAGTGCGCGGCGCTGGCCCGCGACCTGGCCCGGCGCATCGCCGACGAACTGCACGTCCCGACCTACTGCTACGAGGCGGCGGCCTTCCGCCCCGAGCGGAAGAACCTGGCGGTCTGCCGCGCCGGGGAGTACGAGGCGCTGCCCGAGAAGCTGGCCCATGCGGAGACGGCTCCCGACTTCGGGGCGCGGCCCTACGACGAAGGGGTGGCCCGTACGGGCGCCACGACCGTCGGAGCACGGGATTTTCTGATCGCCGTGAACTTCAACCTCAATACGACCTCCACGCGGCGGGCCAATGCCATTGCGTTCGACGTGCGCGAGAAGGGACGCCCGGTCCGCGAGGGGAATCCCATCACGGGCAAGGTCGTCAAGGATGCCGACGGCAATCCCGTGATGCGTCCCGGCACCTTGCGGGCCACGAAGGCCATCGGGTGGTTCATCGAGGAGTACGGCATCGCGCAGGTCTCGATGAACATCACGGATATTTCGGTCACGCCGCTGCACGTGGCCTTTGACGAGGTGTGCCGCAAGGCCGATGCGCGGGGCGTGCGCGTCACGGGCACGGAGATCGTGGGGCTGGTCCCGAAACGGGCGCTGGTCGAGGCCGGGAAATACTTCCTGCGCAAGCAGCACCGCTCGGTGGGCATTGCCGAGGAGGAGATCGTGCGGCTGGCCGTGAAGTCGATGGGGCTGGATGACCTGAAACCCTTCAAACCCGAGGAGAAGGTGATCGAATACCTGCTTGAAGCGCAGGTTGAGAAGAAACGGCTGATCGACATGACCTGCAAGGAGTTTGCCGAGGAGACCGCAAGCGAATCCCCGGCTCCGGGCGGCGGGTCGATTTCGGCCTACATGGGTGCTTTGGGGGCTGCGCTCGGCACGATGGTGGCGAACCTCTCGTCGCACAAGGCGGGGTGGGACGACCGCTGGGAGGAGTTTTCCGACTGGGCCGAGAAGGGGCAGACGGTGATGCAGGAGCTGCTGCACCTCGTGGATGAGGATACCGCGGCCTTCAACCGCATCATGGCGGTCTTCGCCATGCCCAGGTCGACCGACGAGGAGCGGGCGGCCCGCAGCGCGGCGTTGCAGGAGGCGACGCTCTACGCCACGGAGGTGCCGCTGCGCACGATGCGGGCGGCGCTGGCCGTCTTCCCGATTGTGCGGGCGATGGCCGAAGAGGGGAATCCCAACTCGGTGTCGGATGCCGGAGTCGGGGCGCTGGCGGCCCGGAGTGCGGCCTTCGGGGCGCGGCTGAACGTGCGGATCAATGCCGCCGGGCTGAAAGACCGTGCGAAGGCCGACGCGCTGACGGCCGAGGCCGACGCCATAGCCGCCGAAGCCGCCCGGCTCGAAACGGAGGTGTTGGAGATCGTCGAGCGGAAAATAGGGTAGCGTCCTGCGCTGCCCCGCAAGATCCGGAGGTCGGATGATCCCTGCGGAAAAGCGCCGAGGCATCCGCTGGAAGCGGAGAGCGGGAAACGGAGGGCGGAGGGCGGAAAACGGAGAGCGGAAAACGAGACCCCTCCCGAAAACCCTTGAAAATCCCTCCCCCCCCCGAGAGTCCCCGAAAACCCTCGGAAAATCACGAAAATCACGAAAAAATACGAAAAACGCGAAAAATATGACACGGGAAGAGTTTCAGAATGACATCCGCGCGGGAATCCCGGACCGGCTGCCCGCCGCGAAACCCTATGACAAACAGATCAACCACGCCCCGAAGCGCAAGGAGATCCTCACGGACGAGGAGAAGGTCCTGGCCTTGAAGAATGCCCTGCGTTACTTCCCGGCCAAACACCACGCCGTGCTGGCCCGGGAGTTCGCCGAGGAGCTGCGCCGCTACGGCCGCATCTACATGTACCGCCTGCGCCCCGACTACGAGATGTATGCGCGTCCGATCGACGAGTATCCGGCGCGGTGCCGCCAGGCGGCGGCCATCATGCTGATGATCCAGAACAACCTCGACCCGCGCGTGGCGCAGCATCCCCACGAGCTGATCACCTACGGCGGAAACGGCGCCGTGTTCCAGAACTGGGCGCAGTACCGGCTGACGATGAAATACCTCTCGGAGATGACCGACCGTCAGACGCTGGTCATGTATTCGGGGCACCCGCTGGGGCTCTTTCCGTCGCATCCGTGGGCGCCGCGCGTCGTGGTGACCAACGGCATGGTGATCCCCAACTACTCGAAGCCCGACGACTGGGAGCGCATGAACGCCCTGGGAGTCTCGCAGTACGGGCAGATGACCGCCGGGTCGTACATGTACATCGGCCCGCAGGGCATCGTCCACGGCACGACCATCACGGTGATGAACGCCGCGCGCAAACGCTTCGCGCCGGGGCAGACCGATGCCCGGGGCATGCTGTTCGTCTCGTCGGGTCTGGGCGGCATGTCGGGAGCCCAGCCCAAGGCGGGCAACATCTCGAAGGTGGTCTCGGTGATTGCCGAGATCAACCCCAAGGCCGCCCGGAAGCGTTACGAGCAGGGTTGGGTCGACGAACTGCATGAATCGCTGGATGAACTGATCCCGCGGATCCGCCAGGCCGTCAAGGAGAAAGAGGTCGTCTCGCTGGCCTATGTGGGCAACGTCGTCGACCTCTGGGAGCGGCTTGCCGCCGAGCAGATCCCGGTCGACCTGGGTTCGGACCAGACCTCGCTGCACAACCCCTGGGCCGGCGGCTACTATCCCGTGGGGTTGAGCTACGAAGCCTCGAACAAGATGATGGCCGAGGAGCCGGTGCGCTTCCGCGAGTGCGTGCAGGAGTCGCTGCGCCGGCAGGTCGACGCCATCAACAAGCTGGCCGCACGCGGCATGTATTTCTTCGACTACGGCAACGCCTTCTTGTTGGAGGCTTCGCGCGCCGGGGCGGCTGTCATGGGGCGCGAGGGGCGGTTCCGCTATCCCTCCTACGTGGAGGACATCATGGGACCGATGTTCTTCGACTACGGCTTCGGGCCCTTCCGCTGGGTCTGCACCTCGGGACGCGCGGAGGACCTCGCCACGACCGATGCGCTGGCCGCCGAGGTGCTCGAGGAGATCCGCAAGGAGGCGCCGGAGGATATTTGCGGACAGCTCGATGACAACATCCACTGGATCCGCGAGGCGGGCCGCAACCATCTGGTCGTGGGTTCGCAGGCCCGGATCCTCTACGCCGACTGCGAGGGGCGCACGAAGATCGCGCTGGCCTTCAACCGCGCCGTGGCCGACGGCCGCCTGTCGGCTCCCGTGGTGCTGGGGCGCGACCACCACGACGTGTCGGGTACCGACTCCCCCTACCGCGAGACGGCCAACATCTACGACGGCTCGAACCGCACGGCCGACATGGCCGTGCAGAACGTCATCGGCGATTCGTTCCGCGGCGCGACGTGGGTCTCGATCCACAACGGAGGCGGCGTCGGCTGGGGCGAGGTGATCAACGGCGGCTTCGGCATGGTGGTCGACGGTACGGAGGAGGCCGAGCGGCGCATCCGCGAAATGCTCTTCTGGGACGTCAACAACGGCATCGCGCGCCGCAGCTGGGCCCGCAACGACGGCGCCCGGGCCGCCATTCTCCGCGAAATGGAGCGTACGCCCGAACTGCGGGTGACGATGCCCAACGCCGCGGATGACGAACTGGTGCGCAAGGCTTTGAACACGAACGAATAACAACGATCATTCGATATGGAACGTCACCTTATATCCGCCGAACGGCTGACCATCGGCCGCGTCCGCGAAATTCTCGAACGCCACCTTCCGATCGCGTTGAGCGACGACGCCAAACGGCGCATCGTCCGCTGCCGCGAATACCTCGACCGCAAGATGGAGAATCCCGACCGTCCGATCTACGGCATCACGACCGGATTCGGGTCGCTGTGCGACATCTCGATCGGACGCGAGGACCTCGCGCAGCTGCAACGCAATCTGGTCATGTCGCACGCCTGCGGAACCGGCGAGCGCGTCCCGTCGGAGATCGTCCGGCTGATTCTCCTGTTCAAGATCCAGTCGCTGGCCTACGGCTATTCGGGCGTGCAGCTGGCGACGGTCGAGCGGCTCGTGGAGTTTTTCAACCGCGGCATCCTGCCGGTCGTCTACCAGCAGGGGTCGCTCGGAGCCTCGGGCGACCTGGCGCCGCTGGCCCATTTGAGCCTGCCGCTGCTGGGCCTCGGCGAGGTCGAGTACGAGGGGCGGGTGCGGCCCGCCGGCGAGGTGCTCGCAGCGTTGGGTTGGGAACCCATCGAATTGCAGTCGAAGGCCGGGCTGGCGCTGCTCAACGGCACGCAGTTCATGAGCGCCTACGGCGTCTGGTCGGTGATCGCCGCACAGCGGTTGAGCGAGTGGGCCGACCGCATCGGCGCCCTCTCGCTGGATGCCTTCGACGGCCGCATCGAGCCCTTCTGCGACGAGGTGCACCGCATCCGCCCCCACAAGGGCCAGCTCACCACGGCCCGCGCCATCCGCCATTGGCTCGAAGGCAGCGAGCTGATCGCCCGGCCGAAGAAGCACGTGCAGGATCCCTACTCGTTCCGCTGCATCCCGCAGGTGCACGGCGCCTCGAAGGATACGATCGACTACGTGGCCGGGGTGCTCGAAACCGAGATCAACTCCCCGACGGACAACCCCACGGTCTTCCCCGAGGAGGACATGGTCGTCTCGGCCGGGAACTTCCACGGACAGCCCATTGCGCTGGCGATGGATTTTCTGGCCATCGCGCTGGCCGAGCTGGGCAACATCTCCGAACGGCGGACCTATCAGCTGATCTCCGGAGCCCGCGAGCTGCCGAAGTTCCTCGTGGCCAATCCGGGGCTGAACAGCGGCTTCATGATCCCGCAGTACACCGCGGCGTCGATCGTCAGCCAGACCAAGGGGTTGTGCATGCCTGCGTCGGTCGACTCGATCCCCTCGTCGCAGGGGCAGGAGGATCACGTCAGCATGGGATCCAACGCCGCGACGAAGCTCTGGCGCGTGGTCTGCAATACGGAGCGCGTGCTGGCCATCGAGCTCTTCAATGCCGCGCAGGCCATCGAGTTCCGCCGCCCGGCCCGCACGTCGCCCGCCCTGGAAGCGATGCTTGCCGGATACCGCAAACGGGTCCCCTTCATCGACAACGATCAGGTGATGTATCCCCATATCGCTGCGTCGGTCGAATTCCTGCGTGAACGATGAAACGGCTGCTGGTCAAGAATATCGGCCGCATCGTCGGCATTCAGCCCGAAGGGCGGCTGCGCGTCTGCGGCGCCGAGATGGACCGTCTGGAAACGCTCGACGACGCCTGGCTGCTGACCGACGGCCAGCGGATCGCCGCCTTCGGACGCATGGAGTCGCTCGACGGCGTGACGGCCGACGAGGTGGCCGACGCCGAAGGCGGGATGCTCTTCCCGTCGTTCTGCGACTCGCACACCCACCTGGTCTATGCCGGGAGCCGCGAGCAGGAGTTCCTCGACAAGATCCACGGCCTCTCCTACGAGGAGATCGCACGCCGCGGCGGCGGGATCCTGAACTCCGCCGACCGGCTGCACGACACCTCCGAGGAGGAGCTCTACCGGCAGGCCATGGAGCGTGTCCGGGAGATCGCGGCGATGGGAACCGGCTGCGTCGAGATCAAGAGCGGATACGGCCTCTCGACCGAGGATGAGTTGAAGATGCTGCGCGTGATCCGCCGCATCCGCGAGACCGCACCGCTGGAAGTGCGGTCCACCTTCCTCGGCGCCCATGCCGTTGCACGCGCCTACCGCGGCCGGCAGTCGGAGTATGTCGATCTGGTCTGCCGCGAGATGATCCCCGCCGTGGCCCGCGAAGGGTTGGCCGACTTCGTCGACGTCTTCTGCGACGAGGGCTTCTTTACGGTCGGCGAGACGCGCCGCATCCTCGACGTGGGGCGGCAGTATGGTCTGCGGGCGAAGATCCATGCCGACGAACTGGCCGCTTCGGGCGGCGTGGAGGTCGGCGTCGCCTGCGGGGCCCTCTCGGTCGACCACCTCGAACGCGCCGGAGAGCCCCAGATCGAGGCCCTGCGCGGCTCGGAGACGATGCCTACGCTCCTGCCCGGAGCCGCCTTCTTCCTCGGGATGAGCTATCCCCCGGCCCGGGCGATGATCCGCGCGGGATTGCCCGTGGCGCTGGCTTCGGACTACAATCCCGGTTCGTCGCCCTCGGGGAACATGCGCATGGTCGTCTCCCTGGCCTCCATCCGCATGAAGATGACCCCCGCGGAGGCCATCCATGCCGCAACGCTCAACGGAGCCTGCGCCATGGGGTTGAGTGCCGACTTCGGAAGCATTACGCCCGGGAAGGTCGCCAACTTCTTCATCACGCGGCCGATGCCCTCCGTCGAATTCTTCTCCTACGCCTACCAGACGCCGCTCATCCGGCAGGTCTTCCTCCGCTCTGAACGGAGGCTCTTATAGGCGTCCGGGCTTTTGAGGAGGGTGGTGCCGACGGCTGAATCCGAATCCGTTCGGCTGAAAGCCGGAGTCTCTGGGCGGAGGAGTGTCGGACGGCGCGGGTGCGCTCCCGCGTTTCTGTCCGGCGGGCGCGGGTGCCGGACAGGATTCCCTGCCCCTCACTTGATCGACCGGTAGGCCGAGGGGGTCATTCCCGTGTGCTCCTTGAAGTAACGTCCGAAGAACGACTGATTCGGGAAATTCAGGTAGTAGGCGATCTCCTGGATGTTCATCGACGAATATTTCAGCAGGTTTTTCGCTTCCAGAATCACGTAGGCGTCGATCCACTCCGATGCCGTGCGGCCGGTCGTCGTGCGCAGGAGCGTCGTCAGGTATTTCGGCGTCAGGTGCAGCCGCTCGGCATAGAACCCCACCGAGCGCTCCTGCATGTAGTGTTTCAGCAGCTCTTCCATGAAAGCGCTGAAATAGGCCTTGTTCCGGTTGCGGGACGGCGTGTCGTCGGCATGTTCCTCCGAATGGCGGCTGATGCGGTTGTCGATGATCCGGTAGCAGCGGTAGGCCAGCGTCCGGAACAGCGAGTGCAGGATCTCCGTCGAGAAGGCATCCCGGCAATTCCTGCGGCCTTCGGCGAAGACCTCCTCCAACGACCGCATGACCTCGTTCCATTCCGTGTCGTCGAGTTCCAGACACGGATTCTCCCGAACCGCCATGAAGAGATGCAGCACCTGTTTCAGGTCGATCTGCACCCGGTTGAGAAACTCCTCCTCGCACAGAATGAAATGGACGGAGACGTTGTCGTCGTGCGACAGAACCTGCACGATCGTCTGCGGAGGACACAAGAACAACGTCCGGGGTCCGATGGTGCAATGTTTCAGATCCGAGACCACCGTCAGCGAACCTTTGGAACAAAGTACCACCCCGAACGAGTTGATCCGTGTCGGAAAACGGAACAGATCCATCGCCATTTCATCGTCGAGGGCCTCCCGGTGCCCCAGTACGCACCCGTCGTAGCAGAGATCGTCCGCTGTGGGCGGGTAGATTTTCAGCAGGGAGCTTAACGAAACGCTCAAAATCTCCTTTTCGTTCATTGTAATGCGGGTTTGTGCTACAAATATAGGGTTTTTGCGGTTGCTTTTTCGCCGAAAAGTATGAAATCGAACCTTTCGGCAAATTCCTCCGACGACATGGCCTTTTGCCGAGCCTCCGAAAAAAGGATATTTGCATTCGAAACCAAGCGAACTTTTTATTATGAAATCTGCCATTCTCGGAGCCGTGCTGCTGTTGGCGACCGGCTGTTCCTCGTCCGGAACCCGCACCGAAGCGGAACCCCTGCGGGTCGGAACCCTCGTCGTCGAACCCCGCGCCGATCTCGACGCCGATGTTTACGTCGGCGTCATCGAGGAGTTCAACTCCGCGGCGCTCGGATTCCCGCTCGCCGGAACCGTCGCCCGGATCCCGGTCGGCGAGGGCCAGCGCGTGCGGCGGGGCGACCTGCTCGCCGAACTCGACCCGACGTCGGCCCGGCAGACTTTCGAGGCGGCGGAGGCCTCCCTCGGACAGGCGCGCGACGCCTGCAACCGGCTGAAAAAACTCTACGACGAAAACAGCCTTCCCGAGATCCAGTGGGTCGAGGCCCGGACCAGACTCCGACAGGCCGAAGCCGCATGCGCCATCGCCGAAAAGAACCTCGGCGACTGCCGCATCGTGGCTCCGTTCGACGGCGTTGTCGGACAGAAACGCGCCGCTGTCGGCGAGACCGCGCTGCCCGGCGTGCCGGTCGTCACACTCCTCGAAATAAAGAGCGTCAAGGTCCGCTTTTCGGTCCCCGAACAGGAGATCGCGGCGTTGGGCGCCGATGCCCGCGTAAGCCTTCGTGTGCCGGCTCTGCGCGACTCGCTCTTCGTCGCCGGCGCCGTCGAGAAGAGTGCCGCGGCCAATCCCGCCGCCCACACCTATGACGTGCGCGCCGTAGTGCCCAATCGCGGCGAGGTGCTCCTCCCCGGGATGGTCTGCCGCGTGACGGTGGCGCCCGCCGCGGCCGTCGAGCAGATCGCCCTGCCCGTGCGCGCCGTGCAGCAGGCCGGCGACGGCTCCCGCTTCGTATGGCGCGTCGAGGGCGATTCGGTCGTCCGCACACGGGTCCGCACCGGCGGATTCGTCGGCAACGGGATCGTCATCGAGGAGGGGCTCCGCCCCGGTGACCGCGTCGTCGTCGACGGCATGCAGAAAATCGGTCAGGGTTCCAAAGTCTCGCTGCGATGAAAGCCTCGAACAACATCATTGCCTGGTCCATGCGGAACTTCCGCATCTCCTTCCTCATCGTCGGGTGTCTCTTCCTGTTCGGGGTCTACGCCCTGGTGCACATCCCCAAGCAGGAGTTCCCCGAATATACGATCCGGCAGGGCGTCGTCGTCGGGATCTATCCCGGCGCCACGACCGAGGAGGTCGAGGAGCAGCTGGCAAAACCCCTCGAACAGTTCCTGATGACCTACAAGGAGGTCAAACGCCGCAAAACCACCTCCACGTCGCAGAACGGCATGTGCTACGTCATGGTCGAGCTGAACGACGACGTCAACAACAAGGACGAGGTGTGGTCGAAAATCAAGCACGGTCTCGCTTCGTTCAAGACCCGGCTGCCGGCCGGGGTCGTCGCCCTGACGGCCAACGACGACTTCGGGGATACCTCCGCGCTGCTCATCACGCTCGAATCCGATACGCGCTCCTACCGCGAATTGAACGCGTACATGGATGAGTTGAGCAACCGGCTGCGGCAGATCGAGTCGGTCTCGAACCTCCGCCCCTACGGCGTGCAGCAGGAGCAGATCTCCGTCTATGTCGACCGGGAACGGCTGGCCGCATACGGCATCGGCGAGAAGGTCGTCTCCGCGGCCCTCGCCGCCCAGGGCCTTACCCCGACGGGCGGCACGGTGAGCAACGCCGCGACCGAGACCCCGATCCACATCGCGGCGACGCTGGCCGGAGAGCAGGAGGTCGCCGAACAGATCGTCTGGTCGGATCCCGACGGGCATCTCCTGCGGGTGAAGGATGTGGCGCGCGTCGTCCGCGAATACGACGACCCGGAGAGCTACATCCGCAACAACGGGCATCGCTGCGTGCTGCTCTCGATGGAGATGCTGGCCGGAAACAACATCGTCGAGTACGGCGAAGAGGTCGACGGGGTGCTGCACCGCTTCATCGAAGAGGTCCTGCCCGAGGATGTCTCCGTGCAGCGCATCGCCGACCAGGCGAAGGTCGTCGGGGACTCCGTGCGGTCGTTCCTGCGTGACCTCTTCATCTCGATGGCCATCATCATCGTCGTGATGATGCTCCTCTTCCCCTTCCGCTCGGCACTCGTCGCCGCAATCACCATCCCCGTTTCGACGTTCATCTCCGTCGGCATCATGCACTTCTTCGGCATCCCGCTCAACACGGTGACGCTCGCCGCGCTGATCGTCGTCCTCGGCATGATCGTCGACAACTCGATCGTCGTCATCGACGGCTACCTCGACTACCTCGGACGCGGACATTCGCGCTGGTATGCCGCCGTCGAGAGCGCCCGCGAATTCTTCCCCTCGCTGCTGCTCGCCACGCTCTGCATCTGCATGATCTTCTATCCGCTGCTCTTCACGATGACGGGCATGTTCCGCGACTTCCTGAACTTCTTCCCCTGGACGATTACGATCAACCTGATGGTTTCGCTGCTGCTGGCCGTGCTGATCATCCCCTTCCTCGAAATCCTCATCATCCCCGCCGTGCAGCCCCGCCGGGAGGGAAAGACCGCGTTCACCGACCGCGTGCAGAAACTGTACAGCCGCGTCCTCGCGTGGACCTTCCGCCACGGGCGGCTCACCCTCGCGATGGGCGTCGCTTCGGTCGTCGTGGCGCTGGCCATCATCCCGCTGCTCAAATTCCGCATGGTGCCCTTTGCCGACCGCGACCAGTTCGCCGTGGAGATCTACCTCCGGCCCGATACGCCCGTCGGACGCACGGCCGAAGTCGCCGACTCGGTCTTCCGCGTGCTGCGGGCCGACGGGCGCGTGAAATCCGTGACGTCGTTCGTCGGGTGCTCGTCGCCCCGTTTCCAGATGAGCTATGCCCCGCAGATCGCCGGGAAAAACTATGCGCAGTTCATCGTCAACACCACCTCGGCCGACGATACCGAAGAGATTCTCGACTGCTATGCCGACTCGTGGGCCGACCGTTTCCCCGAAGCCTACGTCAAGTTCAAGCAGCTCGACTACCAGAACGTCCCCTCGCTCGAATTCCGCTTCTACGGCGAGAACCTCGATTCGTTGCACACGGCCGCCGACCGGCTGATGGCCCGGATGCGGGAGATGCCCGAGCTGATGTGGGTGCACTCCGACTATGAGGAGCCGCGGATGATTGCCGGGGTGTCGCTCGATCCCGTGACCGCGCCGCAGCTCGGCATCACGCGGACGATGACCGCCGCAAACCTTGCACTGGCGGCCGGTGACGTGCCGGTGGGTGCCGTCTGGGAGGGGGACTACAAACTCCCCGTCGTGCTGAAAAACGACGACCGCAACGGCGAACGTTCGCTGGCGGACATCGAGGATACCTATGTCTCGTCGCTCGTCCCGGGTGTGAGCGTACCCCTGCGGCAGATCGCCGACATCGAACCCCGGTGGAGCGAAACCCGGATCGTCCACCGCAACGGCGTGCGCTGCATCTCCGTCTCGGCCGACCTCAAACGCGGGGAGAATGCCATGCGCATGACCTCGAAGATCCGGAACATCCTTGACAACGAGCTGGTCCTGCCGGCCGGCATCACGCCCGAGGTCGGCGGCGCCCGCGAGTTCGATGCCGAAACCATTCCGCCGATCGCCTCGGGACTGGGGATCTCGCTCGTCATCATTTTCTTCTTCATACTCGTGAACTTCCGCAAGTTCGGCATCTCGCTGGTCATCATGGCCGCCATGTCGCTCTGCCTGTTCGGCGCGATGATCGGCCTGTGGGCCTCCGGTTTCACCATCGGACTCACCTCCGTGATGGGATTCATCACGCTGTTGGGCATGATCGTGCGCAACGTCATCCTCATGTACCAGCACGCCGAGGACAAGCGCAAGGCCTGCCACTGGACCGCACGCCTGGCCGCCTACGACGCCGGAAAACGACGCATGGTTCCCATCTTCCTCACCACGGCGACGACCGCCGTGGGCGTCGTGCCGATGATGTTCGGCGGCAGTACCTTCTGGGCGCCCGTCGGCGTCACGATCTTCGCCGGCGGCATCGGCTCGCTCATCCTCGTGGTGACGATCCTGCCGGTTCTCTACTCCAAAATCTACAAATGATGAAAAAGACCATCATCCCGCTGCTCCTGCTCGGAGCTCTCTGCCCGATCCTTCGGGGCCGGGCCCAGACGGCCCAACCGGACACCCGGGTGCTCTCGCTCGAAGAGTGCCGCGAGGCCGCCCTCGAACATAACCGCACGCTCCGCGACAGCCGCTTCGATCTGGAAGCCGCACGGCAAAGCCGCCGCGAGGCCTTTACGAACTACTTCCCGCAGATCTCCGCGTCGGGCGGACTCTTTCAGGCACAGCATGGACTGGTGCAGGCCGACTTCGGGGTGACCCTCCCCCAGATGGGTACGATGAACCTCCCGATCTCGATGGTCAGGCGCGGCCTGTTCGGAAGCGTCACGGCCGTGCAGCCCCTCTTTGCCGGCTTGAAGATCGTCAACGGAAACAAACTCGCCCGCCTGGGTGAGGAGACCGGTGAGATCCGGCTCCGGATGACCGAAGGCGAGGTCCGCGAACAGACCGACACCTATTATTGGCAGATCGTCTCGCTGAAAGACAACCTGGCGACCATCGAGGCTGTCGAACGGCAGCTGGCCGAGATTCACCGGCAGGTCGAATTGTCGGTCAAGGCGGGGCTCGTGACGACGAACGACCTGTTGCGCGTCGAATTGCGGCAGCAGGAGATCGCCGCGAATCGTCTGACCGTCGAGAACGGCTTGAAGGTCTCGAAGCTCCTGTTGGCCTGTCACATCGGCGTCGACTGGCACGGGTTCGATGTCCGGACGGCGGCGTTCGCCGATCCCGAAGCTCCGGAGAGCTGTTACGTCCCGGTCGAGGAGGCCCTCGACCGGAGAGGCGAGTACCTGCTGGCCGAAAAGAACGTCGAGGCGCAGAAGTATCAGAAGCGCATGGAGCGCGGAAAACGTCTGCCGACGGTCGGCATCGGCGCCGGCTATCTCTATTACAACATGACGGACAAGGATGTCGACGACGGCCTGGTCTTCGCCCAGGTCTCGGTGCCGATCTCCGAGTGGTGGGGCGGGGCCCACGCCCTGAAAAAGGCCCGAATCCGCGAGCAGCAGGCCGAGAACGACCGTGAACAGGCCCGCGAAATGCTGGCCGTGGAGATCGAGAAGAGTTGGTGCGAGGTGCAGGAGGCCTATGCCCGGATTCTCATCGCACGGCGGTCGGTGACCTCCGCAACGGAGAACCTCCGGCAGAACAAGAACTTCTATCGGGCCGGCACCGCACCGCTCTCCGAACTGCTCGATGCCGAAACCCTCTACACGCAGAGCCGCAACAACCTTACGTCGGCCTGCGCTGCCTATCGCACGTCGCTGGCCCGCTACATGCGGGTGACGGGCCGCTGATCCGCGTGTCGTCTGTGCGGCGGTGAGCCGGCCGTGCGGAAGCCTGACCCGAAGGGGGGGGGCAGAGGCAAACCCGAAAACTTTGTTTTCGTTTGACTCTGCGCTCACCTTTCACTATATTTACAGAACATAGGATGCGGTTCGGCAGAGTCAAACCTGAAAACTTTGTTTTCGTTTGCCTCTGCGCTCACCTTTCACTATATTTGCCGCGGGAATGGTACTGCGCATCAAAAATATGGTCTGTGACCGTTGTGTGATGGTCGTCCGCGCCGAGTTGGAGCGCGCCGGATGCCGTGTCGCCGCTGTACAGCTCGGGGAGGCCGAGATCGAGGGCGAGTTATCCTCGGAGTGCAAGCTGGAGCTCGCTCGGCGGCTCGAAGCCCTCGGATTCGAACTCCTCGAAGACCGCCGGGCCCGCATGATCGAGCAGGTAAAGCGTGCCGTGATCGGGCTGGTTCGGGAGTCGGAGGTCATGCCCGACGTGCGTCTCTCGGACTACTTGCAGGAGCGTCTGCGGGTCGACTATCGGCAAATCAGCGCCCTCTTTTCCGAAACCGAAGGGCGAACCGTCGAAAAGTACTTCATCGCCCAGAAAATAGAACGCGTCAAGGAACTGCTCGTCTACGACGAACTCCCGCTCGGCGAGATCGCCTTCCGGCTCGGATATTCCAGCGTGGCGCACCTCTGTGCACAGTTCAAGCAGGTCACCGGGCTGACGCCCGGCAGCTTCAAACAAGCCGGAGGCGCCAAACGCCGTCCGCTCGATGCGGTATAGCGGCTCTGTTTCGTTTCGGACGCCCGCCTGCTCCGTTCATCTTTTCCGTCCGCCCCGCCTGCCCCTCCCATTCCTTTTGTCCGCTCGCAACCGTCTCTTCCGGTTGTGCGGAGTTTGTTGTTTCTGCAAAATCCTGTAACGGATTCCGGGAATTCCGTAACGAACGGGATTCGTCCGGAGGCTATCTTTGCAGCGAAAAACAAATACCGCCATGCAAGAGTATCTTTTGCCGTTCGTTGCGCTGCTCAACGAAATGTCGCCTTATCTGTTGCTGGGATTCCTCATCGCCGGAATCCTCCATGCATTTGTTCCCGGGAGGTTCTATGCCCGCTATCTGGCCCGAAACGACGCTCGTTCCGCCGCGCTGGCCGCACTCTTCGGCGTGCCGCTGCCGCTCTGTTCCTGCGGCGTCATCCCGACGGCCATGGCCATGCGGCGCGAAGGCGCTTCGCGTGCCGCTGTCGTCTCGTTCCTGATTGCAACGCCCCAGACCGGCGTCGATTCGATCCTCGCCACGGCCGGACTCCTCGGCCTGCCCTTTGCCCTCATACGCCCCGCGGCAGCTTTCGTCACGGCACTCGCCGGTGGTACGCTCGCCGCACGTCTCCTCCCCGATGCGGACCGCTCTGCGGCCGCGCAGGGCTGCGATCTGCGCCCTCGCTCGTTCGCCGGGAAGATCCGCGCGGTTTTCAGCTACGGTTTCGGTGAAATGATGCAGGATATCGGACGCTGGCTCGTCATCGGGCTGCTGCTCGCCGGTGTCATCACGATCTTCGTCCCCGACGACTTCTTCGCCGTCTCCGGGGCGCATCCTCTGGCAGGTATGCTGCTGGTCCTGGTTCTCTCGATCCCGATGTATCTCTGTGCCACGGGTTCGGTGCCTGTTGCCGCGGCGTTGATACTGAAAGGTTTGTCGCCCGGGGCCGCCCTCGTGCTGCTGATGGCCGGGCCGGCAACGAACATCGCCTCGATGCTCGTCATCGGAAAGGTCCTCGGACGGAAGACCCTGCTCCTCTATCTGGCGGCCATCATCGCCGGTGCCGTGGGCTTCGGTCTGGCGATCGACACGCTGCTGCCCGCGGCATGGTTCCAACCCCGGGCCGGAGCCTTCTGTGCGGGGCATTGTGCCGATGCCGGGCTCTCCTGGTGGAAGACGGCTTCGAGCGTGTTGTTCCTCCTCCTGCTTGCTGCGGCGCTTGTCCGCCGATTCCGGAAATCCTCAAAAAACAGACCTATGGAAAATACCTTTAAAATCGAAGGCATGATGTGCAATCACTGCAAGGCTAATGTCGAACGCACGCTGGCATCCGTGGAGGGTGTGACCTCCGTGGAGGTCGATCTCGCGGCCGGAACTGCCCGCATCGAGGGCGTGTACGATCCCCGGCAGATCGTAACGGCCGTTCAGGAACTCGGCTACGGTTGCTCGGAGTAGGGACGTGCGACGCCCGGCCGATCCGGATCTGATGTTCCGGAGAGGCCGGGCGTTGGTCATGAATCGTCTCTGCGGGGTGTGCCGGGAGTTTCGAGGCGACCGGATGTGTTCCGAGCAGGTTCCGGAGCCGTTGCCTGCATCGTATCGGAGTTTATGCCCGGGCCGGGGATTCCCGGCAGCCATGCGGACGATTACCGCTCTGCGGCGGGGATGGAGGCGTGGCGGCGCACGATCGTCATGAACTCCTCGCCCGTGATCGTTTCGCGTTGCAGCAGGAACGTGGAGGCTTCGTCCAGAATATCCCGATGGGTGGTGAGGATTCCGCGCGCCTTTTCGTGTGCCTGCTTCACGATCCGCAAAACCTCCCGGTCGATCTCCGCCGCCGTCTCCGCCGAGCAGGTCAGCGCGTTGTCCCCGCCCAGGTAGGCGTTGTTGCCCGTTTCGAGCCCCATCATGTCGTACTTCTCGCTCATCCCGAAGCGTGTGACCATCGCCCGCGCCAGTTTCGTGGCCTGTTCGATGTCGTTCGAGGCCCCGGTCGTCACGCTGCCGAAGACAACCTCCTCGGCCGTCCGCCCGTCCGTGAGCGTCGCAATCCGGTTGAAGAGGCTTTCACGGCTCAACAGCACCTGGTCTCCTTCGTCGACCTGCATCGTGTAGCCCAACGCCCCCGACGTGCGCGGAATGATCGTGATCTTGTGCACGGGCGCCGAGGCCGTCTGCATCGCCGCAACCAGCGCATGTCCGATTTCGTGGCAGGCGACGATCCTTTTCTGTTCGGCGGAGAGGTCCGAGTGCTTCTTCTGCGCCCCGGCCATGACCGTCTCGACACTCTCTTCGAGGTCCGTCGTCGTGACCTTCCGCCGCCCCTGCCGCACGGCCCGCAGCGCCGCCTCGTTCACGATGTTCGCCAGCTCGGCGCCCGACGACCCCGCCGTCGCCTGCGCCACGAGCGTCAGGTCGATTGACTCGTGTTTCACCTTCGACAGGTGCACTTGCAGGATCGCCTTGCGCCCTTCCAGGTCGGGCAGCTCCATCTGGATGCGGCGGTCGAAACGCCCCGGACGGAGCAGCGCCTTGTCGAGGCTGTCCGGACGGTTCGTCGCCGCCAGAATCACCACTCCCTTGCGGCCGTCGAAGCCGTCCATCTCGGTCAGCAGCTGGTTCAGCGTCTGTTCGCGTTCGTCGTTGCCGCCGAGCGCCGTGTCGCGCCGCTTCCCGATGGCGTCGATCTCGTCGATGAAAATGATGCACGGCGCCTTTTCGTTCGCCTGCTTGAAGAGGTCCCGGATCTTGGCGGCCCCCATGCCCACGAACATCTGCACGAACTCCGATCCCGACATGGCGAAGAACGGAACCTTCGCCTCACCCGCCACGGCGCGTGCGATGAGCGTCTTGCCCGTCCCCGGAGGTCCGACCAGCAGCGCTCCCTTCGGCAGAGACGCCCCGATTTCGGCGTATTTCGACGGACTGTGCAGGAAATCGACGATCTCGGTCAGTGCCTCCTTGGCTTCGTCCTGCCCGGCCACGTCGGCGAAGGTCGTCTTCACGTCCGAGTCGGCGTAGATCCGCGCCCCGCTGTTGCCGAACGAGAGAAAGTTCCCGCCGCTGCCCGTCCGGGTCTGGAAACTCCGGCTCGCCTGCTTCCACAGCATGTAGATGAGCAGCCCCGGAAGAATCCACATCAGCAGCAGGTTCAGCATCGGCGAATTCTCCTGCGGAACGACCTGTGTGAAGGCGATCTTTCCGTTTTCGTTCGGGCTCGCCGCTTCCAGCAGGCGGTCCACCAGCCCCGGATCCTCCACGGCGCCCGTCTGGCAGGTCATGTTCCGGCCGTCCCGGTCCGTCGTGTAGTAGATCCGTCCGTTTTTGATCATCACCTCCTTCACAAGGCCGCTGTCGACCCGTTCGATGAAGGTTCCGTAGTCGGTCGTCGTGATCCGGCCCGGGCTGAACAGCGGAAAGATGAAACCGTTCAGAAATAATACGATCAGAATGCCCCACAGGATCCCCATGAAGGGATTGGCGCGGCGGGGCGAAGGGGCTTGCGTTTCCGGATTCATGCTGTTATTCGATACAAATTAAAGGTTTTGCTGCAAAACGGATTGTTGCCGGCAATGCGGGGCGGCATGAGACATAGGGCGCGGTTGATATGAACTGTTTTCCGCAACAAAGGTAACCGATCCTGTCCGAAAGAGAATTGTCGGAGATACGTCAAGAATGTGCAATATTTCGTATATTTGACCCATGAATCGTCTGAATGACTCTGAAAAACATGCCGAATCTCCTGTTACGGACGCCGTTGCGCGCGAAAACGGAGTGCCGGTCACGGATCCGGAAGCCTTCGACCGCCCGAATCTCTCCGACGGCGTGGCCTTCGGGCTCTGTCTGCGGGGCGATGACCCCGGCCCCGTGCCGGGACGATGAAAGAGCGGCGGAAACCCCGAAAAAGGGGGTTCCCGCCGCTCTTCGTGCCGATGAGGGACGGTTATTGCCGGATGACCCGGTCGTCGGTGTCGGTTAGGTAACCGTCGGCCGGAGCTTCGTCCAGCGCATTGAAACTTTTGTTCGTCACCGACTGGATCCCTCCGGCACCGTTGCCCGAGGTCCCGCTGTTCGTGCGCAACAACTCTCCACAGATGGCAATATCCCAATCCGTGCGCGCCTTCCAGACGGCATCCTGCTCCGCGTCTCCCAGCGGGCTCGTCCCGACGGTACGCCCCTCTTCGAGAGAGACATAAACCCATGTCTGATCGTCGAGTCCTTCGATCGTGAGTGTCTCGACCTGTGCCGGCGTCGTGGGCGGCGTATCCGTGCCGTTGTCCCGGCTGCATCCCCCCGCAAGCCCGAGCAGAAGAGACGCCGTGAGCGCCAATCCGATGTTCTTATGTTTGCTGTTCATGGCAGTTAATCCGTTAGACTGTTCAAATTGCGCGATCCGTCGTGCTGGTACAGGTATTTGATCGTCACGCGCCCCGCTCCCGGATCGTAGTCCGTCACGGCGAACTTGGCGTATTTCCCGCCCGCCGTGCGCAGCGCGTACGGCGTGGTGAGGGCATTCCCGAACGAGTCGAGCCACGACACCGGCGATGCCGAGGTCGTTTGGAGCGCCGTCGTGGCGATCGTGAAGGTGTTGGCGCCCTTGTTCAGCGTGACCGGCGACGGCAGCTCGCAGACATATTCCCGCTTCTGCGACGGATCCCGCATGTCGATCACCGAGAAGGCGTCGAGTGTCCCGCTGCCCAGCTTCCCGAGCTCCGAGCGGGTCACCGTCAGGAAGTATTTCGGCTCGCTGTAACCGGCGTAGCGCTCCACGGCCTCCGTGAAGTCGAAGGCCAGCTCGATCGTGTTTCCGTTGTCGACGTATTCGCCCTGCATGGGGTGGTCGCCGCCCTGGTTCACCGCAATGACCGGCTGCAAGGTCAGCGTCGGCGTCGTGGCGTAGGGCTTGTCGGCCACGCCCATCGTGAAGGCCAGGTCGTTGCGCGAATCGTAGCTCACCCGCACGCAGAAAACCACCTGCGGCGTATACTCCATGCACCGGCATCCCGTGAACTCGTGGCTCAATACGGAGGGCTCGCGGTCGGTCAGGAAGAAGTGGTAGGGGAGGTAGAAACGCCCCTCGTCGCCCCACCACGTACCGTAGGAGTTCACGACGATGAACGCGCCCCGGAAGGTCTGGCCGCCGGAGGTGTATTCGACTGTGTCGTCGTAACCCACGATGGTCATCGCATGCGCGCCGTCCGTGGCCAGTTTCGTCAGCAGGTAGCCGTATCCCGTCTCCGAGGGTCCCGAGTAGTTCTCGTCGAAGGTCCAGCCCGAAGCCAGCGCCGAGTAGGAGAGGATGCCTCCGTGCTCGCTTCCGTCGCCCGCATCGTAGAGGTAGCGGCGCGCCTGGTCGATCCCTTCCTGCGTCGTCGCGTCGATCGTGATGATCTCCTTCACCCGGTTGTGCATCGCCCGGATGTACTTGTCATAGCCGCTCTGCCACAGATACCCCGAAATGAACGTCGGGTCCGGGAAGTCGGCCAGCGACATGACCCCCTGGCGCCGGGCGATGTTGAGCCCCTGCTCGGCAAAGCCGCCCTGGTCGATTCCCTCGTTCAGAAAGTTCCAGGTGTAGAAGTAACTGTATGTGTTCTCGTCCGAGGCCTGTGCATCGAGATCCCGCAGGCGGTTCATCTCGTAGGTGAACAGGTAGCGGATGCCCGACGACTGGGCGCACGAGCCGCCCTGCTGGCTGAATACCGCCGGAAAGTATTTCAGGCGCGAGTTGTCGACGCTCGACGGGAGGGTGACCTCATCCGTCGAGGCGGGTTTCCATGCTCCGGCCCGCCGGATCTCCCGCACTTCGTCCGTGAGTTGCGGCACCGCATAGTTCCTGCGGTAGGGCTGTGCCGCGGCGCTGGCGAGCGTCGCCGCGCACAGCAGCATGAACAACAGGCGTCTCATCATTGCAGGCGGTTACAGGTTTTCAACGCTTCGGCTCGCACCTCCGGGCGCAGGCTCGTGTCGCGGCTCATTGCGGCGGCCGTTGCCGCAATCTCCTGCCGGTGCACGGAGTGCGTGAACCAGCCGAAGGCTTCGAGCATGGCGCGCTGGATCTCCGGATCGTCGCTCGACCGCAGGGTCGTCAGCAACTCCGGAACCAGAAAATGGACGTGGTAGTTCCGCATCGCGCGGATCTCCTGCATGCGGCTCTTTTTCGTCCGCGTCGTGTCCTGAACCGCCTTCATCGAGGCGATCCACCGGTCGGCATTCACCTCGATGGCATGGCGGATCTGGTCGTGGACCCGCTCCGAGTCCATGTAGTTCGTACCGGGGAACTGGCGCTCGAATTCGGCAAGGAGTTTCTCCTTCTCGAACATCGGCATGGCCTGTTTCAGCGCGAACTCCACCCGTTCGGAGGTATTGTTGCGGATCGCCGCGGCGATCATCGCCGGGATGAGCCGTTCATCCCCGATCCGGGCGAGCATGTTCGCCGCAAAGCGCTCGACCATCTCGTAGCTGTCCGACATGCCGAGGATCACCGCCTCGATGAAGGCATCGTCGCGGCACTCCGCAAGGTTGATGAACGCCTGCATGCGCAGCTGGTGGCTCGGGCTCTCGCGGAAGATCCGCAGCAGATCCTCCGACGTCAGCGCACCGCTCCGGAAGAGCTTCTCGACGGCCAGCGCCTGCAACGCCGGGTAGCGCTCCTCGTTGAGCAGGCGCCGCCACGTCGACGGCTTGTCCTCGCGCAGCAGCCGGTTCACGTCGATCTTCGCATCCGCCGGGGCGAAGGCGAAGGTCGGGTCGCCGATCAGATGCTGTTCCAGATAAGGGGCGTATTTGACCAGATTGCCTACGTTCATCCCCAGACCCGTCAGTCCGACGTAGCGGTCGACCCACTTGTCCTGCAAGACGTTCACCGAGTTGGCCAGCACGGCCACCGTGCGTCCCGGACTGAACAGATAGGCGTTGGCGATGCAGTTCTCCCGGTGGAACGATCCGTTGAAGCAGGCATCCAGCGACACCACCCGGCATTCGGGCGCGTAGGCGCCGAAGTCCGACAGGTAGAGGTCCAGATCCCGGAGGTAGAGCGAATCCCGGGCCCGCAGCTCCGCATCCTCGGCACCCTCGTACCACGCATCCGGGAAGGCGCCGTAACGGCGTGTGATCCGGGCCCGGGCGCTGTCGGCCGGAATCCCGTGTTCGGCGGCGTGGCGCAGCGACTCTCGCAGGTACATGCGGATCTGGGCCACCTGTTCCTTCGTGTCGTTCGTCAGCGGAAGGTTGTTCAGGTACTCCGTATCCCAGTCGCCGTGGTGGTGCAGCACCGCAAAGTCCAGATCCCGGCGGCGCATCTCGTTCATCAGGCGCGGCTTGATGTGCGCATCCCGCTTGTGGTCGATGTAGCTGATGCCGTTCGTCTGACGGTTCAGCCACGGGAAGTGTTCGAGCAGCGTCGCCTTCTCGTCGATGCGCGCCACCATGGATTCCGAAATGAAGCCGTTGCCGCTGAAAAAGAGAATCTGGTCGACAACCTCGGGGTGGCGTTTCGCCGCGACGACCTTCTCCAGATAGAGGCGCAGCTTCTCGTAACGGCTGCTGCCGTCGCAGTCCGTCGGGCGGATCCGCCCCGAGTAGATGTCGGGGCGCGTCTGCTGGGCCGATTCGGCCGTCAGCGAATAGTAATGGCACCCCGGGTGGAGCGAGTCGGCGCCCAGCGGCTCGAACCGAAGGCTGAAATCGTCGTAGAAGCGGTCCGACGGCACGGACGACTCCCAGCGGTCGAAGGCCTGCTGGTCCATCTTGAAGGCGCTGGTCAGGTGCTGCGCGTCGCGCACCAGCACGACCGGAATGTCGCCGACGAGCACCGCGCCCTCGATCGGGGCTTCGCGGCGGGCGTGAAGCCCTCGCAGTATGTCACGCAATGAATCGGGCTGTCCCGTGCGGTCGATGACAAGGTCGACCTGCAACCCGCTCTTTTCAATCTCTCCGATGTAGTCGTCGACCTGTCGACGGGCCTCGGTGTAGCTCCGGGCGTCGATCACGACGGCAAAACCGCTGCGTGCCGCTCCGTAGAGCGCCACTTGGGACAACAAGGCAACAAACGCAAGCAGCGTCTTTCTCAATAATTGCATGTTTGTATGGGTGTGTGGTTTAGAACAGAATTTCGGCTCCGAAGGTGTACCGTTGCCGGGTGCTACCTTCGAAGCATGCGGAATAACGGCTGTCGCCCTGATAGCAGGCCAGAGCCGCATGGGCGTAGAGCCCGACCCAGAGGTTGCCGAACAGCCGCCGGTAGCGGACCGTTGCCTGGCCGCCGAGCCACGTGCCCGTCAGGTATTCGAAGGCCGGAGCCGTGTAGACTTCGAGCAGGCGCTCCGGGGCATTCTGCGAGGAGCTCAATGCCGATCCGCCCGCCGCACCGAGCGTCGCCGTGAGCTGGTTCCGCCCGAAGTAGAAGTATTTCGAGGCCGTGACGGCGGCCGTCACGCGGCTGTAACGCCGGTTGTAGCCGTCGCCCTCGTAGTGGAGCGTCTCCGACTGCTCGAACCGCCCCGCGACGTCCAGTGTGAAGCGGGGGAGTGCTTCACGCAACTGGTCGAAACGGTATTCGCCCCGCACGGCTGTCAGTGTCTCCCGGTTTTTGAGCCCCGAACTCTGGACCTTGTACGAGAGCTGGTTGTTCTTGTCCGGGTCGGTGTAGGCCGTCTGTTCATACCAGATACCCTTCCCGAGTTTGTGCTCCCAGCCTACGGTCAGCGTGTGGATCCGGCGCGAGGTGGCCAGACGGATGCGGTCCGTCACGCAAAAGCCCGTACGGGTGTAGTCTCCGCCGAGAAACGTGAAGGCGGCACCGCCGTCGCGGGCCTCTTCCGTGTTCGACGCATAGCGCGCTTCCAGCAGGTTCGATACACCCCGTCCGCCGTCCCAGGCAAACTGCATCGCACCCGTGTATTCCGTGCCGTTGTAGTCGCGCGGATAGCTCAACGAGGTGCCTGTCGAGATGGTGCTGAAATCGCCCAGTCCGTTGAAGCGGAAATAGACGTACGACTCCCGCGGGTCGATCACATCGTGCGTGATCGACTCGCTCATCAGGTCGAACGACCCCGAGAGTCCCAGCGAAAAACCGCCGCCCAGTCCGTAGTGGATGCCCGGCGTGATGACGAAGTGCATGCCGTCGGTCTTCGGGCGGGGGTCGGTCTGGTTGGCCGAGCTTCCCGTGTCGTAGTCGAGCTGCAAGGCCAGCGTCAGCCGTTCAAACGGATGGTAGGCCACGTTTCCCGAGAGCCGGAACCGCTGGATGTTGAAGTCCGAGGCGATCGAGTCGCCCAGAATGAAGGGGTTGTCGTCGGCAATCTGCAACGTCGAGTTCCAACGGCGTCCGTACTCCTTGCCGTCGTCGTAGACGATGCTCCCCGAGCAGACGACCTTCGAAAAGCGCCGCTGTCCCGAAATGCCGACTCCGAAATGCCCGGTCTTCGACGATTCGTCCACATCGTGCCAGTCGCCCCGTTCCAGCTTGTAGCCCGCGTGGAATTCGAGCACGTCGTCCAGCGGCGAAAACCACAGGGAGGTCGGATTGTGGCTCCCGGCGTAGAGGTTGCCGCTCTGCTCCATCTCCCGGCAGACCGGCAGCTGCACCTTCTCCTGCCCCCGCAGGGACACACCGCTCCCGAGCACGTAAAACAGACACAGTAGACTCGTCGGGATTTTTCTCATGGTTCTTTTTCCGTTTGGTGGTTTCTTTTGGGAAACCGGAACGGCCCTTCGTCACGGAAGGCGCCGTTCCGGTCGTTCGTCGGATGCCGTGCGGCGTCAGTCGGCCTGCGAGGGGTGTACGCCCGGCGTCAGCGGCTGGTCCGTCAGGAAGTCGTTCGTCGAGTTGTTCGTGTCCTGGTAGTAGGCGCGTCCGTTCTCGACACGGGTGACCTTCCGGCGGATGCTCTTGCCGCTGAATCTGGTCACTTGGGCATTGCCTGAATCATCCTGTGCCATCACTAACTTGGCCTGTTCGGTCTCGAAGGCTTCGAATATCTCGACGGCATCCAGCAGGTATTCGCTCGGAATCATCAGATTACGCTGGCTTTTTGTCGTATTCGGCTCGGTCATGTAGTTGTCCGCATCTCCGGCAAAAACGTCCGGAGTCATGCCCGCCGGTAATTTGGCCAGCAGGAATGCCCCTTTCATGTACCCGGGATTCAAGGTGCGTTGGGTGTTCTCGTTGAAGAGAATCGTCAGATTGGACGCATTGTAATCCACGTCGGCAGTCGGAATCGTGACATTCTGCACATAAATCTCCCAATCTGCATTCGAAAGGTCGGCACCCTGTTCGCCGCTCCAATCTTTGGCGTCGTTGGCTATTACGACGCTTTCTCCCGGTTGCAGCGCGTGCTCTTGTCCGGAACCCGGGAATGCGGCGGCTACGCCGTAGACGGGATAGCGCGGGTAGGCGGACTCCCAGGGATTGATCGACCCGACGGGCGGGGTGATTGTGGCTACGATCAGGCCATCAAGATATTGCACCTCTTCCGAATTGTTGACGATCTCAAAATAGGTGTCTGTCATCTTGTAGGCCGGGCTCGATGTCGAATAGATTTCCTTGAAAAGCAACGGCGATTCGTTCACCTCGGCCAGCGCGATCGTGGCTGTCTGGTCGGCGAATACGTCGGCGGTCGTCGCTCCCGTGAAGGTGATCGTGTTCGAGAACTGTCCCGTGGCCGTGATCTGGTACTGGCCCGACGACACCTCGAACGTCACGCTCGATCCTCCGGCGGCGAGCGTCTCGGTGTAGGTCAGATCCTTGTCCGAATTGGTCGCCGTGACACTCATCTCCGGCATCTCCGCGGCCTCGTATCCCGACGGAACGCTCAACATGACCGTCAGCGTATACTTGTTCGATCCCTGATTGCCGTTGTCGTCGCTGTTGTCGCATCCCGTCGACAACGCGGCTCCCGATACCAGGAGCAGAAGGGCTGCTGCCCGCAAATTCATCTTTTTCATTTCACTTTTTTTTTGTCTGGTTTATCGTTGGGTATTTGTTCTGTCGTCATTTCCGGCCGATGTGCAGCTTCAACTCCGCGCCGAAGTACATGTCGGGGTAGATTTGCCTGTAACCGGTCCGCGTGTCGTAGTAGTGCCAGCGCGAGGTGCGCGTGAAGTTGTTGGCCGTGAACGAAAGCTCCACGAGGCGTCCGATCTCCTTCGTCAGACGGAAGTTGAACATCACCCACGGGCGGAACGTCTCCCGGTCGTAGGCCGTCGACAGCGATTTGCTGACCATCTGCGAATAGCGGTCGTCGGTGGTGAACTCCGGCTGCCACGGCGTATAGACCCCCTGCGTATCGTAGAAGCCCAGCGGCTCGATGAGCATGAACTTCCCGTCGTCCGACAGACGGAAACGGTCGTTTCCCGCGGCGTCCTGCCAGATGTTCTGCTGGCTCTCGTACCAGACGATCTGCATCGTCGTCGAGAAGACCAGTTTCAACTGCGGTATGTGGGTGATGAAACGGAAATTGGTGTTCACCCGGTTCTGGATCGTCCCACTCCCGGAGGGCATCAGCCGAATGTAGGAGTCATTCTCCGTGACCTTCGAATAGTAGTTCTGTTCGTCCGTGCGGCGGATGTGGAACCAGGCACCGTCGATGATCAGCGACGTGCGCAGCGCCCGCCAGGTTCCCAGGTCGAGGCTGTATTCGATACCCTCCTTGTCGCTTCGCGAATTGTTCGTCGGCGTATAGTACGTGCCGATGTAGGAGGCCTCCTGTGTGGCGGCTTCCACGGTGGCGCCCGTCGTGTCGGTATAGGTGACCTTTCCGTCGCCGAAACGCAGATCGGTGGCATCCGACGGCACGTCGTACGTGTTGTAGTGCATGTAGTGGGGACGGCTTGCGAACCCGAATTCATGGGTGTGCTTCTCCCGGAAGTAGGTCACCGTTCCGCGGACACCGCCCGCGCGGAAGTTGATCCCCGCCTCGAACTTGCGGCTTCGGGCCGGTTGCAGGTCGGGATTCGACAGGCCCGTGAGAATGTCGGTCGTCATGACCGCGAGCGTGCCGTTCGGGTCGTTGTTCGAGACCTTTGCGAGGCTCACGCGGTCGAAATAGACGTCGTCCGGATAGAGGTACAGCAGCGTCGGCGATTTGTACGAGAGACCCCAGCCGCCCGTGACGGCCAGCGAACCCTGCGGCCGGTCGAGCAGCGTATAGGTGAGGTTGAAGCGCGGTTCGACGGTGAAGATGTCGTCCTGACGCGCCTCGGGATCGAGGAACATGTTCGTCAGGCGCACGCCCGCTTGCAGGGCGAGCGTCGTCGACCCGAGTTCGAGGTTGAGCCGGTCTTCGGCGAAGAACGCCAGGTTGTTCAGCGCCGGAACGTCCCGGAACGACCGCGGGCGGAGTGTCTGGCTCGAGGTGCTCTGCGGCGGTTGCTGGATGTCGAAGATCAGCCCGCGGCCGTAGTTGGCGTCATACCGCCAGTCGGCGCCGAGCCGGAAGTTCGTAAAATTCCCCCCCCCGAACTGGATAATCTTGTTGGCCTTGACTTGCAGGTAGATGTTCAGCGGCTTGCCCTCGATCTCGTAGTCCGAATAGTAGGAGGTCGGGAGAAAGATGGCCTCATGCACGCCGGGCGTCGTCGTGTTCGTGACCACGCCGCTCGGCGAGGCGACGTATTCGTGCAGACGGTCGCTCTGGTAGGACTGCGAGACCATCAGGTTGTAGTCGAGTGCCGAGAGCACGGCTCCGTTGAGCTTCCAGCTCCCCTCGACGCTGAAACGCGCACCGATGTCGCGGTTCTCGAAGGTGCTGTTCGTTATCTGCATCTGCGGGTCGGTCTTGCTGTTGTTCACGTTCGAGTAGAACGTGCCGTTCAGCCGCACGAGCATCGGGCGTCCCGCCACCTCCGCGTTGTGCGAATAGCCCAGCGTCGCCGTGATGCGGTCGTAGCCCAGGTAGCGTTTGCGCGTATCGCCGAACGACTGCGACCAGTCGATGCCGGCGTTGACGGCGCCTCCGTTGCGGAGCGCGAAGCCCTTGCCGGCGTAGATCATCTTCGAGTAGGGATCGGCCTTGAATTTGGCCTCCCACGGCGTGGCTCCGGCCTTCGTCTTGACGATCACCACGCCCGACGTCAGGTTGCCGTACTCCACCGAAGGTATGCCGCGGATGACCTCCATCGACTCCACGTTGTCCGGGGATACCGACCGCAGGTCCACGCCCTTGCCGGCCGTGGTCTGGTCGCTCATGCCGTTCTGCGACTGGTTCGAGGCGCTGCCGGCATAGGACGGCGACAGCGCCTGGAGGTTTCCGTCGTTCGACAGCGGGGCGCCGTCGACCACCACCGCGGCGCCCATCGAGTTGTTTGCGTTCGAGCCGATCTCGCGGATCGACGCCTGACCCGCGGCATTCAGGCTCGGATTCGACGACAGGCTTCCCGGCAGCAGCTGGAACATGTCGCCGATGCTCATGGGCTGGATGTGGCGGATGGCCTCCTCGCCGATCTTCGACGTGGAGCCCGCTTCGGTGGGCTGTGCCGTGACGACGACCTCCTCCAACCCGAGGCTCAACGGCGCAAGGGCGATCTGCAAATCCTTGATGTCGGCGTCGAGCACGATCCGGCGTTCCACGGCGCTGAATCCCAGAAACGACACGTGATAGGTGATTTCTCCTCCTTTGAGCCGTTCGAGCCGGAACCGGCCCGCTTCGTCGGTGACCACGCCGATCGTGTTGTTGACCACGAACGAGGCGAGGGCGACCGGCGCTCCCGTTTCGGCATTGACGACCCGACCCGAGATCGAATAGAGCGGTGCGTTGCTCTTTTGCGCCCGGACGGCGTGTATCGACAGGAGCAGGAGCAGGGAGAGAAGGCGGAAAAATCGTGTCATGGTCGGGACGTCTTTGCGTTTCTGGGTGAATCTGTCGTTCTTGTTTTGTGAGGGTGGATTCGATTTGTAACTTTTGAAGGCGATTCGATGATTTTGTGGAATCATTTTTGCCTTAATATGAAATTTCTGTAAGCAAATAGCCTTTGTTGAATATTTTATCCAACTCGGCTCGAATCGTGAAAGTTTCGATCATCCGATGACAAATATAGAGATAAATTCAGGAATTGATTCGGAGTTTGTAACTTTTTTTTGTTATTGCAATTATCTATTTTATGGTATAAATGCGTCTGAAAATATTATTTCATGAGGTGATTCAGCGTGTGAAAACGTCTTTTCGGAACAGATTCAGGTGCCGGCAACTTGCGCTGGATCTGGCGGATGCCGGAACGGACACGGAGCCCGTGAGCCTGTGATGTCGTGAGGTCCCTCATGGCGGATTGGTGATCGGAAAATTTCGGAGAACAAAGGTAGCGACTTGCCGCAGGGGCGTCAATCGCCAAAAGTAGGTATATTTCGGCCGGGAGACCGGGAAATTGCCATTGGGGGCGGAAGGGTAGAAACGCGCCAGGAGTGAGTCGGCCGGGTTCTCGGAAGAGGGTGTCGATGCGAGAACCCGGAAAGTGAAACCCCGGTACCGGAGGTCGGAAGTAGGCAGAAAAGAGGAGTCCCGGACTGCTCCGCATCATGCAGAACCCGGTCCGGGACTCCTTGATTCTCTCGGTGTGGATACGGGGCGGTGCGTCAACCGCAGTGGAACCACGTTGCGACGAGTTCCCGCGTCCGCTCCTCGTCGCCGGCGATCTCCTGCCGCAGCGTAGCGTCGCCGAAGCCCCGCAGGCGGGCGATGAGCCCGTCCAGCAGGCGGGGCGGGAAGACGCCGCCGCGTTCGTAGATCGCGCGCTGCTCCTCCAACCGTTCGGCCGACTCCTCGCAGGAGCCCGGCAGATGGCTCAACCGCGAGAGGACATCCTTGTGGCGGTCGTCGAAGATGTTCACGTCCACGTAGCGTTCGCGCGCATAGCGGATGCCCTCCTCCATCTCGAATCCGTGGCGGACGGCCACCGCCAGCCCTGCCAGCAGCAGGTACACGTCCGCCGAGCCGTCCGGACACCGGAACTCCACGGTCTGTTTCAACTCCGTGTCGATCTTCGACGGCTCCTCCTGCGGGTTGGCGTCGCTGGCCATGCGTCCGGCGCCGGCACTCCATCCCAGCGGCACGCGGACCAGCACCGAACGGTTGCGGTCGCCCCAGCAGATGTTCGTCGGAGCCTCCTGGTGCGGAACCAGCCGGAAGTAGGAGGTCGGGTTCGTATTCCCGAAGGCTGTCAGCGAGGGGGCCAGCGACAGGTAGCCCGCAATGGCTTTCAGCGCCGCGTCCGAAAGGCTGCCGTCGGCGTTGATCGTGGCGTTGCGGGGGCCGTCCATCAGCCGCGTGTGGATGTGCAGGCCGCTCCCGGCCTTCCCGACGGTGATCTTCGGCGCAAAGGTCACCTCCACGCCGTATTCGTAGGCCAGCGTGCGGAGGATCCATTTGGCCACGGTCAGCTGGTCGGCCGCCGATTCCAGATCCGTGGGCAGGAATTCGATTTCGTTCTGTTCGTACATCAGCCCCTCCTGCGTGAAGTTGCCCACCTCGGAGTGGCCGTATTTGATCTCGCCGCCCGCCTCGGCGATGTATTTCATGGCCCGGGTGCGGAATTCGGCCCCTTTGTTGAAGGGTGTCGATTCGTGGTACCCCCGCTGGTCGACGGCCGGGAAGAGCTCCTCCTGCGGACTCACGACGTAGAATTCCAGCTCGCCCATGGCGTGGAGGTCGAGTCCCGTGGTGCGTTGCAGCTCCTGCCGGGCGTGCCGCAGGGTCTGTTCCGGGGCCATGTCGAAGGGCGTGCCCTCCTTCGTGTAGTAGCTGCACAGGATGTCCACGGTCGGGATCTCGCAGAACGGATTCCGGAAGGCCGTGCGGTAGCGCGGCACGACGTACAGGTCGCTCGCGCCGGCCTCGATGTAGGGGAAGAGGCTCGAACCGTCGACCCGTTCGCCGCAGGTGAGGATGCTTTCCAGATAGGATTCGTCGTTGATGACGAAATTCAGCGTCTTCAACCGTCCGTCGGCGCCGGGGTAGCGGAGGTTGAGCATTTCGATGGCGTTCTCCCGGATGTAGCGGACGATGTCCGAGCGGGTGAACGATGTGCGCGGTTTTCCGAGAAAGCGCACGAGCGGATCGGCGGTCAGTGTCGTCTTCATCTTTTCATTCATTTTAGGTCGATGTGCTTCGATTCGTAAGCATTTGCCGCCTTAAATATAGAAAAAATAAATTGATTTGCCTGTTTTTGTTGTGAAATTATAGCCGAATCCCGATTTTTCCCTTCTCCGCGGGATGCTCTCCTTCCGGATGGAGGCTGTGTCTCCGGAACGGGACGGATTGGCGGAATTGTCCGTAGGTGCGGCGGCGGGAGCCTGCAAAAAACGGGGCTGCGTTTTTCGCGCAGCCCCGTTGGTCCGATCGCCGGGATCTTCCGTCACCGCTCGAAGCGGGCGACAAGCCCTTCGCCCGGTGCGAGGATGAGTGGGAGCGTATCCCGGCCGGTGATGCGGCGGACCTCCCGGCTGAAACCGTCGCTGCCGTCGTCGCCGAGTTTCGTCATCGTCCACACGCCCGGACCCAGGAAGCCGAGCGAGACCGACTCCCGGATCTCCTCCGCGGCGGCCGCCGCCAGATACCACGTCTCGCCGGACCGCCGGGCGAGCAGCGCCAGGCGTCCGATCCGGCTCTGCGGCAGGACGACCGTCTCGTCCCAGCAGACCGGCAGCGTCCGCAGGAACTCCACGGCCGGTTGCAGTCGCTCCTCCCGCAGCAGGTAGAACGGATTCTCGGCCAGCGTCATCAGCGGCGAGCCGATCAGGCAGGCACAGGCCAGCTGCTGCGCCGGGCGCACGTCGCCGGGCATCGAGAAGGCGACGGGCGTGTAGTCCGCCGGTCCGGTGACACAGCGCGTGAACGGAAGCGCGGCGTTGTGACAGGCCGGGATGTTGCGGTTCTCGTCGCCCGGGCGGCTGGCCCGTGGGTCGACCGGATGACCCGCAGCCTGCATGCGCGAACGGTAGTGGGCCGTGATGCGGTTGAGTTCCATGCCCCGGACCCCTTCGCGGGTGAGTTCGTTGGGGTAGGTGCGGCTCTCGCCCGAAGGCTTCTGGCAGCCGTGGAAGTTGACCAGCAGGCGCCGTTGCGCCGCATTCCGCAGAAGGGCCGTCGTGAAGCGGATCTGCCGCAGCCCTTCGCCGTTCATGAAGTCGACCTTCACGCCCCGGACGCCGCACGCGGCCACGCTGTCCAGAAAATGGCGCATCTCCGCGTAATCGTCCGCGGGGTCGTTCAGCCGCTCCCAGTGGCGCCAGACGAAGAGCCCCACCTCCTTGCCGGCGGCGTAGCCGGCCAGTTCGCGGAGCGTCGCCCACTTGTCGGGAAGGGATTCCCAGCCTTCGTCGAGCGTCGAGTATTCGTAGCCCAGGCCGGCCGCGGCGTCGATCACGGCGCGCTCGCCCTCGACGGTCATATAACGGCCGTCGATGCCGCTCCACCAGCTCCACAGCGAGCCCTCCGTGTCGACGATCACCTTGCCGACGGCCGAGCCGTCCGCCTCGACGAACGTCAGCGTCAGCTCCTCGCCTGCCTTGCGCGTGATCTCCGTGCTGAAATAGCTGCAACCCTCTTCGGCGAGGCTGTACGTGCGGTCCAGTTCCACCTCCGCCGCGGGTTGCGGAAGGTCGGTCTCCGGCGTCGGGTCGAGCAGCGACTCGGGCTTGTAGATGCGCACGTAGTCCACGGCCATCCACGACCCGTCGGCCTCCTCCTCGACGAGCGGCGACCAGGTCGAACCCCAGGGAATGTTGGCCAGGATGACGTGCATCAGGTCGCCGTTGTAGCCGGCCTGGTAGTTCCAGTCCTCCTGTCCGTACTTGCCGTAGGCGCGCTGCTCCTCGATCGGGTTCCAGACCGGGGCCTTGCCGACGCCCGTATAGTATTGGTCGGGATAGCTCGTGCTGGTCTTGCGGCGCCACATCTCCTGGCCGTCGAGGTAGTAGATCATCTCGTTCTCGCCGTACCAGAGACCCCAGATGTGGTAATCCTCGAAGCTGTGCTTCACGGAGATGCCGGCCGCGATGTCGCATTTGTTGCCGTTCTTGTCGAGGGCATAGGGGTAGGTCTTCCAGTCGTGGTAGGCCAGATGCCCGTTTCCGAGACCGGTGCGGACGTCCTTGCGAACCTCCACGATGTCGACCTCATATTTGTTGCACCACGTGGTGTTGGGCGGAGTCTTGCAGGCCAGCCAGAAGGCGTTGTTCACCCCCGGGCACTGTCCCGAACGGAAACGGCACTCGATGTAGACGTTGTTTTCCAGCGGCTCTTTCAGATAGACGTATCCGGCGATCCATTTGACCTTCTCGCTCCGGTCGACCCGGCGCACGTTCAGGCGCAGCTCGCCGTCGCGCACCTCCACGGCTTCGGGACCGCGGCTGGTCTCGTTCTTGATGTTGTTCGGGTCGTCGGCCGCCCAGAGGTCCCAGTTCATGCGGCGGCCGTCGAACTCGTCGGCGAAGATCAGCCGGTAGCCGGTGAGGTCGATGGTCGTGCCGCCGCCCGTGTCGCCCGAGTTGCCGTCCGGAGCGGAGGCCCCGGGCCTCTCCGCGGTCTCTCCGGCGCAGGAGGCCAGCGCGGCTCCGCGGGTGGCACGTCCCGTATCCTCGGCAGCGTATGTCACGGGCAGGTATTTGGCGGCCTCCGTCAGGTCGCCCAGGATCTGCTCCACAACCTGTGCCTTCGGCGTGCGGGGCTTGCTGTCGGCCAGGTCGACCTGTTCGAGGTACATCGGTACGTCGCCGAAGAGGTCGGTCAGTTCCGCGTAGAAGTAGGCGCGCAGGAAGAGCGCTTCGCTGCGCAGGCGATCCTTGATGTTGTTGGCCGGCTGCGTGAGTTTGTAGCAGTTGTCGAGCCATGCCAGCAGCGTGTTGGCGCGCGAGATGCCGCGGTAGCCCCGGCTCCACATGTTCAGCGCATAGACGCTCGACGCACCCTGGGTTCCCTGTCCGAACTCCTGCGTGTTCTGGTTGCGCGAGTAGTTGTACATGTTGTCGCTCATGCAGTCGAAGTCGATGGCGTAGGTACGGCCCCTGACGGGTTCGAGCGCCGCGTTGTAGATACCGTTTACGGCGATGATGGCGTTCTCCTGCGAGGAGAAGAAGGTCGCCGGGTCGAGGGCGTCCTGCGGTTCGCGGATCAGGTAGTCGGCGCACGAACACAGCATCAGCGCCGCGCCGAGCATGACGGTTATTTTATGATATGTCTTCATCTTTGTCCGAAATTAGTGTTAGAAACCGATGTTGAGTCCGAAGTTGTAGATGCGCACCTGCGGGTAGACCTCCGACGCGATGTTCGTCGAGGGACGCTCGGGGTCCCAGCCCGGGAAGTTGGTCAGCGTCCAGGCGTTCTGGATGCCGGCGTAGATGCGGATCTTCGATATGTGGAGCTTGGCCGTCCAGCGCTCGGGCAGCGAATAGCCCAGCTCGATGTTTTTCAGACGAAGGAACGAGGCGTCGAAGATGTAGTAGCTCGACCGCGTGTTGGCCGTCTTCGAGTCGTAGTTCAGACGCGGGTGGCTGTTCGTCGGGTTGTCGGCCGTCCAGCGTTTGTCGACCATCTCCTTCCAGACGTTTCCGTTGTCGTTGTAGAACGGCACGACCATCGGGCCCTGGTTGTACATGTCGCGGCCCAGGACGGCCTGCCAGAAGATGTTGAAGTCGATACCTTTCCAGCCCCAGTTGAGATTCAGCGACATCGACACGTCGGGGAACGGATCGCCGATGATTTCGCGGTCGTAGTCGAGGTCGATCTTGCCGTCGGGCACGCCGTCCGGACCCGAGAGGTCGGCGAATTTCAGGTCACCCGGGCGCGGGCTGCCCTCGCTCGGAACGGGACGGCCCTCCTTGAGCTTGTAGACGCGCTCGGCAAGGGGTACGTTCGGGTCGCTGTCGTTCTGCCACGTGAAGTCGTCGAACTGGTAGACGCCCGCCATCCGGTAGCCGTAGTAGGAGCCCACGGGCGCGCCTTCCATGTGCACGATCGGGCGCGAAGCGTTGATCACGGGGCTTACGCCGCTCAAATCGAGCACCTTGTTGCGCAGGAACGACGTGGTGAACGTAGCGTCGAAGTACATCTTGTTGCGGTAGGTCTGGCGGTAGTTGAGCGTCAGTTCGAGACCCTTGTTCTCCATGCTTCCGGCGTTCTGATAGGGTCCTCCATTGACGTTTCCGATCAGCGAGGGCGGGATGGGGAGCTTCATCAGCATGTCGGTGGTCTTCTTGTAGAAGATGTCGGCCGTGAGCGTGAAGCGGTTCCAGATGCCGATGTCGATACCGATGTTGGTCTGCTCGGAGGTCTCCCACGAGGTGTCCTTGTTCGAGAGCGACGTGATGGCGGCGCCGGCTACCTGCGTGCCGTTGAAGTCGTAGTAGCTGTCGGTCGAGAGCGTGGGGTAGCCCGTGTAGTTGGAGGAGATGTACTCGTTACCGAGGCGTCCCCACGAAGCGCGGATTTTCAGGTTGTCGATGTACTTGGCCACGACGGAGTTCTTGAAGAACTGCTCCTCGGAGATGCGCCATCCGGCGGCCACCGACGGGAAGAGTCCCCATTTCTTGTTGTAGAAGCGCGACGAACCGTCGTAACGGGCATTGACCTCGAAGAGGTAGCGGTCGTCGTACGAGTAGCCGACGCGGGCGAAGAGCGAGCGCGTGGCGCGTTCGTTGATGGCGTTGTCGTTGACCTGCGTGGCCGGGTCGCCCATGTTCAGCGAGGGGGTGAACGAGGACATGTTGTCGCGGCGCGCCATCTCCCATTCGTTGCGCCACCAGTACTGCGAGGCGCCGATCAGCGCCGAGATGTCGTGACGCTTGATGCGCTTCTTGTAGGAGGCCGTGAGTTCGGTCGTGGTCGAGAGCGTCGTCGAGTTCCGGATCTCGATGAAGCTGGCTACCTTGTTCTGTACGTCGCCGTAGAGGTCGCCCACGGTGTAGATCGGAGCTACGAACTGGTCGTTGCGCGAGTTGTAGTAGACCGTGGCGAACGATCCCTGGATTTTGAGGTCCTTGACGGGCTCGATTCCGGCGGTGATCTTCGCCGTGAGCTGGTTGGAGATGTTCTTCGTGCGGCCGCCGGCTTCGAGCTGCCCCATGTGTCGTCCGTAGAATCCGTAGAGCCCGTTATAGGCCTTGAAGATGCTGGTCGGACCGGCGCGGTGGATGTCCTGGATGGTCTGGTTCGTACCCATGGCCGTCGAGGTCATGTCCTTGCGGTAGCCCGAGAGGTTGAGCGTGGCGAAGAACTTCCGGTTGTTGGAGTACATGCTCGTGTTCGAACGGAACGAGATCTTCTCGTTGTCGGTGCCTCTCAATATACCGTCCTGCTTGCCGTATCCGAGTGAGATGCTGCCGTTGTAGTTCTTGCCGCCCATCGACATGTTCAGATAGTGGTCGTGCATCGGGGCGATGCGGAAGTGGCGGAGGTAGTAGTTGACGGAGACGCGCTCACCGGAGATGTACTTCTCGCGGTCGCTGTCGAAGTTCTTGATCTCGCCGTTGTAGAGGAACATCTCCTCTTTCAGGTCGAGGTATTCGAGCACCTTCACCGGCTCGGGCAGCGCCGTGGTCTCCTGCAAGGAGAAGCTGCCGTTGTAGGAGACTTTGAGCTTCCCGGCACCCTGCCCCGAACGGGTCGTGATCAGCACGACGCCCGCTGCGGCGCGGTTACCGTAGATGGCTGCCGACGAGGCGTCCTTCAACACCGACATCGACTCGATGTCCTTTGGGTTGATCTGGTTGATGTCGCCCTCGACGCCGTCGATCAGCACGAGGGGTTCGTTGACGTTCTCGATCGAGGAGACGCCGCGGATGCGGATCGAACCCTGGTCCTGACCGGGCTGTCCCGAGTTCTGGACGACGTCGATACCGGCGATCGTACCTTGAAGAGCCATCGACGCCGAGGTCAGCGGGCGGTTTTCGAGGTCCTTGACCGCGACGTTCTCGGCCGAACCCAGCAGGTTGACCTTCTTCTGGGTGCCGTATCCGACGACGACCACCTCGTCGAACATCAGGTTGTCGGGTGTGAGTTTCACGACGTCGAATTTCGCCTTCGGGTCACCGAGGGTCATTTTCAGCGTCTTGTAGCCCATGAACGAGAAGGAGACTTCACTCTTGGCTCCGGGTACCTTGATGGCGTAGTTGCCCTTGCTGTCGGTGATCGTTCCGGCACCGGTTTCCGGCACGTACACGGTGACGCCCGACATCGGTTTGTCGTTCTCGTCGTGTACCACACCTTTGATTTCCCTGGGCTGGGCCATGGATGCCACGATCACGAAGAGCATCGCCAGGGTCGCGTAGAATTTTTTCATCGGTTTTACAGTTGGTTGGTTTATACTCGTGTTGTCTATCGTTCGATGAGGATTCCCATCAAAGCCGGGCACACGTCGCCTTCGGGACGGTCGATGCGGAGCCGCAGTCCGGCGGCCGTCACCGGCTCCGTCCAGGTCAGCGTGTTGATCGTCTGGTGGTTCTCCCGGATGCGGGCCAGTTCGCGCCCGGTGTCGTCGGTGAGGCGGCAGCTGCGGATGCAGCCCGGCATGACCGAATCGTAGTGGCCCATCTGGACATTCTCCATGGCGTGGTCCGCGTCGGTGTCGAAGAAGAGCCGCATGCGCGAGAAGGTTTCGGGTCGCTCCCAGTCGATGCGCAGCTCCGGGGCGGGGTCATCGCATGCTGCGGCCCAGCCGTTCGGCGCGAGGTAGGGGCGGTAGTAGGAGTTGCGCAGCTGCCCGACACCGAACGCATCGATCGCCGGCGTGAAGCGCATGGCGAAATTCTTCCCTTCGGGCCGGCGCTTCGGGCACCAGAACTCGAACTCTTCGATACCGATCCCTTCGGGCGGGGTCTGGCGTCCGAAGTTCGAGACCGCCGGGTTCATGTGGTTGAAGACCGCGGTGAGCCCCGTGACGTAACGTCCGCTTTGGGGCAGGCGCACCCGGGCGTTGGTCATGAAGCAGACGAAGACGTAGCGAGGCGACTCGTAGCGGACGCCGAAGTCGATCCCGATGCGGTTCGCACCCTTCGCGAGCGGAACGGTCCGCACGGCGTCCGTACGGTCCGGGGTGTAGTTCTCCGCCCGCAGCGAGCTGCGCAGTTCGACGCGCAGTTCGGTTTCGTCATCGGCCTCGACATCGAGTTCGATCCGCGGCACCGCGCCGTCGACGGGCAGCAGCTGTGCCGCCGGATAGTCGAGCCGGAACCAGCTGCCGTCGTGCGGCAGTTCGGCGAGACGGAGTTCGCTCGAAGCGTGCAACGAGGCCTTGTCCAGCAGGTTCGTGCCGTCCGGGAGGTCGAGCCCCGGGATGAACTGCCCGCGTTTGATCAGTTCGGCCTGCAAGCGGACGATCCGCTCGGAGGCGGCCAGATCGGCGGGCCGGCATCCCGCTTCGAGACAGAGCGCCGCGGCCATGCCGATGGCCTGTCCGCCGAGCGCTGCCGTGCACATGACGCGCGTGGAGCCGTTCGCCACGTGGCTCGACGACATGATCCGGCCTCCGATGAAGAGGTTGTCCAGATCCGGCGTCACGTAGCAGCGGTAGGGGATCTGATAGACGCCCTTGCTGTGCCACTGGTTGCAACCGTTGCTGGGACTGAACACGCCGTCCGAGGGGTGCAGGTCGATCGACCAGCCGCCGTAGGCCACGGCGTCGTAATGCGTGTGTTGCTCGATGATGTCTTGCTGCGTGATGGTGTAGAGCCCCGTGAAGCGGCGGCTTTCGCGTTTCCCGGGGAAGAGCCCGGCCCATTCGAGCGTGAGGTTCTCGGCCTGCGGGAACCGGCCCGAGTTCTTGATGTAGTCCCAGACGCCGTAGACCACGCGCCACAGTTCGTATTTGATCCGTTCCGTGTCGGTGACCGTGTCGAGCCGCCCGCCGTATTCGAGCCACCAGTATTTGCAGCCGTGCTGTCCGATGTTGAAGTAGTTGGGGTTTTGCAGTTTCGGGATCCGCTTCTCGGCATCCTTGATGGCGAAGTCCGGCGCCGTGTACCTGACCGGGCGGCCCGTGTCCTTCATGTAGAAGAGGATGCTGTGTCCGAGCAGTTCGCCGTACTCCTTGCGGTCGGGGGCGAAGCCTTCGCCGAACTCTTCGCGCTCCTCGGCGCCCATGCGGAACGAGGCGCCGGCCAGATAGCCCAGCGTGCCGTCGCCCGTGCAGTCGGCGAACAGCCGCCCTTCGATGGTGTATTCGGTGCCGTTCTGCGGGTTGACGGCCGTCAGACGGCTCACGGTGCGCGGGTCGCTCTTCTCGACGCGGTAGACCACCGTGTTGAGCAGCAGCGTGATGTTCTTCTCGGCCAGTACCTTGTCCATCAGCACCATGTCGAACAGCACGGGATTCCCCTCCTTGTTGCGGAAGGTGTTTTCGACGAGGATCTCGTCCAGTACGCCTCCTTCGCGCGACCAGCGGTTGTTGTTGCCCATGTGGGAGGTGGCGCCCAGCACCCAGAGACGCACCTCGCTCGATGCGTTTCCGCCGAGGACCGGACGGTCCTGGACCAGGATGACACGCGCTCCGGCTCGCGCCGCCGTGATGGCGCTGCATACGCCGGTCATGCCGCCTCCGGCGATGACGTAGTCGGCGCGGAGCGCGACCTGGCGGAAGGTCCGGTGATTTTCGAATTTGGAGATGATCATATCGTTGTCAGGATTTCTTTTTGCTGTATGCGTAGGCTGCGGTTCCGACCGCCAGCAGGAGCAGGCCCATGCCGAGCGGAATCGCCTTGTGTTCGTCGGCCAGGGCGCCGAGCACGGCGACGAAGAGCCCCGAAAGGATGGCTCCGATGCCGATGACCATGACGCTGAACCGGTTGTCGGCCCCGGCCGCATCGGCGGCGGCTTCGGGTCCCTTTTCGATCATCGGGATCCGCTCGTCGGGACGCCGAATCCGGTGCCGGATCTCGTAGGCGGCCAGCAGCAGCGCCGGCACCAGTACGCCGACGAGCATCTCCTGGGCGCGGTCGAGCGAGAACCCGGCCAGCGGCGTGATGAACTTGAAGAGGGCGTTGATGGCGAGGCTTGCGATCGTGACCGTGAGGATGACGCGGCCGTTGAGATTGCGCGAGAAGAGTGTCCAGATGAGCGGCAGGTAGAGCGGCACGCCGGTCAGGGCGGCGACGCTGATCACGACGTTGACGATGCCGCCCATGAGCGGGATGAGCAACGCCACGACGATGGCCAGCACGCCGAAGGCGATCGTCGACCAGCGGGCCACGTGCATGAGCCCCTTCTCGGAGGTCGAGGGCGAGAGCCGCTTGAAGATGTCGTTCGTGAAGACGCCGGCCGAGATGTTGAGCGTGGCGTTGAGCGAGCTGGCCGTGGCGAAGATCATGCCGCCGAGCATCAGCCCGAGCAGCCCCGAGGGCATGGCCTCCTTGCACATGAGCAGGTAGGCGTTTTCGGCTTCGAGTCCTTCGAGCGAGGGGTTGAAGACGCGGTAGATCATCGACGGGAGCATCCAGAGGATCGGACTCACGAGGTAGAGCGCCCCGAACAGATAGCCCACCTTGCGGGCGTTGCGGGGTGTGCTGACGCTGGTGTACCGCTGGACGTAGGCCCAGTTTCCGCCGAGGAAGAAGAGGTTGTAGAACAGGAACGCGACGATGAAGACCCAGGAGTATTCACCCGACACGACCTGGAAGAACCCTTCGGGGAGCCGTGTGAGGAACTGCTCCACGCCGCCGACTTTGAGCAGCGAGAGCGGGATGACGATGATGACCGCCGCGAAGAGGATCAGGAATTGCAGCACGTCGGTGACCACGACGGCGCGCAGGCCTCCGATCGTGACGTAGAGGATGCTGAATGCGCCCAGCAGCAGGATGCTCGTATTGAGGGGGATTTCGGCCGTCACCTCGATGATTTTGGCAATGGGGTAGAGGAAGGCGCCGGTCGTGAAGAGCGATGGGAATTTCGAAATCCACCGTGTCGCGGGCTTTGGCCGACCGCTTTGATGTCAAGCCCGAGACGAAGAAGGCCGTTCTGGAAATGGCCGAAAAGATGCACTATCGGCCCAATCCGTTTGCGCAGAATCTCATCAAGCGCCGCACGAAGATCATCGGTGTGGTGGTCCCGGAGTTCATCAACTCGTTTTTCGCGCGGATCATCATCCAGATACAGAAGGTGTTCGAGAGCGAGGGTTTCCATGTGCTCATCACGCAGTGCAACGAGTCGGCCGAAGCCGAGCGCCGCAACCTCCAGCTGCTCGAAGAGAGTATGGTCGAGGGGATTCTGATCTCCGTGACCGAAAAGGGTCGTAACACGGCTTACTATCAGGAACTTATCGACAACGGTATTCCTCTGGTCTTCTTCAACCGCGCGAGCGCCGACATCCAGGCCGACAAGGTCGTGATCGACGACTACAAATGGGCATTCTTCGCCGTGGAGCATCTGGTGAACATCCGCCGCGAACTGGGGCAGATGGCGCCGCGGATCATGCACTTCCAGGGTCCCGCGGAGATCGGTCTTTCGGGCCTCCGCTACCGGGGTTACGCCGATGCGTTGCGCAAATACAACCTTCCGGTGGATTCGTCGCTGGTTGTCCGTTGCGAGGCGATCACGCGCGACGAGGGGACGCGGATGATGAACCGCTGCATCGAGCAGGGGCTGATCCCCGATGCGCTGTTCGGGTTCAACGACCCGCTGGCCATCGGGGCCATGAAGGCGCTCAAACGCCACGGTATCCGGATTCCGCAGCAGGTGTCGGTCATGGGTTTCACCGAATCGCAGTCGGCGCTGGTCACCGAGCCGATGTTGAGTTCCGTGGCGCAGCCGCTGGACAAGATGGGCGAGACGGCGGCGCGGATGTTGCTGGAAAAGATCGAGAACCCGCAGTCCGCAGTTCGTACGGTGCAGCTCGAAGGTCTGCTCAACGTCCGGGGATCGAGCGACCCGCGGATGCTCGAACGGGAGTAGGCGGGGTTTCGGCCTTGCCGGCCCGATTTTTCGGGAACGTTTCCGGGCGATTAAACCGTTCCCGAAACCGTTCCCGATAATTTATTGCCCCGGGCGATCGGTGAAAAAGGTTTATTCCGAATATATTTGTTTCAGCAAGGCCCCGTGCGGCCTTCCGTTCGGAAATTCAAACCTAAACAAACCGATATGAAACGAATTCTCTGTTATTTTGCTGCGTTTTCGGCGGTCCTGACCCTCGCATCCTGTATGGAAAAGGAGGATACGCCGCCCTATTTCGTTCATGTGGAGAGCGTGAGCTTCGGAGTGACCGAACTCTCGATTCCCGAGACCAAGACCTATCAGTTGGAAATCATCTTCACGCCCGAGGATTGCGGTAATAAAGGTGTGACGTGGACCAATACGAATCCCGATGCAGCCACGGTCAGCGAGACGGGGCTCATCACGGCCAGGGCCGAGGGTGTGACCACGATCGGTATCCAGACCGACGACATGCGCCGCAGGACGGAGGTGGAGGTTACCGTGACGCCGTTCCTGGCGGAAAACCCGATCACGTCGATCGTGTTGAGTGCGACGTCGCACGATTTCCAGGTTACGGACGGACCGTTGACCGTGACGGCGACCATCACGCCGGAGGATGCGACGATTCCAACGCTGGAATGGATTTCGTCGGACGACGCCGTAGCCCGCGTTACGCAGGAGGGCGTCATCACGCCGGTGGGCCACGGACGGGCCGTGATTACGGCGCGGGCGCAGGACGGCAGCAAGCAGAAGGCCGAATGTCAGGTTACGGTGGCCGGCGTCAAGGACCGCAACTACGACGGCACGGACGAGTATTACAAGCTGATCTACTATCCGGTGAACATCGAGGTGACGCTTTCCGACGGTACGAAGGCCGCGCAGACGTGGCTGGACCGGAACCTCGGTGCGAGCAAAGTGGCCGAATCGGCCGATGATTTCGAGGCTTACGGATCGCTGTTCCAGTGGTCGCGCAAGGCCGACGGCCACGAGAAGACCTCCTGGTCGAGCGCAACCGCAGGGGTGTTGGCGAACGGCATTGCCGGAGTGAATGAACGGGTGCCCAACCGTGCCGATGCAGGACACAGCCAGTTCATCCCGACGAGTGAGGCTCCGCATGATTGGGCCGTACAGACCTCGACCCAGGAGACGGGACTTTGGGGCGGCAAATATACCGACTATGAATGGCATGCTCCGCTGACGGATGAAACGCAGGAGGGTAATCCCTGTCCGGAGGGCTACCGGGTTCCGACGGTGAATGAATTCCTGGCCATGGCCGGTACCGTGCTCAATACGACGTTGAAGTACAATTCGAAATATGCTCTTGACGATCCGAATACGCCGTTTGTGGAATCGGTTCTGCATCTGCCCTCCTCGGGACACGTGCCTTATAATACGACCTCTGCGGATATCAAGGACGGCAGCCTGCGTGGTGTCTATTGGGCCAACTCGTCGGCAGCCAAGGCGGGTGACAATTATAACAACTCGAATCGCTTCCTGTTTATGAGCGGTCAGGTGATTGTAAATCCCTACCAGCGGACCAATGCGTACAGCATCCGTTGCATCCGGGATACGCCGCTGGCCTCGACCTCGCTGGACGATTAGCCGGCGGACGATGCCCGGCCGGCAGAATGCCGACCCGCACGCTTGAAAATCGCCGTTCCGAACCTCCCTCCGGGAATCGGAACGGCGATTCCTTTTTCTGCAACTCCGGCCGTATCGCCACATCCGAACTCCCGGTGATGTGGGTTACGCGAACCGCCCGGCATTTCGGCCATACGGAGATACAACTTTTTTATCTTTTTGTCGTTGGCTGTGTGTGATTCGGTCGGGCCCGGCGGAAAAAACTTTGTTTTTCGTTTGTCTCGGCGCTCACCTTTCACTATTTTTGCCGTCGTTAACCCCGCAAAGTCCCGATCCTTCGTGACGGAGCCACGCTTCCGGAGGGGAGAGAGGGATTGGGGGATACGATCACACAAATACTGCGGAGACCCATGTTGAAAAAGATAGCCAAGATCCTTGCCAAGAGCCTTGCGGCGCTTCTTCTGATCTTTCTGCTGGCCCTTCTGGTGACCAGTGTGACCCCGATCTACGATTTCGCCGAAGCGAAGCCGTTCAGCGGACCCGACATCTTCAATCCCTACAAAAGGGCGGAGACCGATACGCTCCAATATTGGAAACGCGCCAATTTCCACACCCATACCCGGGTGAAAGGGCCGCTGAACGAGTGCGAATACTGGCCGGCGGAGACCGACGAACGCTACCGCCGGTTCGGCTACGACATCGTGACCTTCTCGAATCACAACGAGCTGACCGTACATCCGTACGACTCGATGTTGCAGGTCAATGTCTACGAGCACGGCATCAATCTGTTCAAATACCACAAACTGGTGTTCGGATGCCGGTCGGTGAACCGTTTCGACCATCTGATTCCGCTGTTTGCCTCGCAGCGGCAGTTCCAGCTGCATCTGCTCGGCCGCGAGTCGGATTTCATCCAGCTGAACCATCCCTTGCGGACGAACTTCACCTCGAAGCGGATCATGCAGCGGCTTGAAGGCTACCGGATCATGGAGCTCGACAGCGGGAAGAGCACCGAAAACGAGTATTGGGACTGGGCGTTGAGTGCCGGGCGTTACAGCTTCGGGCTGGCGAACGACGACCTGCACCATCCCGACCGGTCGAACTGCATTGCCGTGCGCTGCAACTTCCTGCACACCCCGTCGGCGCGGTACGGGGATCTGAAAGCGACGCTGCTGCGCGGCGACTACTATGCGATGCGGGTTCCCGACTACGGACACGGCGACTGGGAGACGAAATATGCCCGCAACCGAAGACTTCCGGCGATCCGCACGATCGGGCTCTGGGGTGACACGATCCGCATTGCGCTGACGCAGCGGGCCGACAGCATCAAGGTGACGGGACAGCACCACACGACCCTGTCGCTGGTGCGGGACACCACGGCCGCCGAATACGTCATGAAGCCCGGCGACCCGTATGCCCGCATCACGGCCTATTTCCCCGACGGGGAGGTGATCTACTCCAATCCGTTTGCACGGTATGACGCCGCGGTGTCGGCGACGCCCTATGCGGAACCCTCGTATCGGGTCCATATTCCGCAGACGATACTTTTCAATTTGCTGATCGTCGTCCTGTGCGCAGGCGTGATCCTCGTATTCCGTAAAGTGGTTGTGAAATGGTAAAATTCCTGAAATCGCAGACCGATCTGACGCGGGTCGCTCTCGTATTGAGTCTTTTTACGCTTGCGGCCTACCACGTGCCGTTCTTCCGGCTGGCGCTCGACAACATCGAGGGGGGCTTCAACGGCGCGTTGATCATCGGCAGCCTGGCCCTTGTGATGCTCGGGCTCAACTTCTTCTTCTATTATCTGGTGCTTTTTCTCGGTCGGTTCGTAGGCAAGTGCATCCTTGCGTTCACGTTCCTCGCCGATGCCCTGACCCTCTATTTCATCAATACGTACCATGTGCTCATCACCGACAAGATGATGGGCAACGTCTTCAACACGCAGTATTCGGAGGCTTCGGGGTTCTTCTCGTGGGCCGTCGTGTGGTACCTGCTCCTGCTGGGGGTCGTGCCCTGCATCTACCTCTTCGCGCGTAAGTTCGATTACGGAAGCTGGCGGCGCTTCTTCGCCCGGACGGGTCTTGCGCTGGCCGTCATCGTGGCGGTGGCGCTGGTCAACATGCAGAACTGGCCGTGGATCGACCGCCACATCCCGAAACTCGGCAGTCTGATCATGCCGTGGTCCTATACGGTCAACACCGTCCGCTACTACAATTCGGAGCGTGAGCGCAACCGGAAGGAGATCCTGCTGCCCGACGTGGAGCGCATGTCCGAGAGCCGGGATGTCTGCGTGGTGATCATCGGCGAGTCGGCGCGGCGGGCGAATTTCTCGCTCTACGGTTACGACAAGCCGACCAATCCGCTGTTGGAGCGGGACAGCGTCACCGCGCTGGTTGCGGACGCTTCGGCGACCTACACCACGGCGGGCGTCAAGGCCATCCTGGACCACAAGCCGACGAACAAACTGTACGAGATCCTGCCGAACTACCTCTACCGCAACGGTGTGGAGGTCATCTGGCGGACGAACAACTGGGGCGAGCCTCCGGTGCATATCGGCCGCTACCTGAAAGCGGGGGATATCAAGGAGCTGCACCCGGATGCCGATCCGCGTTACGACGGCATTCTGCTCGCAGGGCTGAAAGAGGAGATTCTCGCGGAGGAGAAGGACAAGCTGCTGATCGTGCTCCATACGAGCACGAGCCACGGCCCGACCTATTACCGGAAATACCCTTCGGAGTTCGAGGTGTTCCGTCCGGTTTGCCGGACGGTGGAGATGTCGAAAGCCGATCCGGAGGAGCTCATGAACGCCTACAACAACACGATCGTCTATACGGACTACCTGATCCATTCGGTGATCGACCTGCTGCGGGAGATTCCCGAACGTCGGGGATGTGTGATCTTCGTTTCGGATCACGGCGAGTCGCTGGGCGAGGGGAACCTCTACATGCACGGCGTGCCGATGTTCGCGGCCCCGAAGGAGCAGATCGAGATTCCGTTCATCGTCTGGACGTCGGACCGCACGATGGCGGTCAACCCCGACGGGAAGGTCGGCCAGTATCACGTTTTCCACAGCGTACTGCACTTCCTGGGAATCGAAAGCCCGGTCTACGACGCCTCGCTGGATATTTTCGCTTCGGGCGGCGAAAGGTAGGGCTTTTCTTCGCGGAACCGGCCGGAGGTTTCCGGACAACGGCGCCGATGTTGCCGTCGGTTCGTGATTCGGATCGGCTTGCCGCCCTGTCGGGGCCGGGCCGCCGGATGCCGGATCGGGGCGGGGCGTCCGGACCTCTTCCCGTCCCCGTATTCCGGAGCGGCCGTTCGGAGTGTTCGGACTCGCTTTACAGGATGATTTCGCCGTCGACCGTGCCCTGATTGCCCCAGCCTTCGATCGTCATGCCGGCAAACAGGATTTTTCCATCCCTGACCGTCAATTTGACCGTCAGTTCCTTGCCGGATTCCAATTCATCCTGTTTCGGCGCCAACTCCGAGAGCGTCCACTGCTTGGTCGCCTCTCCGGCATGTACTTCCAGCGATACTCTGTCCGTCGGTTGCGGATAGAGGAAGAAATTTCCTTCCGGCTTCGTGACCGAGAAGGTCTCTTTCGAGTCGTGGAGGCTGCATGTTCCGGTGGCGAGGTCGAACCGGCCGCTGGCATGGGCCGAGCACAGTATCTCGACCGACGCGGCATCCACCGATTCATCCTCGATCTCGACCTGCACCGTCAAACGGTGCATCGCATGCCGGAACGTCAATTCCACCGGTTGTTCCGAACCGACCGCAGCCTCCTTTCCGGTGACCAGAAGCAGGTCTCCGTCCGGAGATTGTGTCACCGTGAAGTCGAATGCCCCCTTGTCGAGCGTCTGCTTCGGATAGCAGGCTGCAAGGTTGATCCGTTCACCCTCCTGTGCGAACGCTATTTCCCGCCAGTAGAGAGCCGTGGCGCCTATGGTATAGTCCAGCGCTGCGGAGGCTCCGTTTCCGTCGTGTGCATAGAGCGTGAAGGTGTCGCCTGCGGTGAATGTTCCGCTGCCGTCCGCTTCCAGCTGCGGGGACCGGGTCGCGGCAATCGCCGTCGTGAAGATGATTGGCCGGTCGGCCGGCGCCGTCGGGGTTCCCGGAGTCTCCGGATTTGCCGGAACCTTCGGTTCCTCGTTCTTGTCGCATCCAGCAATGGTCAGGGCCAGCATCAGGGCCGCACTCGATATCATTCGTCTCATAATGGTCTTTTTTTATTTTCGTTCCCTCTTCTCTCCGTCGCCGGATCCCGCATTACTGCACAGGCTTCACCGACGGGTATTTCTTCGCCCAGATATCCTGCCGCAGATCCACGGCGCACAGACTCGATATCAGGTATTTTTTGTTTTCCACCGAACTCCCGTTCTTCGGCGGCAGGTGTTGCAGATAGGTCCGCTTCCACCCGGACGACGTCGTGGGGTCCGGGACATAGCAGATGCCGCGGCGGGTGATGACCGCACCGTTCACTTCCTGATCCGCATAGTTGTTGTCGCAGAAATACACGTAGGCGATCTTTCCCTCGGCATCGAACTCCGCACCCCAGATCACCATCGCGTGGGCTCCCGTATTCGTGCCGGCGATGTCGTGGGCCGTGAATCCGATTGCCTGCCGGTTCCGGAGGGCATTCACCATGAATTCGTTGAACTCCTCTTCCGTAGGGGAACGCTTCGAGTCCGTGGCGATCACATCCGTCTGTTTGAATACCTCGGCGAAGAACCCCGGGAAATAGACGCTCCCGTTTTCACTCGGAATGCCCGTGTTGTCGCCCGTGATGAACCACCGCACGCCCCGCGAATTCCAGGATCCTTTGTTCTGGGCGTAATCCTTGAAGAACTGGAAAACCGCATTGCGGTTCTGCTCCTGGTCGGGGTCGTCATCCCCGGTTCCGCCGTTGGGAAGCAGCGGCAGGAACTCCATCGACGGCTGGGTGAACGTATACACATAATTCCCGTCGCCTCCGGAGTGGTGATTCGCAGAAGCCCCTCGTCGCTGCGGTAGTCGTCGGCCGCCTGCGGGAGGATCAACGCTTCGAAAGACCCGTCCGTATTCCGGCGCGGAGCGATCTCGCCGAACGAATCCTCCGGAGTAATTGTTCCCGTCAGCAGGTTCACACGCCCCGCCATCCGGCTGCGGAGCTGCACCGTAAGCTCTTTCCCTCCGTTCGTGAATTCGAGCCGGAGCCGGTGCAGGGCATGCGCGTGAAGGTCATTGCCGCGCGGTTGTCTCCCGCGGCGAGTTCCTTGCGCGCAAAGAGCAGGTCGCTTGCCGCATACCCTTCGGCGGTTTGGTCGGCGGCGATCGGAATCACCCTTTCGGTTCCTTCCGACCCGTCGTCCGGAAGGATGGGGTAGTGCGCCGAAAGCGTCAGCGGACCTTCTCCGAAATCGCTTCGCCGCAGCCGGGGCTGCCAGATTCCGTTTGTGAGGGTTACTTCCCGATATTCGACGGAAGTGTTGTTGTTGATGTAGAGACCGATTTTGTCGCCTTCGGAAAAACTTCCCGTTCCGTCGGGATTCAGGTTGGCGCGTGTTTCGGCCGTTGTAAAATTCAAATCGAGGTAAATACCGTTGAGTTCCGAGATCGATTCATCCAACTCACTCGTACAAGCTGCTGACATGCAGGTCAGAAAGCTTGCAGCCATCCATAAATACTTTTTTCATTCGATCGTGTTTTCTCCGTCTTTTCCTGGATTTTTGGCCGGCACGGGACCCGTATGGGGTGGTCGACGGATTGAGGGTAGGGTCCGCTCGTCGGCTTTTTGCCCGGAAAATCGGCACAAAAATAGGCTATTCTTTTGGATTATGCAAATTGGAGCCCGGCGGGAGCCGTTTTTGCGGGTCGAGAGTCTGCGGAGGAAGGCGGGGTCTCGGGGTCTGGCCCGGCCGATGTGAAAACGGGAAGACGTCAAGGACAGTTTGTTGCAAGGTGGAACCGTTCGGCATGGCCGGAATTTTTCGGAGAAATGAGGCGCTTTGACCCGACCCGGCGCTTTTTTTCGAAAAAAAACGATAAATTTGGATGTTGTTCAAAGCCGGAAGAGTGATTGTTTTATCGATATACACCACTGTTTTATGTCTTTTGCCATCTTGCTCCGTCGTCTGTGTTGTTGCTTGTTTGGTTTGGGAATGTTTTTCCAGCGTGTTTCCGCACAGGATATCACGTTCCGTCATCTGACTCCGGATGACGGGCTTTCGCATGTCTCGGTCAATGCCCTGTACTGCGACGAACGGGGATTCATCTGGATCGGTACCCGGGAAGGGCTGAACTGCTACAACAGCAACGGCATCCGGGTCTTCAAATGGCATAAGGACGATCCCAACAGTTTGTTTTACAACGCCGTATAGCGCATAACGGGAGACGGTGCAGGCAATCTGTACCTGTTGTGCAGCGAGGGAATCGCCCGTTACGACAGCACTCGGGAGAAGTTCGGCACGCTGTTGCAGGGTAACGTTTCGGCAATCTGCTACGAAGAGGGGCTTTTTGTCGCCCGCGGAACCGGGATTTACCGTTGCGACACGGAGACCGGGGAATTGAGCCTTCTCCACGAACTTCCCGCCGGGAAGGCCACCGAAATAACGTGGATGCTGCGGGACTCCCGCGACACGTGGTGGATCGGAACGAACACCGGGCTTTTCGAATACGCCCCGGACGGAAATTTCACGCAGCCGATTGCGGGTTGCAACATCACGAATATCTATGAAGACTCGCGGAATAGGCTGTGGGTGGGGACCTGGAATCAGGGCTGTTACTTCCGGAGTGCCGAGGGGCGTTGGGACAACCTTCGGGCGTCGTCTCGGGGTTTGCGGTCGGATTTCGTGCGCTGTTTTGCCGAGGACTCCGCCGGGAAGATCTGGATCGGAACGACTTCATCATTGAGAAACAGAAAGCCGAACTGCAACGTATAGAAGCCATAAAGCGGCATAAGGAACAGCAGGTAAACCTTGCCGAACAGGAACTCAGACAGGTAAAATCGGAGATACGCACGGACAAGCTCAAAAGCGCGGCTACCGATGCTGCCACGGTTATAGCAAGCGGAGTGGGTTCTCTTTTCGGCAGCGGGAAAATGAAGAAACTGGAGCAGTCCAATGACGAATTGCGTCAGGAAATTGCCAAACGGGACAAGGGAATTGATGACTTGAAAGCCCAAATGCAGCGTATGCAGGAACAGCACGGCAATCAGATACGCAACCTGCAAGGAATACACAACCAGGAACTTGAAGCCAAAGACAAGGAAATATCACGGCTGAATACCTTGCTTGAAAAGGCTTTCAAGTGGTTTCCGATGCTTAAAGAGATGTTGAGAGTAGAAAAGTTGTGCGCTGCCATCGGCTTTACCAAAGAAATGATAGAGAGCCTTCTGACAAAGAAAGAGGCTATCAGATGCAACGGCAGGATTTATTCCGAAGAACACAAACGGAAGTTTGACATCAAAAATGATGTTTTCAAGGTAGAAAAGAATCCGACCGATGACAGCAAACTGGTACTGACCATAAACAGACAACCGATTAGCGAATGGTTCAAGGAACAATGGGAGAAATTTCGGCAAGGTTTACGACAGTCTACGGAAGAACCAAGAAAAAACAGAGGATTTAGAATGTAATTGTTAAATCGCTCAAATTTAGCAGAAAGGAGTAAACAATAGTATTTTGGTTGCTCCTTTCTTCGTATCTTTATGGCATTATTAAAAACTCATAATTATATGAATAAACAAATCTGTCAAAATAGAAATATGAAAGACGAAATAATTCAATTTTTAGAGGAGAGCATCATAGGTAAAACACTGTTTACTGATGATGTGGTTTACCAACTTGACAATGGAAAGTTAGAAGGTGTGTATAGCGACAAGATGGTGTTTTCTGATTTAGTAAAAACTGAGAATGGCTTCGGATTTAATATGACAACCGTCACACATGAACTGATTTATAATGTGGATGAGAAAGGTTCAAGAACGAGTATTGCCAAAGATTATACGGGGACAAGTGTGTTTCGCTATGAACTTGCTATACGGAAAAGCACTAATCAACTGACCGGTTATATGCACTGTATCTCTACAACAGTCCAAAATCAGACGATGGAAGCCGTAGTATGCGGAATATTCGATGTGCAATTTGACGGTAAAGAACTGAAATGGCAAGAAAACCAATTGTTGTATAGAGATAATTCCACAGGAGATGGCAGCTATAAGCCTGTTGCCTTCGATGCAAAAGTTCGTTTCTATCTTGATAAGGGGAAAGTTGTTTTTGAATATTTGCCTACACTTTGGAATATAAATCCGGAGACATTGGCGAAAAGTTTGTCTAAAGACGATTATCCTGCTTATGTGTCAAAAGAAAGATAACATTCGATTACTTAAAGATAAATGAATAGCAACTTCATGGAATTAACAGGTTGTTAGGGAAACCTTGCGGTTGGGTTGATATTACCACAATTCTTGCAAAAATAAAATCGGGTAATTCCAAATATAAAACACCCGACTTTACATTCTTGGGTGTAAAATCGGGTGTTTGTTTTGTAAAACATTGATTCTCAATGTTTATTGCGGTGCGTAGGGGAAATGAACATTTACGTGCACCAGAAAGATTATCAGCAAGATACGCGATTACAAAACATTGTCCACCGATTAGGTGCCTTCACAATCGCATCGAATTACATCTTGCTTGCCTTGTGCTCTTTTACGGCATAAAAATAATCATTTTTGTGATAAAGCGAAAATGATTGGAATGAGGTTTTGTTTAGATGACGAATGTTTTTTATGTGTATCTATTGTAGTTTTACAATCTTCGAATTATATAATTTGTCAAGGTTTTATTAAGTCTCCATTTGATGCCAGTATTGTCTTTTTCTTTTGATCGTCGTCTTGGTCAATTTTTTTAGAAAAGAGTATTGTTCATTCTGTCGCAAGTAATCAAATTGAATAGGGGGCAAATAATAAGCGAGTAATAGTTATCATCGGGTGATGCCCGGCCAGTCATCGGTGCGAAAGGGCGATGCCAATAACCCGGAGGCATTCGTCAAATCATTGTCGCATGGATTGTCCGCCCATCCGTAACGCACTGCAACAGGCTCAGGAACCGCTTCGCTGAATACTGTGATTCGATTTTTGTCGAGAACCCAGGCTTTTGCCCGAAAGAATTTCCGGTCCGCTCCGGCAATCGTGAATCCCCGGAGATAACCGTAAGAGTTGTTGTCCGCAGGTCGCAAACCGCCGTCGGCGACTTCGAACGTGAGGATAAGACGGCTTCCGTCGCGCTTCTGAGACTGGTAAACCGGTCCGGATGCAATGACTTCCCGGCCGTAGGCCACCTTCAGGGCACTCCGGCAGAGGCGATAGCCGACATCTCGCTTGTTGCGCGGGTGGATGTCGTCGGCATCGCCGAGGTCGGTAATGACAGCCTGTCCGGTAGCCGGAAGAACCAAAGCGTTATTTTGAGCCTCTCGCAATTCTGCCCAAGAACTTTCGGACGGCTCGATGTCGATGGCTCCATAACCGGCCAATTGTACCCACAAAAATGGAAACTCATAGCCCCATTTGGCTCGCCAGTCTACGATTAATTTTTGGAAAAGATCCCGATAGTTCCATGCCCGTGGGGCGTTGTTCTCACCTTGATACCAGACGACCCCCCGAATGGCGTATCCGACCAGGGGATGAATCATGCCGTTGTAGAGCAGCGAGGCAAAATTGTTCGGATGTGTGGCATCGATGGTGGCACCGTACATTGCTGTTGTTGCCGAAGGGCGGTATTCCCAGTCTCCGGCCAGCAGGTAACGTTTTCCTTCGACTTCGAGGTACAATTCCGCGGCATTACCCCAGATGCCACCGTCCGCCACACGGTCGAATATCTTGACTACGATAAGATTTTCTCCTGCGCGGAGCACTCCCTTCGGAACCGCATAACGGCGAGGCAGGTTGTATCCGTTCGTTAATCCGATCCGTTGTCCGTTGAGATAGGTGACATCGGCATCGTCCACGGCGGGAAGAGAGAGCCTGGCTTGTTTCCCGGCTGCCGTTTCCGGAAGCACGACGGTCGTGCGAAACCAGACGTTGCCGTTGATTGCTTCGAGTTCATTGTCCCAGAGTTTCGGGACCTGCATCTTGGCCCAGTTTTTTTGTCGGGCCGCAACCTCCGGCCGATACCAATACTCCCGGTCTCCAGGATCATTCCGCAGGGCAATCTCGTAACGCTCCCAATTTCTCAGGCTTTCACCCATGGCCTCCCGAGTGTCGTGCCGATCGGCGTATTCCCGGTATTGCGTTGTCGTCCGCATTGTCTCCCAACTGATCCATGGTTCGATATCCGTTCCGCCCCACGAACTGTTGATAAGACCGACGGGCACGCCGGTTTCCTGCCGTATGAATTTGCCGAAATAGTAGGCTACGGCTGAAAAACTCCGAGCGGTTTCCGGCTTGCACTCCACCCATGAACCTGCTTTCAAATCTTCCTTTTCGTCGGGAGAAACGGCTTTCTCAACAGTTAGCAGCCGCAGTTCCGGACAGGTCGAAGCTGCGATCTCCTCTTCGCATCCTGTCGTGGAGCCCAGCGGCCATTCCATGTTCGACTGACCGCTGCAAAGCCATACGTCTCCGAGGAGGATATTGCTGAAATGAAGTTCGTTGTCTCCGCTCCGGACCGTCATTTCGTAAGGGCCGCCGTGAGGCATGGCCGGAAGTTCCGTCTCCCAACAGCCTGCACGATCGGCTTTCACCGAGACCTGCGTATCGTTGAATAGAATGTGGATTGATTCGTTTCGCGCGGTCCATCCCCAGATCCGGATCGGTCGTTCTCGTTGGAGAACCATGTTGTCGCTGAAGAAACTGGGCATCCGGATTTGCGCTGTTCCGGTTTGCACGGCGGTCATCACAGCCAGCAGCAGAATAAACCGTTTCATGAGCAGAGCCTTTATTGCATTTTTTGAAATCCTTCGGCCTTTACATGCCAGCATCTTGGGAATCCCGGAACCGGACCTTCCGAACCCTCCCATCCTCCGGCCATCATGGCCACGGCAGTCAGCAGCCCTCCGTTCGAGGGGAAGTAGGGGAATGGACCTCCCGTTGCAAGGCCGTGGACATCGAACTGGAAATTTTCCGAATCATACAGCAGCATTTCTACGGCCTGTCCAGGACGTCCGCATCGGGCGGCTGCCATTGCCAGCAGCGGGAAATCCCAGCCCCATACGCGGTTGAATTGCCAGTTGTCGAAGATCCGATCGAGCGTCCTTTCAAAAACAGACCGGTCTACACCTGATCCGGGAAGCATCCCGTAAATTCCCGCCAGTGCGGGATGTTCGAAATTGTAGCGGCTCCACATCTCGGGGATTCCCTCGTAAGTGACGTAAGTGCCCTCCTGAACGGGCAGCGGAGCCAGCCGTTCGAGTACGTTATCCCAGTGTTTGTTACGCGGTATTCCCAACCGTTCACGCCAGATCTGGGCCGTTTGGAGCCCGTACCGCCAGTAGGCGAGTTCGAAAGTCGGGTTTCGGGTCTCAAAGATGGGGGTGTTCTCTGAAACCGGACACAGTGGGGGCTCCAATACATACACTCCGCGCAGTGTGTCGAGCTGTATGACGTCGGCCATGTACTCTGCTGTGGCAAAAACCACGTCGCGCCATTTGTCGAGCGTTTCCATTGTCGGGAAGAGCCGATAAAGCGTCTCGGCCAGATAGATCGGATGGGGCTGTTGCCAGATGAGTGTGGCGTGGATCAGGTGGGGCCACTCTACATCCTGGTCGGCCGTGCATTTGGGCCACCGAGCTCCTCGCATTCCCTGACGTGCGGCCCGCTGCCGCGATGTCGGCAGGAATGTTTGATAGATACCGAGAGCCTTTTCAGCCAGCTCGGGACGTCCCCAAAGCAGAAAGTGGAGTTCATGCCACCAGATCATTTCGAAGTGGAAGCGGCCATGCCAGCCATTGTTCACCAGTCCGCTCTCCTGGGGCGGCCAGGATCCCGCACCGTTCAAGCGCAGCAGTCGTTGGGAGAGAACGATTCGCCGTTCGAGTTCCCTCCAACGGGAATCTTCGCTTTCGGAGAGGTCAATGGCTGCTCCTGAAAGCCAGTAGTCGTGCCACATCCGTGCACTGCCATCCGACAGTTCCGCCATAGTCGGAACCGGCTCCACGACTCTATCCGGGGAGAATTCACAAACCAGCGAAAATCGGTTGCCATAACCGGGTTGCAACATGAAGCGGTGCGATTTGTCTCCGGGAGGTACGATCCGACCTGGAACACCTTCCCAGCGTAAGGCGACCTGGTAGACGACCGTATCCATCGAACGTCGGATCGATGCGGTCGTATCGGTCGCCGCCAGCAATACCGAGGTATGGCATTCCGGCCGGTCGTAATCACCGACATGCTCCGTGATGTAGCGATCGTCGGCGTAGGGGAAATCCAGAAACAGTTGCAAACGCCCATCTCTCAGCAAGGGAGAGGAGACTTCCACGCCTACGGCGTCCCGGTCGGGGTGGCAGGCCGTACAAACCTCGACAGGAATGCCTTCCAGCGAAAATCGGCTGGTAACAATACCGTTCCAAAGATCGGTGTGTTGCGAGACATCGTGCAGATCGTCCTCTGAGGCTTCGCTTCCGTCGGCTTTGAGCAGGCGGAAGCCTACACGCCCGAGATTAAACCGATGCGGATTCTTTGCCAGCCAGTCGGAGATTTCAGGTTGCGTTTCATCCGAGAGAGCCATGTAAATACGTTTTCCTCCGATTTCGACAGGGACCCCTCGGTAGTATTGCCGCCGGGTTGTTTCGTCCTGTGGGAAACAGTGCCATCCCCAGTCCGACAGCGTATTGAAAGGTTCGAACGTCTGGAGACCCGTGATGTCCATCCCGAACGCGAACCCACCGTTCCCGACTTGAGCCGGACTGCGAGGATTCGTGGCGTGGGTTACAATGTCGTGTCGGGAGACGATCTCTTTCCGGTCGATCGGAGCCCGGCATCCGAAAAGTATGGCTGCACATAGCGGTATAAGCAGGAGTTTCATGCCACAACGAGGATATGCGCCGCCCGTATTCGGTCGCCTTCGAGACAATGGGTACGGGTGGCTCTGATGAACTGTCGGAACGGTTTATTTGACCCGTACCGATCCCGGAGTATAGATCTTCGGGGTGACCCCTTGTGTCCCGACGCCGATTCGGGCGTAAAGAACAGGGTATTTCTGCAACTCGGCATCCTGAAGGTTGACCGTGATGGACTGGCTTCCCAAGGTAAGCGATGCGGCGTCAACCTTTTTGCAGAATGTGGCATCGTCGACAAACTGCGTGTTGTTGATGTAGAGTGCGATGCTTTCAAGCAGAGCGTCGGGTTTTCCGTTGATCAGCGTAAAGGCCCCGCGATCGATGCGGAACGAGACGGTAAGTTTTCCGTCTCCCGTGTTGAATCGGGCGTCGCGGATGACATAGTAGGGGGTTACCGGAAAGTCGACTACGGTGTTCCCCCGGACATCGAACCAAAGTTCCGTGCCGCTGTCAACCCATGGTCCGGAACCGTTTTTGGCAACCATCCGGTAGGTCCCGTCGAAAAGCATTGCCGAGAAACTTCCGTCCTGTGCGACGTAGACCGGAATAGGTGCCGTACCCTCGAATCCCGGTTGATAGAGTTCCAGTACGTTGTAGTCTTGTCCCGTGCCGGTCTGGCGCAACCCGACAGACTCTTCGTCGTAGACAATGCGTCCGCTGAGCTGGCTTTTCGGGGCCTCGTAGTTATCGTAATCGCAACCTGCAAGAGCGATCACGCAACAAAGCAGTATGTAGATCTTCGTTTTCATGTTCATGACGTATCGAAACGTTAACTGTTATTGGAAGGGATTTTTTTTCAGTAGCGGATTAGCCGTGATCCAGGCATCGTCGATGCCGTTGTAGTAGCACATGCGATCGAAATAGAGCGGGTACCGCTTCATGTAACAGGGCGTCTTTTCAAAGACCCATTTGCCGTCGATCTCCGGATTTCCGGGAGCGAATATCTTGTAGGGAAAGAGTGCGTAAAGCCGGGCGTTATCGCTTGCATTCCAGATCTTGTGAGCGATGCGGAATCGTTTGGCATCCCACCATCGGTGATTCTCGAAGGCGAACTCCACGCGACGCTCGCGTTGGATGTCCTCGATAGACAGTGTTTCAAGTGCGCTGATGCCTGCCCGTTCCCGGATGTGATTGATGTAGTCGAGGGCTTCGCCCGTGTAACCCAGTTCGAGGGCAGCCTCCGAGGCGATCATCAGCACTTCGGCGTAGCGGAAGCGGATGAACCACACGTCGCTGCCGCGCGTTCCCTGATCCAGGCTTTCGGAGACATACTTGCGGACGTTGAATCCCGTCTTGTTCATGTAGAGGTCGTTGTTGGCCACCGGGCCGTTGATGCTGGTGACGACCCCGCCGTAACGGGCATCGGTCTGCCCCGGCGTCCCGGTAACGGTGCGGAAGGCCCCGGAACTTTTATCCAGAATTCCGGCCTGATAGTCGATCCGGGTCGAACGGAAGGTGGCTCCCGGATAGATGATCGTGCCCCAAAGCCGCGGATCCTTTCCCTTGAACAGATCTTCGGGATTGTCGTAGTAAACGTAGTCGCCGCCATTGCGGATCTTCAAGGCTCCGTTGCGGTCATTCACATATTCGAAATCCTCCACGAGATTCAGAACCGGCAGTACGGTATTGGCATAGTCGCCCGTCTTGACCGACGAGGCGAAGTTGTACGAGGTCCAGTCGTGGGTCTTGCCCGGATAGATATAGTCCAGGGCCCAGATCACTTCGGGATTGCTGTCCTTTTTGACAAACAGGTCATAGAAGTTCAGCGCCTTGTCGCTGTTTTGGTTATAAAGGCTGTATTTTCCGCTCTCGATGATCTGCGTGGCGGCTTCGTAGGCAATCCGGTAGAATTTTGCGGCCTGTTCATAGGGGATGCCGACCTCCCGGCCCGAAGTCTGGATGAGACAATCGTTGGCGATGTTGTAGCGGGCGATCGAACCGGCGTAGATGGCCGCTCGGGCTTTCAGGGCCAGGGCTGCCCATTTTGTGGCGCGTGCGGCATGGATATTTGACATCGGGTCGTCGACGTCGGCCAGAAAATAGTCGGCGATGGCGTTGCATTCGGAGATGATGTAGTCATAGGTCTCCTCTTCGGTGGCCCGGGCCACATACATCTTCGGAATCTCCGATTTGCCGTCATATTCGTAGACCGTATCGCCGATGAGCGGGACTCCGCCCAGACGCTCGCACATGTTGAAATAGAGCCATGCCCGCAGGAAACGGACCTCTCCTTCGTAGTGGCGGCGCATCTCCTCGGTCAACTGGCGGTTGTTGTCGGCAGCCCCGGAGTCGAGTCCTTCGAGAAAGAGGTTCATTTCACGCATCAATCCGTAGTCGTACATGCGCCAGTGGTTTTGGAAAAACTGGGCCGTTTCACTCGGCCCGCCCCAGCCGTAGGCCGCTTCGTCGAGCACCGTGTACTCGGTGATGCTGCTGAAACTCTGGGCCCATTCCACCCGGCCGTAAAGATTGGCGATGGCCGATTCGATCAAGGCGTTGTCGGAGAATATCTGTTCCGGCGTAAAGACGTTGTCAGCCTCCTCGTCGAGAAATGCGTTGCACGCCGTCCCGCAACCTGCCAGCAACAGGATCCCTGCCGTATAGATCGTTCGTAAAGTTTTCATATTCTTGTGTTAAAAGGTTAGATTGAGTCCGAAACTGATGACCCGGGTCGTCGGATACTGCTGACCGCTCTGGGTCGAGATTTCGGGGTCCATGTCGATTTCGCCGAGATTGTCGATCGAGAAGAGGTTCTGCATTGAGGTGAAGACGCGGATTCTTTCGATCCCGATCTTTCGCGTGATCCGTCTGGGCAGCGAGTAGCCCAGTTCGAAGTTGCGCAACTTCAGGTAGCTGACGTTGCGAAGCCAGAAATTGTTGACCTTTTGATAGTTGGTATGGCTCCCGTTTCCGTCGAGGACCATCGGGTATTTGCCCGGCAGGTATTCGCTAGCGGGGTTGTCGATGTCGGCCAGATGCCAGGCGTCGTTGAGCATGAATGCCGGGCTGTTTCCGCCGTCGTGCAGGGGATTCTTCATTTCGAAATCCATGTAGAACGAAGCCAGCGACGATCCGGTGAAGAGCATGGCGAGGTCGAATCCTTTCCACTCCAAGGCGATGTTGAAGTTGAAACTCAAGTAGGGGACATCTCCCTGGCGGTATCCCAACGGTCGTTTGTCCATATCGTTGATCACACCGTCACCGTTCTGATCCTTGTAGATCAGATCGCCCGGGCGCATCGTGGTGTTTCCTTTCCCGTCGATGTCGACGGGGTATTCGGCGATCTGTTCCCAACTTTGAAACTGTCCGATGCAGTCGAACCCCCACCATTGATTGGCGTAACGCTTGCTGTAATAAGAGGAATATTCCTGCCACGAATTGCTAAGTACCCAAGGCTCCCGATCCCATTCGTATTTGCGCGAGAAGGTGAAGTTCCCTTCAATCGAGTAGTTGAAATCCTTGACGCGGTCGCTCCATTTCAGGCTTCCGTCGATGCCGCGGATCTTCTGGGAGGCCATGTTCACATTGGGGAGCGTGAATCCGGCTTCGTTGGGCAGCGTGATGCCCGGGCTGGCGGGAATGCCTTCGAGCGTGCGGGTGAAATAGTTCAGTTCACCGGTCAGTCGGTTGCCCAGGAACCCGTATTCGATGCCGACGTTGAACATCTTGACCTTTTGCCACGAGAGATCCGTTACGGGAAGTCCGCGGTAGCTCGATCCGAGGATCCACTCGCCATCGAGCACCGCACCCCCGGAGTTGTAGTTATAGCCTTCGAGGAAGTCGTAGGGCGAATATCCCGAAGTGTTTTCATCCCCCACGACTCCATAGGATATTTTCAATTTCAGATTCGAGACCCAACGTCTCATTCCTTCCGTCCACCAGGCCTCTTCGGTCAGGCGCCATCCGGCTGAAACCGAAGGAAAGAACCCCCAACGCTTCGTGGGCGGAAACTTCCACGAACCGTCATAGCGGCCCAGAAGTTCCAACAGGTAGCGTCCGTCGTAGTCATAGGTGAAGCGGCCGATGAATCCGGCCCGGGACTGGGGAGTCTCCAGATAGTCGTTGATGGCCTGCAAGGTTGCCGTATTGGTTTGCGTGGTCAGGTCTGTCTGGGGCCTGGACGTGAAATCCAGTCCGGGGGAGATGTGGTGCGAGGCTTCGCCGCCAATGGTCAGGGCCACGTTGTGCCGGTCGATGCGCTTGTGGAAATCGAGCGTGAACTGCCCCGTATAATCCTCGGTGTTCCCGTAGGATTTGTAGAGCGAAGGGTTGCGTTCGCCGTCGATCACATAGTATTCACCAGAAGCCTCGTCGTAGTCGTACAGGTCGAATGTCTTGACCTGTTTGATTCGGGATGAGTCTTGAAACGAATATCCGCCGATAAGTCGCAGTGAAAGCCAGTCCGTGAACTTGTAGTCGGCATTCAGATTGATCTGTACGGCCCGTTCCCGGCGGGTATCCTCTCCGTTTTTGGAGAGTGTCGTGACTGCGAAGTTGGTATAGATGTAACTCGGGGCCGTTTTGGCCGGGTATAGCGGGTTGTCGTTTACGTAGGGTCGCACGGTCGGCAGATTGCGGTAGGAACCGAAAAGCATCCAACCCACCTCGTCTCCGCCGCCGAGGCCCGGAGCTTTCGTTGATTGGAGTCGGCCGCTGACTTGGGCGCCGAGTGACAGCCGATTGGTGATGGCAGCATCGACGTTGATCTGGATATTGGTCCGGTTGAAGCCTCCGAAATCGCGGATGGCATACTCTTGATCCGTGTTGCTCAGCGACATGTAGTAGCTTACCTTGTCCGAACCTCCCGAAATGTTCGCTCCGAAATAGGATTGTGCTCCGGGATTTGTGGCGAAGTCGTACCAGTCGAATCCTTCGTATCCGCGTTCGGTCCCCTGCTGCCATTTGAGATACTCTTCGCGGGAGTATGTGGGTGTATAGCTGGGATTTTCGGCCATTTTGATCACATCGGACTGATACTTCGTCCGCACGTAGGAGGCAGCCGAGGCGGGTTGCGGGAACTTGAAAAACTCCTGCCAGCCGTAGAGAGCCTTGACGTTGACCGTATGGCGCGTGTTTTTGCGGCCGGATTTGGTCTTTACGACCACCACGCCGTTTGCGGCCCTCAATCCGTAGATTGCCGCCGAGGCGTCCTTCAGGATCGAAACCGATTCGATGTCGTTGGCGTCGATGTTGTTGAACTGCGCTTCGGTACGCTGTACGCCGTCGATGATGTAGAGGGGCGAATCCATACCGCGGATGCTGATTTTCGTGGTTGCCCCCGGACGTCCGTCGCTCATACGGCTATTGATACCGGCGATGGTTCCCGCCAGCGCCGTGGAGGTGTTTACCGTGGAATTGACCTTCAGCGCCTCGCCGGAGATGTTGGTGATGGCGCCCGTAATTGAGGCTTTCTTCTGCACGCCGTAACCTACGACCACCACGTCGTCGAGCACTTCGGTACTCTCCTGCAGGGTGATCTCATACGCGTTGCGTCCGGCCGTCACGGCGACTTTCGTTGTTTCGAACCCCAAATAGGAGACCGTCAGTACGTTTCCGGTGTTGGCCTTCAGACGGAATGATCCGTCGGTATTTGTTGTCGTGCCGTTCGTCGTACCTTCGATAATGATGCTCACTCCGACCAGCGGTGTTCCGTTTTTGTCCAACACGTGTCCCGTGATAACGTTTTGCTCGGTATGAACCGGAGCCTGCGTCCGGACTGCTGGACGCTGCGAAAGAATGATTTGCCGCCCCCGTAGCGTGTAGTCGATTCCGCTTCCGGCAAACAGGCGGTCGAGAACCCGGCGCAGGGGCTGCGCTTCGACCCGGAGTGTCACCTTCCGGGAGACATCCAGCAGGGTCTTGTTGTAGAGAAACGAGTATTCTCCTTGTTGTTCGATGCGTGCCATCGCCTCTTCGAGGGGGACGTTCCGCACGTCAAGCGTAATTCGGCCGTCCTGGGCGCGGGCTCCCGCACAGAACAGCACTCCCCAGCACAGCAGGGCGAAACGGACGAGCATGAGGCGCAGGGGTGCGAGATGCGGTCTGTTCCGGAAATCGGTCTTTTGATATGCTTTCATGGATGATTGCTTTGTAATCGGGTTAAAATCGGACGGGAACCCCGAGTGCGGTCGGACGATCCGCCGGTTTCGGGCACCGCACTGTGTTACTACTCTCCGTTGTCGTCCACACCGATGATCTTGTGCAGGAATTCGACCTCTTCGGGGTATCTGGGCGTTCCGTCGGGATAGAGGATGTCGTGGAACCAGGCTTCCGGCTCCGGAGTTCCGGCCGTCGACCCCCAGGGCCAGATAGTATTGGTCTTTCCCCAGACCAGGCCCCAGTTGATGGCTCCGATTCCATACTGTTTCATATAAGGGAGTGTATTCTGGAAGGAGCCCTTGTATTCACCACCGCGGGCCATGTATTCCGAGCAGATGACCGGGCGGCCGTAAGCCAGCATCTCCAGAGCGAAATGTTTCATGCCGACGAGTGCAGCTCCGGCATCGGTGTAGAGGTCCTCCCAGGGGCTGTAACTGTGAAAGGAGTTGATATCCGACATCGAGAGCGCGATGGTCCCGAAAGCGGCGTGTTCGCGGTCGGGAGCATGGATTCCCACGGTGATCGGTTGCACGGGCTGCTGCCCGCGGATCCACTGAATGGTTTTCGGGAGCAGTTCGGAGACGATATCCTCCCGGGTCGAGGAGGTCCCGGGTTCGTTCCAAGCCTCCCAGAGTCGGATTCGCCCGTCATTTCTGTAACGGGCTACGACCTCTTCGACGTACATGCGCATCAGGTCGAAACGTTCGGGCATTGCCTTTTCGTTTTCGTCGATGACGGCGGGATCGCCCTTGAAGTCGAGGTTGTGAATGCCGGGCACGGGGTCGAGCTGGCGGCCGACCTGGCAACGGTCCACGCGGTCGCCGGAGCCGGAAAAGAAGCAGAACATGACCTTGATGCCGTGTTTGTCGGCCAGGGTCAGGAAATCGTCGACGTTGCGGAAAAAGGAGTCGTGTTCATACTCCCACACGGCGCTGTGCAGGAAGACCCGCACGGTATTGAATCCCAGTTCTGCGGCCCATCCCAATTCGCGGTCGATGGTCTCGTGGTCGTAGGTCGAGGACTGCCACATCTCGATCTGATTGATGGCCGTGCTCGGGAAGAAGTTGCAGCCGACGATCCAGGGTTGTTCGGCATACCAGTCACGGGCCTTCTCCAGGGACCACGGTTGGAGCGGTTCATCGGGCAGTTCGGTGAAGCGGACGTCGCCTTCGACCTTGCTGCAAGCCGCCATCGCCGAGAGGACGCCGAATGTCAACAGGGGAAATAGAAATTTTTTCATATGCGTGTTGTCTTTTTTTACTGAGTGGAGGCAAGGGATGGAACCGGAGCGGAAATCCGGGTCCATCCCTTCCGCAATCCGGCGGCTACTCTTGAGCTTTGAGCGAGATGGAGATCCGTCGTATGATCTTTCGTTCGCCGTCTTCCGAGATATAGAAAGTGTTGTCATCGCCCAGTGCGAGTCCCTTCGGAGTGTCGAACGTAATCTCCTTCATGTTTTCGGTTGGGACGTTTGAGACATCGTTGGATCCTTTCTGCCCGTTTCCGGCCACGGTGGTGACGGTGGGGATACCGTCGAGATCGGTAATTTTGCGCAGGGCATGGTTGTGCCGTTCGACGAAATAGAGCGTCTCACCCGCAGCATCGAAACACATCTGTGTCGGGCCCAGCAGCCGTGAAGTACCCACCGGACCGTCGGTGAATCCGGTTTCGGAGGGGCTGGTGCTTCCGGCTATGATTTCGCGCGTGTCGACATCGCCCAGCGTATGGGTTGTCGGGTCATACGGATAGCGCTCGATGTAAGCTACGGGTTTCGAACCGTCTCCGGCCCCCGGATCCGTGCCGTTGCTGCCGCGGGCGATATAGAGCCACTTGCCGTCGGGAGAGAATACCACGCGGGAGATATGGCTGTTCCATACGGCATTCGGTCCGTCCGTGGTAGAGCAGGAGATATTCGGTTCGCTGGCCGTACTGCCGTCAGCGGAGACGAGCATGAATTGGGTTTCGGTACGCCAGTACCACCAGCGTGAGATGCTGACGATGCAGTATCCGTCGACTGGATTGACGGCTACGTCCTCGTATTCGAAATCGCTGTTGTAGTCCTGATATCCGATCGCTTCGGGGAAGTCGCCGCTTGTGCGGCTTGCCAGCCAAATATACTTGCAGGTCCTGTTCCGGGCTTCGCGGATGGTGTAGGCCAGACGGTCGCCTTCGATCGATACCAGACAGGTGATGCGTCCACCGTCCCACCAGGGGTTGTTGTCCTGCGGCGCCCGGTAGTAGGCGACATTGCCCGAGGCGTTGATCATCCGCACGCCGTTGTAGATCTCGCCGACATAGAGTGATCCGGTTTTGTCGTCGTAGGCCAGGCTCTGCGGAGCGAAGAATGTTGCCGAGAGTCGGGCACCGTTGTCGGCACCCTGAGGGCCGGCTCCGGCATAGACCTCCGAAGTTGCGACATACTCCTTTTTGAGAATCCGGAATCCCTCGAAGGTTTTGCTCTCGGTCTGGGCATTGTCTATACCGTATTTGATTTCAATTGTCAAGGCGTAGGTCCCGAAAGGAGTCTCTTCCGGAATGGTAACGACGATGGCTCCGGAAGCCACGGATTTGATTTCAAGCGGCAGCTCTCCGAGCGTTACACGTACCAGAGAAGGATCGGAACCGAATTCCCGGCCTTCGATCGTCAGTTCGCCGCCGGGATAGATTCCCGCTTCAGGTTTGTAGCCGGTCACTTCGGGAACTCGGCCGCGGACTTCGAAATCAACCTCGAACGTGTGTGAAGCGGTCTGTTCCAGCCCTTCGGGATCGGCATAGGTTACCTGGGCCCGAAGCGGGTAGGCTCCGATGTCGAGCGTTGCGGGGACCGTGAACTTGATGACCGACTTTCCGACCTCCCGGATCGCCATCTGCGTATCGCCGAGCGTGACTGAGATTTTCGACGCATCGGTTCCGAAATTCCGGCCCAGAACCATCGCTTCGGTTTCCACGCCGACTTCGGCATATTCGGGCGTATAGGTGACGAATTCGGGGACTTTGGTTGTACCGGAAGTCGAGTCTTCGTCTTCGGTTTCGTCCTTGTTGCAGGCTGTACTTGCAAGGACCGCCGTCAGGCAAAGTATTGCCGCATGGCGCAGCGTGAATCTGTACGATAATTTCATGTGTTGGATGTTTTAGGTAGTTTTATTCGTTTTCGAGTTCGTTGCCGATTGTAATTTTGCGGATGTCGGCAAAGCCTTCCTCCGCAACATAGAAGTTTCCTTTCGAGTCCATGCAGATTCCGTTCGGCCGGGAGAAAACCGCTTCGGAGAGTTTGCCGTTCGCAAAGGTCGCGGGATTGTCCTGTGTATTGGGAGCAGGAATACCTGCCAGAGTCGTTACGACCCCCTCGGGCGTAATCTTGCGGATGCAATGATTCCAGCTGTCGGCTACATAGAGATTTCCCCGCTCGTCGCAGCATCCGAATTCGGGGAAGGCGAACCGGGCTTCGGATCCCGTACCGTCGGCATAGGCACGTTCTTCGCTGTTCACGCCGGCGAATACGGGGATTTCGCCCGTCAATTGATGGGTTGTCGGATCGTAGTCGTAGGCGGAAATACAATGGCGTCCCTTGTGGATGATGTAGAGTCGTTTTCCGTCCTTCGAAAATACGGGCCGCGACTGACATTCGGCTCCGATGGGGGTATATCCCGCTGCTTCGGAGGATGTGTGGCTCTTGGGATCATAGTAGAAAATACGGGTCGATCCGTTCTCGTTGCGGCATACGACGATTTGTTCGTCGACGGGATTGACGGCCAAGCCTTCGCAGTTGGGTTGGTCGTCGGAGGAATCGGCGTACCAGATTTTATAACCGTCGTTTTTGAGCGCGTAACCCAGATAGGGACCGTCGGACTGCGGACGGTTTACCAGGATCCACAGACGTGAACAGTCGTTTGAAAAGGCCATGCCGCGGAAATTGTAGTTATAGGGATCGGTGGCGATATTTCCCTGGTTCTGGTCGGGAGAGCCCCCGCCGTACATCGGAAGCATCCACGAAGTCTCACCGTTCGACAGTAACCGAACGCCGCGAGCCCATTCGGCCAGATAGAAGTTGTCCTCCTTGTCGGCGATGAGCAGGCTCGGGGCGTAGAAACACGAGGTGAGCAGTGGTCCGAAATAGTGTTGTCCCGTCACGCCCGAACGCCCCGCAAAGGTTGAGACGCTGGATTCGACGGTATAGATGAAAAGCGTTTCGAAGGTCTTCTCATAGAGGGTTGGATTTCCGGTTTCGCTGTTTCGGCGCAGTCCGATCCGGATTGCCCCGGACCCACACTCTTCCGGAACGAGGGCAGCGATGGCGGAGTCGGTTACCGAAAGGATGGCGGCCGGCGTAGAGTTGATGAGTACGGTGATGGCCGAAGGGTCGGAGCCGAAGTATTCACCCGTGATGGTGATCACGTCGCCGGCTTTGCCGCGTTCGGGCGAGAACGCCTCGAAGACCGGAGCCTGAGAGTAGATTCCGTCGGAGGAGTCGGATCGGTCGTCACTGCAGCCTGCGGCCAGCAAAACACCGCACAGCAGTGCGGAATGGAGGTATTTCGTATGAAATTTCATGGTTCGTCGGATTTGGATCGGAGATTCGTCTATTTGGCATAAAGCAGGATTCCCGGAATGTCGAAGAGCCGTTTGGCCATGGCGTAGTGTCCTTCGGCATTGGGGTGCAGCAGGTCGGACTGGAACAGGGAGGTGTCCTGTCGGCGCGTGTCGCCCTCGAAGGCCGTTGCCAGATCGAACCGGCAGCTGGCGACCTCCAGCTCCTCACATACGGAGGCGATCGTTTCGTTGATCAGGTCGCTGCTTCCGTCGCTCTTCACGGGGATGCGGTTGAGAACGGGTATAGAGCCGTATTCGCGGATTCGTTCGACGAGTTCAACGAGTTTTTCACGAGTATTGCCGCCGTTGGTTCCGATGGTGACCATGACGAATTTGGGGCGCAGGGCCGGCACCTCATTGGCGATCCGGACCAGCACGCCGTCGATGGTCGAACCGCTCTGTCCCGAGAATACGACCCTCCCGTTGAGCCAGGAGGCCATGATCGCTCCGTATCGGGCCGTTTCGCGGACGAGGTCTCCTTCGGTGATGGAGTTCCCGATGAGGTACATCAGCGGTTCGGGCGCCGCCGAAGCGACAATTTCCACCTGTTTGACGAACGGAGATTTGCCGGATAGATGCCGCATTCCGAAGAGGTTGTTTTGCCGTCCGCCCTTGAACTCGTTCTGTTCGACGCTGTTGCCGCCGCTACTGGAGTCGAGTTCCGAGGCTGTGGCTACGGAGGCCGAGGCGCCGGTTTCGGTATCGGTGATGGTGAAGGTGTTGCTGCGGAATGATTTCACGGCTTCGAGCATGTATACGTGCCCGTTTTCGACCGGAAAGGGAATCGAAGTTTCAATTTTGTCTTCGGCGCCGAACTTGTGGATATTGAGCGTTCCGGCTGCGGCATCTACCGTAAAGAGCGAACCGCCCTTTCCGTCGCGTTCGAGCCAGTGGAGTCCGAAACGGGTGTCGGAGAAGAGCGATACCCGGACACGTGTCACCCGTTCTTCAAAGGTAATACGCCGATTCAGCCCGAGATAGATGGCCGATTCAGAGGCTCCATCGAAGTAGAGACCCCGTTCTTCGATGCTCCACGAACCGTGGTTTTCGAGATTATCGAACTCCTTCAGGGCCGTTTCTCCGTCCGAGAGAAAGTCGCAGCGGAACAGAAGCGTCTCTGCGGGAGCAGCCTTTTCGGGCTCGTAGGGCAGGAATTCGTAATCGTCCATGCAGGCGGAACTCCCCGACAGGAACAATAGCAACAGTAGAGTCAAAGGTTTGTTCATAGATCGGATGTTTAGGTTCTGAATTTGGCCTGTCCGCCCGTTGGAGGAAGTTCCGCGAGCGGAGAGTCATAATAAAGACATCCCGGGCTGAAAAAGACACATGCGAACATTCGATTTTTTGTTTGTACTTTTTTTGTGGGGAAACCGCGGTTGGTTGTCTATATATAGGAATGCGCTGCAAATAACCTACAACCAATACCTGAGACGTATGAAGAAAAAACTGCTGTATCTTCTGCTGGTTCCGCTTTTTGCGGCGGGGCCGGTTTGCGTGTCGTGCGAGGACGAATCTCCCGAAGCTTCGGGAACGGAGTTCCGCCTGGAGACACCCGATGACGGAGTCAACCCCTCGACGGTAAAAATCGGACCGGGCAACTATTCGAAACGCTTTACGATCGAAACTGCGTTGTCGTGGCATATAGAAAAACCGGCCGAGGCGTCCTGGCTATCGATTCGTCCGGAGTCGGGTGAAGGTCCCGGAACGGTCTATGTCTCGACGGCATCGAACGATGCACCCGAGATTCGGGGCACTGATCTGCGATTCCAGGTCGGACCGCAGGTTGTCCATACGCTTCGTTTCGATCAGGCGGCCAATGCGCCCTATCTGAACTTGTCCGTGACCCCCGAATCAGGAAATCTTCCGGCCGAAGGCGGAGAGTTGACCCTGCATGTCGATACGAATGCCGGAGAGTGGACCTATACCGCGACGGGAAGCGACGGTTCGTGGCTTGCTGAAAAATCGAAAGATCGCACGTCGCTGGTTTTGACTGCATCCCGGAATGAACGGTTTTCAATCCGGAAGGCTACCGTGAGGGTTTCGGTTCCGGACTATCCGGCTCTGAACCGTGAGATTGAGGTGACTCAGAGCGGATTTACGGCCGATTTGCTTGACATTGTTTTCAACAATGACGGTACGGCCGTCGACATTTCGCCGATGCACAATCCGGTGGTTCACTCTGCCGGGCCGTCTCTGATGACATATTATAACGACAACTATGGACGTTATGTCGCCCGCTTCAATCATGAACCGGGTTCGAATCCTGGATCGGGCTATTATCGGGTCGACTATCGGGACAATGCGGCCTTCCGGGATGCGCTGGCCGACGGGCATACGCTGGAGGTGCTCGTGATGTTCGATGCGGAGGCTGACGGGGAGAAGGAGATCAAGCCGCTCAGTTCGATGCAGTCCGGCGGCACGGGGTTCCTGATCACCAAGAAGGATCGGGGGACGGAATTGACGTTCCTGCCGAACCTCACCTCCGGGGGGTGGCAGTGGACGCGCAGCGGCGTGATACCCCAACGCGGCCGCTACTACCATTTGGTGGGAGTCTGGGACAAGACGCAGAAAAAATCCCGGATCTACGTCAACGGGGAGCAGAAGGCCGAGGTTTCCGCTACGGGGAATTTCGTTTTTCCGAACAAGGAGAGCTGCTACTGGTTCGGAATAGGCTGCGATGCCGGCGACAACAAGGCAGAGGCGGCCTGGAAAGGCGATATTGCCATTGTGCGCATTTATGACGATCCGCTTTCGGCCGACCGGGTGACGGAGTTGTGGAACGAAGTAAAGGATTGCGAGCCGCAGGGTAATGTGATTGTCGTGTCCGATCTTTTTTTCCTGCCTGCGGCATCGGTGAAGCCCGGAACGGTTTACAAGGTTGCGGGAAAGGGTTTCGAATCCGGGGATCGGGTTCGGCTCGAATCCACGACGGACGAAGCCGTATCGTATCTTTGCGAGTCTGCGGTATCCGGGGAGGCGATCGGGTTCGAGATTCCCGCGGACTTTACGGCGGGCGAATACCGGATGGTTCTGTTGCGCGGGGATTCCCGCTGTCCGCTTGGGGTTGTGGAGTTTTCGCTCTCCGATACGCCGACATTGGAAAATCTGCCACAGGTGATCGCACATCGGGGATTCCACACCACGAACGGTGCTGCGGAGAATTCGCTGGCTTCGTTCGAGGCGGCGATTGCACTGGGAGTATACGGTTCGGAGGCCGACTTTTACATTACGCGGGACGGGGTGGTTGTCTCGAACCATGATCCGGATATCAACGGAGTGGGGATCGAGAATTCCGACTACGACGACATCAAGGATATTACGCTTTCCAATGGGGAGAAGGTTGCCACATTGGACGTCTATCTGGACGAGATCGAGGATTCCTCGACGAAACTCGTCATCGAGATCAAGCCCCACAGCACGACGGAGAACAACAATCGGGTTGTCGATGCCATTGTTTCCGCTCTTGTGTCGCGGGGCATGACCGACCGGGTGGATTTCATATCGTTCAACTACGGGATCTGCCAGCGGCTTGCGGCGAAACTTCCGGGGGTGCTTGTGGGCTATTTGAACGGAGACAAGAGTCCGTGGTCGCTTTCGTCCGACATTCGGTGCATCGACTATCAGATGGATGTGCTGCGCCGCAATCCGCAATGGGTTCGGGATGCCCATTCCCGCGGCATGAAGGTGAATGTCTGGACGGTCAATTCCCAGGCGGACATGATGGAGTTCATCGCTCTGGGTGTTGATTTCATCACGACGGACCATCCCGACCAGCTCCGGGATCTGCTTGCAAAGATCGACGGATAGGGGAGGCCGGGGGTACGAACGCGGAAGAGCCGGGAATCGGCTCTTCCGTCTGTTTTCTCCTCCGGGATGGGATTTCACGGGAAAATGTTATTTTTGTATGTCCATTGATCCGACTGCATGAAAGAGGGAATCACACTCGCTCAACTCAAAGAGGACGGCCCCGGGGCATTTTCGCGGTTGTTCTCGCTCTACTATCGGGATCTGGTGCTCTATGCCGGTCGTTACCTGACCGACCAGACGGAGTGCGAGGATATCGTGCAGGAGACGTTCCTGAAGATCTGGAAGCGGCGTTATCAACTTGAAATAACCGTTTCGCTGAGGCTCTATCTGATTGGAGCAGTCCGCAACCGTTGTCTGAACGAGCTCAAGCACCGTCGGTTGACGATGAACACGACCATCGAGACGCTGACGTGGATGCCGGCCCGCATCGAGGAGGAGGCAACCCTCTATTCCGAGTTGCACGAACGTTTCGAAGCGGCCTTGCAGACCCTGCCTCCGCTTTGTCGCGAGGCTTTCGAGATGAACCGGTTCGGGCACCTGAAGTATCAGGAGATTGCCGACCGGCTCGGGGTTTCGAAACGGACGGTCGAGGTTCGGATCGGCAAGGCCCTGGCCCTGCTGCGGGAGAATCTGAGGGATTTTCTGCCGTTGATCGTGTTTCTGAATGCCTGGTGAATGTGGTAAATTCATGCAGAGATGTCTTTTATATAGATTACGATAGAAAATGGAAGAGAAAAAGGAGCGTCTGAGTGAAATCATGGCGAAATACCTTGCCGGTGAAGCCACGGCGGAGGAGACTTCGGATTTGATCGCCTGGCTTGAAGCCGATCGCGGTCATGCCCGGGAATTCTCCCGTCTGGCGGATCTCGACGGTGCGGCCAGTCCTCCGTTCGATCCTGCCGGGATTCGGGTGGAACGAGCCCGAGAGCGAGTTTTGGCCCATGTGAGAAGAGATGAGTGTCGGATCCGTCGGATGCGTTTCATTCGGGGATTGGAACGGATTGCGGCCGTGTTATTTTTACCTGCGGTACTCGTATCGGCGGCTCTGCTCCTGGGTCGTTCTGCCTCAGAACCTGCAGCCGAGACGTGGCAGACGGTGACCACTCCGTTCCGGACCCATTCGCAGTTGGAACTTCCCGACGGTTCGAGAGTGTGGCTCAACGGGGGCAGCACACTCCGCTACCCGTTGGCTTTCAAGCCCGGGGAACGTGCGGTATCGCTCACGGGCGAAGCCTATTTCGAGGTGGAGTCCGATCCTTCAAATCCCTTTGTTGTCCATACGAAGGATGTGGCTGTGACAGCCACGGGTACCGCCTTCAATGTGGATGCATTCCGCAATGACGATGTAATTTCGGTAACGATGGTGCGGGGTGTGGTCGATGTTGACATGCAGGGCACACGTCGGAGGATTGCCCCCGGAGAGCGCATCTGCTATGACAATCGGGTGGGAACCTATACGGTCGACCGGACCGATCCCGACAAGTGGTGTGCCTGGCGCAACGGAGAAATCATTTTCGAGAACGATCGGCTGGAGTACGTTTTCCACCGTCTGGGACAGCTTTACAATGTGGAGTTCACGGTCTGCGATCCATCTGTTAACCGCTACGTCTACCATGCGGTTTTCACCGACGAGACGTTGCCCGAGATTCTGGAGATGTTGAAGATCAGTGCTCCGATCCGTTATGAAGTACTGCAGTCCGAAACCCCGGATCCCGGGATTCCCAAACAGCACATCCGTGTCTACGGCAGGTAGTCTGTTGTCTCCAGACGCTGTTGAAAGTATGCCTCCCGATAATCGGGAGGTTTTTTATTGCGGTGGAATTGTTTTACGGCAAAAAGTTCCGTTGGGGATTGTGTCCTCGGTCAGCTGGGTTGTCTTATAAGAGCAACGGCCCGTCTCCGGGCCTTGTCCAAACCCGAACGAATACCGATGAAACACTTTTTTTCTGCAATTGTGCTGATCACCGGGTTGCTCTCGCACACCGAGGTTGCGGCCTGGCAGCCTGTCGGCGACCGGATCAAGACCCGTTGGGCGGCCGAGGTTGATCCGTCCTGTCCTCTTCCCGAATACCCGCGTCCGATACTGACCCGGACCCGTTGGATGAATCTGAACGGCTTGTGGGAATATGCCATCCGTCCGGTTTCCGATCCTGAACCTGCGACCTGGGACGGACACATTCTCGTACCGTTTGCAGTTGAGTCGTCCCTTTCCGGGGTCCAGCGGGAGGTTGGGGCCACCTATGCGCTGTGGTACCGGCGCACCTTCGAGCTTCCCGCATCATGGCGTGGTGAGCGTATCATGCTGCATTTCGGAGCCGTGGACTATGAATCCGAGATCTATCTCAACGGGGTCAAGATCGGCTCTCACAGCGGAGGCTACACCTCCTTTCGGTTTGATCTCACGCCCTATTTGAAGCGCGGAGAACAAAATCTGGTTGTGCGGGTTTGGGATCCTACGGACGCCGGTCCCCAGCCGCGAGGCAAGCAGCGTACCGCGCCGGAATCGATCTGGTATACCCCTGTGACGGGGATCTGGCAGACCGTGTGGCTCGAACCGGTGGGCGCCACCCGTATCGAAGGGCTCCATACGACACCCGATATCGACACCCGTCGGCTCGAAATTGTTCCGCAGGTTGAAGGGATACACGAGGGAGATATTGTTGAAGTCTTGCTGCGGGATGGGGATAAGATTGTTTCACAGGGGAGCTGCGCTGCGGGCGAGCGTCTGACGCTTCCGGTTCCGGAGATGAGACTCTGGAGTCCCGAAACTCCGTTCCTTTACGATCTGGAGCTGCGTTTGGTTCGCAAGGGTCGGATTCTCGACCGGGTCGGCAGTTACGCGGCGATGCGCAAGATCTCGGTTCGGCGAAGTGTCGGGGATGCCATGCGCCTGCAACTGAACAACCGCGACTACGTACAGTTCGGACTGCTGGACCAGGGGTGGTGGCCCGACGGTCTCTACACGGCACCGACGGACGAAGCGCTTGCCTATGACATCATCAAGACCAAGGAGTTGGGGTTCAATACGATCCGCAAGCACATCAAGGTAGAGCCGGCCCGCTGGTATGCCCATTGCGACCGTCTGGGAGTCCTCGTCTGGCAGGACATGCCCAGTGGTGATGCGAGTCCGCGCTGGGTCCCGGACCGGTGGTTCGACGATCGGGAACTGCTTCGCACGGCGGCTTCGGAGTCGGCATTCCGGACGGAATGGCGCGGGATCATCGACCAGTTGCGGGGACATCCGAGCATCGTGATGTGGGTTGTGTTCAATGAGGCGTGGGGTCAATTCAAGACTCCGGAGATTGCAGCCTGGACCAAGGCTTTCGATCCGTCGCGGCTGGTCGATGCGGCGAGCGGCGGCAACCACTATCCGGGCGCAGGGGACGTGTTCGACATCCACGCCTATCCCCATCCCCGGATCCACACGACGGACAACAGCCGCCCGCTGGTTCTGGGAGAATACGGCGGGATCGGGCTGGCTCTGGAGGGTCACCTCTGGCAACCTGATCGCAATTGGGGCTATGTGCAGTACAAGACTCCGGAAACTGCCACGGATGAATATGTACGTTATGCCGAGTTGCTGCGTCAATTGGTTGTAGCCGGGGTTGCGGGAGCGATCTACACGCAGACCACCGACGTGGAGATCGAGGTGAACGGCGTGATGACCTATGACCGGGCCGTTGTGAAGTTGGATCCGGAACGTGTCCGGCAGGCCAATGCTGCGGTTCTCGGAGCCCTGGACGATTTTTGATACGGGATTTAACCTCTAAAACTTTAACCGATGACGATACGCATGACAAGCGCATTGTTGGCATGGATGATTTTTTCGTCGTGTGCCGACTCCCAGCCGATCGTAACCGTTGAGAGTCCCGACGGACGGTTGCAGGCGGTTCTTTCGATCGACCGGGGCAAGCTGTACTATCGGTTGCAGTCCGGGAAAGAGTCGTTGCTTGGGCCGTCGCGGCTCGGGCTCGAAACCTCAAGGGTCGATTTTTCGCAAGACCTTGTTTTCGACAGCTGCACTTCAACCTTTGATGGGTTCTACGACTACAACCTTCCGCTCGGCCGCCAGACCGTCGAACACAAGCCCTACCGGGAGCGGACGATTTATGTAAAGAACCGATCCGGACAACGTCTTGGGGTTGTTTTCCGGCTTTCGGATGATGGTGCCGCCTTTGCCTACCATGTCGACGGTACGGGATGTGACACCGTGCTGTGCGAATATTCGGGATTCGGGCTTCGGCCTGAGGCGCGGGGCTACCTGCAACCGCTTGCTGCGGGAAAAACGGGTTGGGCCCGGACCAATCCCGGCTATGAGGAGGGTTATGTTGCGGAAGTCGTACCGGGAACCCCTTCCGAGTTTGGGCAGGGATGGGTATTTCCGTCACTGTTTCGTTCCGGGGAGTATTGGCTGCTGATCTCCGAAACTGGGGTAGATGGCGGTTATGTTGCTTCACACCTCTCGGATTCACTGGTTGACGGGAACCTTCACGTCGCATTCGCCCATGCGGACAACAATGGGCCGGAGGATCCCGTGACACCGATTGTAACGCTGCCCTTCACTACTCCGTGGCGGACTATTGTCGTAGGCCGGACGCCCGAACGGATTGCCGAATCGACGCTGTCCCAGGATCTCGTCTGGCCCCGTTACAGGGCGGGAGCGGGTTACGCTCCCGGCAAGGCGGTCTGGAGCTGGCTGGTGGAGGATGATCCGGGAACGACATTCGAGAATTCGATCCGATATATTGATTTGGCGGCCAAACTCGAGTTTCGTTATTGTCTGATCGATGCGCTTTGGGATACACGGATCGGACGGTCCCGGATGTCGGAACTGGCCCGTCATGCCGCGATGAAGAACGTGAAACTGATTTTATGGTACAACTCCAACGGTTCATGGAATGATGCACCCCAGGGTCCTCTGCACCGGATGGATACCCGTGAGGCACGGCGAGAGGAGTTGCAATGGTTGCGACAGACGGGAATCAGCGGCATCAAGGTGGATTTCTTCGGAGGGGACAAACAGCAGGGAATGCGCTTGTATGAGGATCTGCTCACCGATGCCAATGATTTCGGCATTTCAGTCAATCTCCACGGCTCGACGCTTCCCCGGGGCTGGGATCGCATGTTCCCGAACATGGTGACGGCCGAGGCGATCCGGGGTATGGAGGCGAGCAAGTACGATGCGGCGAAGGAGGCGGCACGTCCGTTCCTGAGCACCGTAGCGGTTTTTACGCGCAATGCAGTGGGGCCGATGGATTTCACGCCCACGGTGTTGAACGCCGTAATGGGTGTCCATGGCAATCGCATTCCGCGAGTTACGACCGCCGCCTTTGAATTGGCGTTACCCGTTGTTTTCCATTCGCCGATTCAGCATCTGGGCATTGTTCCGGAGAATCTGTCCGAATTTCCCAATTTTGTTTGGGACTATTTGCGGGATGTACCGACCGTTTGGGACGAGACCCGCTGTCTGAGCGGATATCCAGGACGCGATGCCGTTCTGGCCCGCCGCAAAGGGGGAACGTGGTATGTGGCAGGCATCAACGGAGAGAACTGCGACAACAAACAATTCGATCTTGTGCTTCCCACTTTGGGACGAGCCGAATTAATCCGCGATAAGGCAGGGAATCGCAATGCCGTCGAACGGCTGCAGGTGGATATTCCTGCCGATGGCCGCATTTCGTTCTCCGTGCCTGCCTATGGCGGTTTTGTGCTTGTGATCCGATAAGACCCCGGAAACTTCTTACATGATATGCAGAAAAAGACACTTTTTTTATTGACTGCGGTATTGATTACCGCGATGTATTCGGAGGCGCAGCCCGTTACCCCGGAGCACGAAGCCCGGGCCCGAGACCTGGTAGAACGAATGACGCTCGAAGAGAAAATCGATTACATCGGAGGTTACAACACCTTCTTCATTCGTCCGATTGAACGGCTCGGGATTCCAGAGATCCGCATGGCAGACGGCCCGCAGGGCGTTCGCAACGATTCCAGCGCCCAACTCATTGGCCGGGACAAGAAGAGTACGCTCTATCCGTGCGGGATGGCTGCTGCGGCGACCTGGGATCGTACACTGGTCCGTCAGATGGGAGTTGGGATCGGCCAGGATGCCCGAGCCCGCGGCGTGCATATTCTTCTGGGTCCGGGTGTGAATATCTACCGTTCGCCGCTTTGCGGACGGAATTTCGAATATTTCGGTGAAGATCCCTATCTGGTGAGTGAAACGGCCGTGAGTATGGTCGCAGGAATCCAGAGCCAGGGAGTGATGGCCTGTGCGAAACACTTCGCAGCCAACAACCAGGAGTGGGACCGTTATAACGTCTCATCCGACGTGGATGAACGAACGTTACATGAAATTTACCTTCCGTCGTTCGAAAAATCCATTCGCAGGGCCGGAATGGGGGCCGTGATGAGCGGCTACCACCTGGTCAACAGCGTGCACGCTTCGGAATACGGTTATCTCAATGTCGAAGTATTGCGTCGCCGGTGGGGTTTCAAGGGTATCCTCATGTCGGATTGGGGCGGGACCTATTCGACGCTCGGTCCCGTGTTCAACGGGCTCGACATCGAGATGCCGGGCGGCGGAATGATGAACCGTTCCAAACTTCTCCCGCTCATCGAAAACGGGGTTGTCGACGAAACGCTCATCGATACGAAAGTGCAGCACATTCTCCAATCGCTCCTGGCGTTCGGTTTTTTCGATCGGCCGCAAAAGGATCCGCACATCGGTGAGCGTAACCCCTATTCCGACAGTGTGGCTTTGGAGGTGGCGCGTGCCGGGATCGTCTTGCTGCGAAACGACGGTTTGCTGCCGCTCTCCGGAGGAAAGGTTCTGGTTTGCGGGCCCAATGCCCACCGGGTAGTGACGGGCGGTGGCAGCGGGGTGGTTTATCCGTTCGAGAGTTGCTCCGTGGCCGAAGGTGTTCGGAATTTGGGACGGAGGTTCCGATCGCTTTACGATACTTCAGGATGGAAAGCCGACCTGACGATCTTTTACGCTGATTCGGCCTGCACCGTTCCGGGAGCCCGGGTCGAATATTTCAATTCAAAGGATCTCTCCGGGGAACCGGCCCATACGTCAGTCATAACGCGGATCGATGCCGAATATTCCTCTTCTCCGCTTCCGGGAATCGTTGACGAGGACTATTCGGACCGCTATACGTTTTACTACAAGCCTGCGAGCGATTCGTACCTCTACCTCTCGGCGGGAGGAGACGATGGCTACCGACTGTCGATCAACGGCGAACCGATCATTGACGACTGGGAAAACCGCGCCTATCGTTCGAAGGATATTTTCCGACGCTTCGAAGCCGGACGTCTCTATCGGTTTACCTACGAACACATGGACGATTTCTCAGTTTCTCGGGTGATGTTTCGCTACTCGGACCACATGAATGATCCGGCTTTCTGGCAGGCCCTCGATACGGCCGATGCCGTGATTGTCTGTGTGGGTTTCGATGCCGTGACCGAACACGAAGGCGGAGACAGGACCTTCTCTCTCCCCGACGGACAGACCGATCTGATCGAAGCCCTGCTCCGTCGCAATTCGAAGGTCGTTGTGGTGTTGAATGCCGGCGGAGGAGTGGAAATGCAGCCGTGGCTTGATCGGGTTGCTGCGGTGATCCAGGCCTGGTATCCGGGACAGCGGGGCGGACAGGCCGTTGCGGAGATCATTGCCGGAAAGGTCTGTCCGAGCGGGAAACTGCCCTTCACGATTGAGAAATGCCTGGAGGATAATCCCACTTACGGAAACTACCATACCAATGTAGACATGAGCATGTTCAATACGCCCTATCAGCGAGTGGCTTATAATGAAGGAATTTTCGTCGGATACCGGGGTTTCGAGCGGAAGGGAGTGGACCCTCTGTTTGAATTCGGGTACGGTCTCTCCTATACGACGTTCGCGTACTCGGATCTCAAAACCCGGAAGACGGGAGATGGCTGGGTCGTATCGTTCGAGGTGACGAATACGGGCAGACGAGACGGATCCGAAGTGGCGCAACTCTACGTCGGTGATCCGGAGGCCTCGGTTCCCCGCCCGGATAAGGAACTGAAAGGTTATGAAAAATTCTTCCTGCGCCGGGGCGAAACACGCCGGGTTGAGATCTCTCTGGACGACGAGGCGTTCCGTTACTACGATCCCCGGCAGCATCGATTTGTTGTCGAGCCCGGAGTGTTCGAAATCCTGGTCGGAGCCTCGTCGCGCGATATCCGGCTTCGGACACGCATCCATGTAGATTGATAAATCCAAAACGATAAACCGCATGAATACACGTAGCATGTTTCTTGTCGCAATCTTCGTACTTGCGGCGTTGAATCTTCGGGCCCAAATCGTTACGCCTGAACACGAGTCCCACGCCCGGGATCTTGTGTCGCAAATGACCCTTGAAGAAAAACTCGATTACATCGGAGGTTACAATTCGTTCTACATCCGCGCGATTCCTCGTCTGGGGATTCCCGAGATCTGGCTTGCCGATGGGCCTCAGGGAATCCGGATTGATTCTCGAAGCACGCTCTATCCGTGTGGAGTGGCGCTGGCGGCGAGTTGGGACCGGAACCTGGCTCACGAAATGGGATCGGGAATCGGGCAGGATGCCCGGGCCCGGGGTATCCATATCATGATGGGGCCAGGGGTGAATATCTACCGTTCACCGCTTTGCGGTCGGAATTTCGAATATTACGGTGAGGACCCCTATCTGGCCGGAGAGACGGCTGCTGCCTATATCGAGGGAATGCAGCAGGAGGGTGTAATGGCGTGTATGAAGCATTTCGCCGCCAATAACCAGGAGTGGAACCGACATCATATTTCGGCGGACATCGACGAGCGGACGTTGCATGAAATCTACCTTCCGGCCTTCGAGAAGGGGGTGAAACAAGCGCGTGTCGGGGCATTGATGAATTGTTACGGACTGGTGAACGGACTTCATGCCACGGAAAACAGCTATCTCAATATCGAAGTTTTACGCCGCCGATGGGGATTCAAGGGAATCCTCATGTCGGACTGGGAGTCGACCTACACGACCATTCCGGCGACTTACAATGGGTTGGATTTGGAAATGCCCCTCGGATGGCTGTTCAATCCCGTGCGGATGAAGCGGCTGATTGAAAACGGAGTGATCGACGAGCGAATCATCGACCTCAAGGTACAGCATATTCTGCAAACCCTGTTGTCATTCGGTTTTTTCGACCGTCCGCAGCAGGATGAACGTTTCGCAGAGCGCAATCCCCGTTCCGAGGAGGTGGCGTTGGAGGTAGAGCGGGGTGGGGCGGTTCTGCTTCGGAACCGTGACGGATTGCTGCCGGTCACGAAGGGACGGATTGTGGTTTGCGGTCCCAACTCCGAGTTGGTGGCCAAGGGCGGCGGCAGCGGGGAGGTCTTCCCGTTCGTCACGAGCAGTATTGCCCAAGGAATGAAGAAGAATCTGGGACGCAAGTTGCATTTCGGTTATACACCCGACCTGTGGAAGACGGACCTTACGGTCTTTTATGCCGATTCTGCGTGTACGGTTCGGGGGGCTGCGGCCGAATTTTTCAACAATCCCGATCTGCACGGGGAACCTGTTCATCGGAGCGTCGTGCGGAGTATCGGCTACAAAGGCTGGGAGTCGCCGGTCCCGGGAGTTGTGAATTCCGACAACTATTCGGATCGCTATACCTTCTATTTCAAGCCGGAGCAGGATGCCGTACTCTACTTTTCGGCGGGAGGAGACGACGGTTACCGTCTGCTGATCGACGGCGAGGAGTTGATCGAGCAGTGGTACAGCCATCCGTTCCGTCAGAAGGAGGGCTTCCGTAAGTTTGAGGGTGGACGACTCTACCGGATCACCTACGAACACTTCGACGGAGGCTCGGAGCAGGAGACGATGTTCCGCTATGCGGATTATCTGAATGATCCGGTCTTCTTCGAGGCGGTCCGCACGGCGGATGCCGTGGTTGTCTGCGTGGGATACGACTGGTACCTCGAATCGGAGAGCTGGGACCGTCCGTTCGCATTACCCGAAGGGCATCTGTACTGCCTGGAATCAGTCCTTGAGCATACCGACAAGGCGGTGGTGGTGATCAACTCGGGAGGCGGAGTGGAGATGGCACCCTGGCTTGACCGCACGGGAGGCGTACTGATGGCCTGGTATCAGGGACAGCAGGGCGGCGACGCTATCGCCGAATTGCTTACGGGAAAGGTTTCACCCAGCGGAAAACTTCCCTTCACGTGGGAAAGGCGCTGGGAAGATAACCCCGTCCACGACAACTATTATCCCAATACGGATTCGGTCAAGGCGGATAATCCCTACCGCCGGGTTGAGTATAACGAAGGTCTTTTTGTCGGGTACCGGGGATATGAACGGAATGGTATCGAGCCACTCTTCCCCTTCGGGTTCGGGCTCTCCTATACGACATTCGAATACGGTAATTTGCAAATCGACGACGTAGGGAACGGAGCGTTCGACGTGTCGTTCGACGTGACCAATACGGGACAATGCGACGGATCCGAAGTGGTCCAGCTTTATGTCGGCGATGTAGAATCTTCCGTAGTGCGTCCGGTCAAGGAACTGAAGGGGTACGAAAAACTCTTTTTGAAGCGTGGAGAGACGCGGCGTGTCGTGATCCGGCTCGGAGAGGAGGCTTTTCGCCAGTACGACTGTGTGCGGCACGACTTTGTCGTGGAACCGGGTGATTTCGAAATCTTCGTGGGAGCCTCTTCCCGGGATATCCGGCTGACAGGGCGGTTGACCGTCTGCTGAACGTCGCACCGATGAAACGTATTGTCTGTTTGTCGTTATGGGGTCTGTGCCTGACGGGCTGGGCCATGGCCCAGCCATCGGGACGGATCCGGCTGAATGATGGTTGGCGGTTCCATCTCGGGGATGCTTCCGCCGAAGATTCATTGAGACTGAGTTATGACCAACTCAAGCCGTGGCTGCTACCGACGTCCAATCCGCTGTTGCCGGAGGATCGGCGACATGTCCGTCCCTCCGGAAAGCCCGACGGCGGACCGTTCGCCGATCCTGTATTCGACGACAGTGCCTGGCGACAGCTTGATCTACCCCATGACTGGGGGATTGAGGGCCCTTTCCGACAAGAGTATCCCGGAGAGACCGGTAAACTGGCCTGGTGGGGTCAGGCCTGGTATCGAAGGCCGCTGTATGTGGATGCTTCCGATCTCGAAAAACGGATCTTTCTGGAACTGGACGGTGCCATGTCGTACTCTACGGTATGGTGTAACGGACATCTGGTTGGAGGCTGGCCCTATGGATATACCTCCTACCGGGTTGATCTGACCTCTGCGCTCATACCGGGCCGGAACATGCTGGCCATTCGTCTCGACAATCCTCCCGAGTCGAGCCGATGGTATCCTGGCGGGGGAATCTATCGGAATGTATGGCTGACGAAATCCGATCCGGTGGGAATTGCCCTGTGGGGAACATTTCTGACGACACCGCATGTCTCGGTCGATCGGGCTTCGGTCAATTTGCGTGTAATGCTGCGCAATGAAGGTTCGGATACACCTTGTGTGCGTGTTACGACCGAACTTTTTATACTCGGGCCCGACGGAGCAGTTGTCGGGGATGTCCTGGACAGCACCGATACCCGAATCGAGGCCCTGCGTGACGAACAGACACTCGTACAGACTTTTGTTGTGGATACGCCCCGGCTTTGGAGCCCAGCGAGTCCTGACCGTTATGTGGCTGTCACGACGGTGCGGTGTGAGGATCGGATTGCGGAGCGCTATTTCACCCGGTTTGGAATTCGCCGGGCGGAGTTCACTCACGAAGGTTTTTTTCTGAACGGCGAACGGATGATGTTGCAGGGTGTCTGCCTGCATCACGACCTCGGGGCATTGGGGACAGCCCTCAATCGCAGCGCATTGATTCGGCAGTTGCGGATCCTCCGGGAGATGGGCGCCAATGCCATCCGAACGGCACACAATCCGCCTGCTCCGGAGTTGCTGGAACTCTGTGACAGCATGGGCCTGCTGGTCCTTGATGAATTCACGGATACGTGGCGTATTCCCAAGAAACCGAACGGCTATGCGCTGTTGTTCGATGACTGGTCGGAGGCTGACCTTACGGCTATGATCCGTCGGGATCGCAACCATCCTTCGGTCATCGCCTGGAGCATCGGCAACGAGACCGGCGAACAGTGGCACCCGCAGACCTACGGTGTTGCACGGCAACTGACCGACCTTGCGCACCGTGAAGATCCGTCCCGCCCGACGACCTTCGGAAGCAACTACTGGCTGGCCGCATCCAACGAATTCCGACATATGGTCGACCTTTTCGGATTCAACTATAAACCGATGCTTTACGAGGCGTTTTGTCGTAACAATCCGTTTCAGCCTTTCCTGGGAAGTGAGACGGCCTCGTGCATCAGTACGCGCGGTTTTTACGTTTTCCCGTTGATCGATGATAAAAGTCAGGGACGTGCGGATTTCCAGGTCAGCTCCTACGACCGCTCGTCTCCCGACTGGTCGACGCCGCCCGACACGGAGTTCGAGGGGCTCGACCGCAATCCTACGGCTGCCGGAGAGTTTGTCTGGACCGGATTCGATTATCTCGGTGAGCCCACCCCTTATAACGATGACTATACCGTTCTGGAAAATTTCAGCGATCCGGAAACCCGGGCCCGGGCTGCGGAGGAGCTTGCCCGGTTGGGTCGCCTGCGTATACCGTCACGGAGTTCCTATTTCGGGATTGTCGATCTGGCGGGGTTTCCCAAGGATCGCTATTATCTCTATCAGGCGCGCTGGCGTCCGGAGTTGCCCATGGCCCACATCCTGCCGCACTGGACGTGGCCCGGCCGAGAGGGTGCAGTGACTCCCGTCCATGTCTATACTTCGGGTGATACGGCGGAACTTTTTGTCAACGGCCGCTCACAGGGCGTGCGGCGCAAGGGCCCGTTTGAATACCGGCTGCGTTGGGACAGCGTCCGTTATGAACCGGGTGAAGTGCGGGTCGTAACCTGGCGGAATGGTACGCCTTGGGCCGAATCGCGTGTTGAAACAGCCGGGGAAGCCGCATTTGTCGAACTGGTTTCCGATCGGCCGACGATGCGGGCCGACGGTGAAGACTTGCTTTTCGTTACGGCGAAAATCACGGATCGGGAGGGGCGTTTTGTCCCGCAGGCTGCCGTGCTCCTTGACTTTTCTGTCGAAGGCTCGGCCCGGATCGTAGCTTCGGACAACGGTGATCCTACGAGCCATGCTTCGTTCCGGAGTTCTTCGGTCAGGACGTTCAACGGACTTGCGCTGGTTATCCTGCGATCGACGGGCGAATCGGGAGAGGTTCGGTTGAAAGTTCGCGGAGACGATGTGGCTCCGGCAAATCTCCGACTGCTGGCAGAATGAGTTTTCCTGCTGCTGCCATCGCGTTGTGGGCAGCCCCGTAGGATTGACCTGCGGGGCTGCCCGTTTTTAAAATCTTTTTTAGAAGCGGATTTCCGGGTAGGGGTTTTCTCCGATCCAGGCCATTCCGGATTTCATCCGTTTGCGAATGGCTTTTCCATGCAGGGTCGTCTCTATGGAGACATCACGGGCCGTATTGAGGTGGATGCGTGCCGCACACGCCTCATCGGGAAGGATTAGCAGTCGGCCTGATTCGAGCCATTGTGCCGAACCATTGTGGCAACGGACATTCCCTGATTCGTCAATAATAACATAGACAGTTGTCAGCACACACTCCTCCAGGGCCTTGAAAATTTCGTGAACGGTATTGTCTCCAGCTCCTCCCGGACCTCCAAAATGCGTGAACTCCTCTTCGTTGGCGGGTCGGAACCACGAACTGATCATTCCGAGGTATTGTTCGCCGACGATGGAATCACGCATCTGCCGTTCGTGAGGATTGTTCGCAACAGGGGTACATACCACGCCCTCGATATAGGGGTCGGGGAGAAATCCCCAACGCAGTCGACCCTCGGAATCCAGCAGTTGCACGCAACAACCGAGCGTTTCCATCATTTCATTGAGGTAATGCTCTTCACCGGTCAGCAGATAGAGGTAGCAGACGGCATAGATTTTCCAGGCAGTCCAACCGTGTGGTGAGTTCATGACCTGATTGGGCGAGAAATAGACGTCGAGTGCTTCCCAATAGCGGAGAGTAGCCCCGCGCATCCGGCAGTCAGGAATCAAAAGTTGTTCGAGACAGCGATGCTTTTCCATCATGTAGCGGGCCGCATCGGCGTATGTTTTGCGTTGTTCGGAATCCGGTATGTGCAGGCCGCAAAGCGCCATTTGCAGGGCACTGCAGGAGATCATGCCGTCTTCGAAAGTCATATCTCCTTCGGTTTCTATGTTGTCCAGCCGGAGGCGCAGGTCTTCAGCCGCGCGCATGGCAGACTGATAATGCCGTTGGGCCCGATCGGTCCATCCAGCCTGCAGTTCGGCATCGGCCAATTCGAACATCGATTTGACCGGATAGATAACGGCTGTATAGTGGGTTGTTCCCGAACGGTAGGATCCGTCGGACCATTGTACGGAGTCGGAAGCAATGTAATCACCCAGCCGGGAAGCGGTTTTCAGCCAGCGATCGGTTCGAGTTGCTTCCCACAAGTCGACAAGTATACCGACTAATGTGGAGAAATTCTGAATCCGTCGGGGGTTGGCTTGTGCCCGTGGGCACCCGTCTTCCAGAATCATTTGCGACAAGCCTTTGGAGAAACGTTTTTGAAGCAGACTGTCTCGTTTGGCATCGGGGAAGTGACGGGTTGCAAGAAAAGCCGTATAGTAACTGTAAAAGGTTTCGCACGAGGCGCTGAAAAAAGGCGGATGTTCTGCTATGAAATCGCGAGCTCTCCGTAGATACCAGGACCATGGCTCCCGGACATAAAACGAAGCCTCCGCCTGTTTGTTCCCGGCTGTTACCGCAAGGTGGTAGATTCCTTTTCTGTTTAATGGCGGTGAGATGATATGCTTTCCGTCCGGACAGTCGAGTTGTTCCTGCTTGCCGTCGGGGGTATGGATCGAGACATTTGTGACAGGTAGCGTTCCGTAAACCTTCACCGAAGCCTGTTCTCCTGCGCAAAGAGTGTATTTCCGAGCATCAAGAAGCGGAGCCTCGATCCATGCTGTAACAAGGGGTTTTACATGCTCCAACTTGTTGACAATGCCCAAATGAATGGTCCAGCAGCGGCTTTCCCCGGGAGCGAGTTTTGTGAGGTGTTGCGGATGGCGTGCCGGGAGAGGCAGCGTATGGAGAAGATCGAGGCTTGCCGTGTAAATCTGGTGCCCCCAAAGCCATGCCTTGTTTCCCTCGAAGATATAGTTCAATCCATAGGAGGCTACGGGTTCTTCGACACCGAATGCCAGTATTTTCCCCTGAGGTGACATAAAATACCCCCACGCAAAATCCTTTTCGCAACGGATCAGGGTTGGGAATAGTTTTTCGTCCCAATCCGGGAAATGACGCATTTCGCAGTCTACGCCTAGGATAAGTCGTTCGCGTCGGGATACGTGTAACGTTTTTGCGGTCTGGTTGGAGATCCGGCATTCGATACACAGATGATCCTTTTCTTCCCGATAATGAAGGTCGTAATGGAGATCTCCTCGGGTGCCGGAAAACAGGTAAGGGTTGTGTTCTGATGGTCGCAAGATCACATTTTCGAATGTTGGTCCGGCATATGATCCGGTTCGGAACGGGATGCTCCAGGAGCCATGGTCTGTTTGCCGGGTGTATCGGAGAAGTGCTCCGGTTTCCGGATTGATGACCGCTTGCCACGCGGATCCGGACAGATACAGGCCCTCCGTGTCCGGTATCGTTGCCCATGTCGAACCGGCTGGTAAGATAAGTAGGATTATTAGAATTGGAATGATACGCACCGATTTAATAAGTAACTGCTTTTTATTATGACAGTTCAGATTATGAAAAACACATGTTGCATTTGAAGTTTTTAGCTTGAAACCAGCAGAATCCAATTAGATATTTCCAGAATTCCGGAAATCTGTAAATCCGGAAATATTTATTTGGAGAAATCTCTTTTCAATCGAATATCCATGCCGTCATGTGTCGGTTTGAATCCATCTGTCCGCAAGGTAATGCTGTTTTCTGGGATTGGTTCCCGGTGTCCTTCGGAGGCCTCGCATGGCCGACAACAACGCCTTTTAATCCCTGAAGATCTTCGTAATATTGCAGCAGAGAATCCGCCCGAGATTTTTTTGTTTTGGAGCTGCTTTTTCGGGAGAGGAATTGTCCTCTGCGGATACCGAAACTGTACCCGTCGCCTGACGGGAGCGAGGTGTACCTTTGTCCGACAACCGGCGGTTTGTCCGACAAAGGTCCTCGCTCTGCGAGGCGGTACGCTCCCAAGTCGCGCCACATGAATATGCTGTATAATATGATGAAGACTCAAAAGCCAACCGGTCGGCCAACGGCTACCGCTCCCAGAATCCATCGTTACAATTTCAAGTTGACAACAGCGGAGAATATTCGGTTTAAGGAAATGCTCGCTGCCGCCGGATTGGAGCACAACCGCAGCCGGTTCATCGTCAAACGACTCTTTGCCGAGCGCTTCGAAGTCATCCGCCATGACCCTTCAAAGGTCGAGTTTCTGACACGACTCAACGACCTTTATTTCCAGTTCCAGCGCGTCGGGAACAACTATAATCAGGTGGTCCGGGCCATCAACAGCCACTTCTCCAACGTCTCGATTCCCCGTCAGATTGCCGCATTGGAACAGCATACCCGTGAACTGAAAGCGTTGAGTATAGAGATTCTGAATCTTACCAAACAGGCCGAAGGATGGTTGCGAATATAAGGACGGGAGCAACCGTCGGCGGAGCCGTCCGCTACAACGAAGAGAAGGCCAACCGGGGACAGACCGATGCCGTCCATCCATCCGTTGGACGCTGTTCTGGAATTAGTCGATGTACAAACCTACGAAGAGCAACAACAGCAGATTCGGAAAAGGAAGAAAAGGTCCAGGAATCGGCACTGATCCAACCTCATATTTATACTACACAGGCTCAATGAACACCCGTCACTGCCGCCCGGTCAGCAAGATAGCCACCCCATGCAAAGATGCCAAGAGAACAGCTCTTGTCCTCGCTTGCACAGGGTGGCTTTGTCTCTTTTGCTGTCCGGGCGTTGAGAAAATTCCTCAAATGTTCCGACGGGCTACAACGCCATATTTTCAGCGACGACCTCCATGTCGCGCATGATCGACGAGTCGAGGACCTTCGCATAGCGGCGCGTCATGTTGACGTTGGCATGGCCGGGCATCTTGGCAACGTTGTCGATCGTGGCGCCGCTGGCCAGCGTCAGGGTTGCGAACGTATGGCGCGCGCAATGTGTCGAAAGATTCTTGCGGATGCCGCAGATGTCGGCCAGTTCTTTCAGATAGGAGTTCATCTTCTGGTTGCTGCATACGGGGAGCAACACGCCGTGCGTCTGGCAGTAGGGGTGATCCCTGTAACGGTCGAGGATTTTTTGCGCATCATCCAGCAGCGGGATGTTGCACATGTTTTTGGTCTTCTGCCGCGCCTTGCGAATCCAGATCTTGCCGTGGATGTCCGCCACCAGATGCTCCGCCTTGAGCTGTTGCACGTCCGTAAAGGCCAGCCCCGTCAGACAACAGAAACAGAAGATGTCGCGGATCTGTGCCAATCGAGGGATCGAGATCTCCTTGTGGAGCATCGACAAAAACTCCTGTTTCTCCAAAAAAGGTCGGTCGACCGGCTCCATGTGGATATGTTTGCCGTGAAACGGGTCCTTCGGAACCCAGCCGTTGCTTTGCGCGATGCGGATGATCTTCTTGAAGTTTTTCAGATTCTTCATCACCGTATTGTGAACACATCGTCTCTCGGTCTTCATGTAGAACTCATAATCCTCGACCAAATGGACCGGCAATTCGTCCAGATAGAGATCCTCGGAGCCATACTCCTTTCGCAGAAACTCGCCCGTGATGCGCATCAGACTCTCGTAACGCTGCACGGTCGAAGCGGTGAAGTCGATTCCGATCAAAGCCCTACACCGTTTGTTGTGCCCCCGAAAGACCTCCATCAGGGTATGGCGTTCGGGAAGATCCTTGCCCAGGTAGCGATCCATAATCCCCGTAGCCGTAATCTCTTTCCCTGCTGCCTCCAGCGTACGTCGCGTCTGCGCAATATTGAACGAGATGGCCTCCAGCAGCCGGTTGATCTCACGGCCCTCCCGGTTGTTTTCCACAGCCTTGCCACGGGCTTGATTCCAATACTGGGGCAAGATGCGGGCCCGGGCACAAACTTCGGCACGTTGGCCGTTGACTGTGAGGCGTACATAAATCGGCGCTTTCCCTTCCTTGTCGATTCGGGTCTTGCGCAGGTAGTAAATCAGCGTGCAGGTTGCCCTTTCCATAACATCGTATTTACAGGTTGCAAAATTACTTTCAAGAGCCTTTTGCGTCAAGATGAAATACGATGCAAATCAATGAGTTAAATGCTTATTCGGTGGACGGTTCGGCCCTCGGAAAAAGTCCACCGATTTGGACACCCAGAACCGATTGTTTTTTGCTTTCTCATGCAGATAATCCAAAAACGAAAAGCCTCGTAAACTATTCGTTTACAAGGCTTTTGTTTCATTTAGCCCGACTCTTCGTCGGCCTCTTGCGGTGCGTAGGGGACTCGAACCCCTGACCCCGTGCGTGACAGGCACGTATTCTAACCAGCTGAACTAACGCACCGTTTTCTGGTATTGCGAGTGCAAAGATAGTGCAATTTTTTGAATTGACAAGCGTTTCAGGCTTTTTTGAAGAAAGAAAATTGCACGCTTCCGTAACTTCTTAATTGCCAGAATCCCCTGTAATCCGAAAAATCCATCTTCTTGGAGTGTTCGAAGATCAATAACCCTCCCTGACGCAGCAGATCGCCCTCCATCACTTCCTGAATGACCCGTTCACTGCCTTCCAGATCGTATGGAGCGTCGGAGAAGATCACGTCGAACTGTTTGCTGCAACTCTTCAAATAGAGGAATACGTTCGCCTTGACCGGATAGAAGTTTTCGAATCCCAACGTTCCGGCCGTCTGCCGGATGAAGTGATAGTGCACGGGGTTGATCTCCACGGCGGTCACGCTGCGTGCGCCGCGCGAGGCGAATTCGTAGCTGATCGATCCGGTTCCGGCGAAGAGATCCAGCACGTCGCACTCTTCGAAATCGATCAGATTGGACAATACGTTGAACAGATTCTCCTTGGCGAAGTCCGTGGTAGGTCTTGCCCGCAGGTTGCGGGGCGGATTGATGGTCCGGCCCTTGTATTTTCCGCTGATTATTCGCATATTGCCCGGGCAAAGATTTTACCGATCCGTTTCCGGAGTTTCCCGGCCTCCTCTCCGGCCGCACGGAGTTCGAACTCCGCCAGCGGGAAAGTCCCATTGAGCCGCTCCACGAAGTAGCGCAGATCGTCATCGGTTTCCGCCTCGATTGCCTCGGCGAGGAGCAGCACTCCTTCCCGATATATCTTTATATAGAGCACTTTTCCCCACCGGGCCATCCAGACGCACTTCCCGCTCTCTGCGGGGCGGTGGAGCAGGGGAGAGGTGAATCGGATATTTGCGGGGTATTTTGCTTCGATCTGTTGCAGCACCTCACCCGCTACGGGCATGACGGCCACGGCACCTTCCCGGACTTCGGAGCATACGATCCGCTCGTCGGCCGTTGCGGGCGTTCCGTTTGCGGCGAGCAGTTCCCGGCCGGTCTGGGGGTCGAACAGGGATTCCGGGACCAGCATCGTCCGGGGACTGATCAGTTCCACCCATACGCCATCCTCGCCCCCGGCCCGCTCGGGAAGCGGGGAGGGTGAAAAAGAGTGTCCATCCAACGACAGCTGAATGGACACCTTGTTTTGGGCCTGGACCGGCTTATTCCCAGTTTCCGGCTTCATTGTTACCGCCGTCCATGGAACCGAATTTCAGACCGGCATAACGGTTGAAATTGTTCTCCTCGTCGTCGATGAGGTTGATGACCTCCTGCCGGTATGCGACCGTATCGAGGAACATCTTGTAGGGAGCGCGGCACTCCACGACGGGGATCACGACCTTGGATTCGGTGGTGAGGATACCGGCCTCCATGATGAACTGTGCCTTGTTGTCGGTTCCGGGGATGTATCGGAATGCCTCGACCTCTTCACGCGAGAGTTTCTTGGGCGCGAAGATGGTGTCGATGACGGCGATCTTGAATTTTTCGATATTCTTGCGACCGGACTTTTTGAGCATGGCCATAGCGACGGAGTCATCCTCGTCGACGATTTTGCGTTCGAGTTCGAGGGTATCGTTCAGGACGAACGCCTCGAGGGTGTCGAAACTGGCGGTAAAGCGCTGATATTTGGTTTTGAAAGCCCGTTGAGCGGTGCGGATGTCTTTGAGTCGTTCAATGACCTGTGCTTTTTTGTCTTTGGTTTCCTGTTCGAACCGAATCGGAGTAGCGATCTGGTCGTAGATGACGTAAACCAGTCCGATGATGGCAACGGCAAGGATGATTTGAAAGAGTTTTTTCATTTTAAAAAAGATATTTGTTATTAATTTTGCACCGTAACTCATCGACACATGTTCAGCACACATATCGCGACCCAAATTTACGGTAAAATTTGTTTCGAAACAACCCCCGGGCAAAAAAAAATCATAGAAAAGTTGTCCGAATACCTTTCGGGGGATGATTTTTCGCGTATTTTCGTGTTGAACGGCTATGCGGGGACAGGGAAAACGACGTTGATAGCGGCGGTGGTCGGCGCGTTGAAGGAGGAGGGTATCAAGCCTGTGCTGCTGGCCCCGACGGGGCGTGCGGCGAAGGTGCTTGCACGGTATGCGGGGGAGAAGGCGCTGACGATCCACAAGCGGATCTACCGGGAGCGGACGAATGCGGATTACGAATCGAAATTCACGCTCAACCCGAATCCGGAACGGGGTGCGGTCTTCATCGTGGACGAGGCGTCGATGCTCTCGGACACGACGTCGGGCGGAGCGGTTTTCGGCAGCGGGTCCCTGCTTTCGGATCTGGTGGACTACGTGCGTTCGGGTCGGGGATGCCGGCTGATTCTGGTCGGCGACAGTGCGCAGCTGCCGCCCGTGGGGAGCGATTTCAGCCCGGCGCTGGACCCGTCGACGCTGTCGGCCTACGGTGATGTCGAGTACGCGACGCTGGACGAGGTGGTGCGCCAGGAGTCCGAATCGGGGATTCTGTTCAATGCGACGCTCGTGCGGTGCATGCTGGAAAACGGTCTGTGTGAGATTCCGCACTTCGACCTGAACTACCCGGATATCGAGGCGCTCGAAGGCGGCGAATTTCTGGAAAAGTTGCAGGATTGCTACGACCGTTACGGACGGGACGAGACGATCGTCATCACGCGCTCGAACCGGCGTGCGAACCGATATAATGAAGGTATCCGGCGGAACGTGCTCTACGCCGAGGAGGAGATCGAGAGCCGGGACATGCTGATGATCGTCAAGAACAACTACTATTTTCCGGAACATACGGAGAACTGCCCGATGAACTTCATTGCGAACGGCGACATTGCGCGGCTGAAACGGATCCGTCGTTTCGAGGAGTTCTACGGTTTCCGGTTTGTGGACGCGGTGGTCGAATTTCCGGATTACGAGGATACGGAGATCGAGTGCAAGCTGCTGCTGGACACGCTCACGTCGGAATCACCGTCGCTGACGCGCGAGGAGTCCTCCCGATTGTTCTATGAGGTGGAGAAGGACTACACGGAGATCCGGAGCAAGTTGAAACGGTTCCGGGAAATACGTGAGAATCCGCACTTTAACGCCCTTCAAATCAAGTTCTCCTACGCCGTGACGTGCCATAAGGCGCAGGGCGGCCAGTGGCGTGCGGTCTTTGTGGACCGTTGCCTGTTCGGCGAGGAGCCGATGACGCGGGACCTGCTGCGCTGGCTCTATACGGCGCTGACGCGGGCGACGGAGAAACTCTACCTGGTGAATTTCGACAAATCCTTCTATGAATAGCGAACAACATCCCTTGAGGCCCTTTCTGCCGCCTGCGGCTCGGCTTCTGATGCTGGGGAGTTTTCCTCCGCAGCGGAAACGGTGGTCGATGGAGTTTTTCTACCCGAATCTCCAAAACGACATGTGGCGGATCGTGGGCTGCCTGGCGACGGGCGACCCGCGGCACTTTCTGACTGCGGACGGACGGCGTTTCGACCAGGTGCGGATCGAGGCCTATTGCCGGACGCAAGGGATCGCACTCTACGACACATCGGAAGAGATCATCCGACTGAACGATAATGCATCTGACGCGTCACTTCAAGTAGTCCGCGAAGTGGACCTCGGAGTCCTTCTGGCCCAAATTCCGGACTGCCGGACGATCGCCGCCACGGGCGGGAAGGCGGCCGAAACTCTGTGCCGCATACTGGGCTGCGACGTTCCGGAGGTCGGGGCGTGGTGCGAGACCGGGTTCGACGGCCGGACGTTGAAGATCTGGCGCATGCCCTCCACGTCGCGGGCCTTCCCGCGCCCGGTGGAGTGGAAGGCGGCGTTCTACCGGCGGATGTTCGACGACACTTTCCGCTGATGCCTTTCCGCTTCTCTCCCGCGCAGCAAAAAACGGACGGACCGCACGAAAGGCCCGTCCGCTCTTCATTCCGGATTTACGCTCATTGGTTGCCGTCGACCCGTACGGCATTTTTCTCCATGTCGAATGTCCGTGCCGCGTCGATTTTGTTCCCGGGCGTGAAATAGACCGTCAGTTTGTAGACCTCCTTCTTTTTCTTTTTGGCGCTTCTGGTGATCCGGCAGACGCACGTGCAGCTGTTGTCGGCCTCATTGATTCGGGGTTCTTCCACGATTTCATAGGCGTCCAGCGGCAGGAAGTTTTTGATTGCATTGACCAGCGTGTTTTTGTTCCCTTCGAATGCGTTCCAGCTTTCCCGGTAGGTGTCGTAGTCGCTGCCGATCGCAATGTCGGCACCCCAGAATTTCACCCCTTTGAGGTTTTTGAGTTTCTCGAATCCAGCCGTGAGGTTATTCCGGCTTCCTTCTACCCGTGCTTTCCGCATCTCTGCCAGGCGCTGCTCCTCCCGCTGTCTGCGCTCTTCGGCCAGACGTTCCTCTTCTGCTTTCTGTTTCAGGTAGTTGTCGTATTGCTCCGGGTACTTTTCTTTGGCGTATTCAAGATCACACAGCGGATCCTGCACGATCTTCGCAAATGTGTCGTACCGGGCCTTGTACAGGTTTGCTTCGGTCCAGCATTTCCGGGTCTCGGCGAACTCGGGAAGATTGACCAGCAGACTGCCGTCCACGTATCCGGCTATCGCATAGTAGTCGATAGCGGATCTCGTCGCCGCATCGCTCTTCCGATATACCTCCGTAAAGGTTTTGGCTCCGGCGTCGGTCATTTTCCCGTTCTCGGTTTCGATGCGGTTGTCCGCGAGGAATTTGTTCCAGACCTCGTGGATTCTTTGCCATGCCCTCAAACTGGAATTGTTCATCAGCAGATTTCGGTCGTCCCGCTTGATCAGATACTCGTAATAGCCTTCCGGCAGGGTTTTGATCCGGGTCATCACGGCACCCATCTCTCCGATCGATCCGACGCTTTGGAGCCTGTACTGCAAATAGGCATCCACGATGTCGGCCCGGAGATTGTTGTCGGTGATGATTTTTTTCAGGTCGCCTCCGGCGGTATAGTTGTTCAGGTAGCAATAGATGATGACACAGGCTCCGGGATACGCCTGATCGGGCCATTTGGCGATCATGGTTTTGGCGAATTTCAGGCTTTGGGCGAGGTTGGGTTTTACATAGCCGCGCCAACGGATCTCGCGGTCGAACAGTTTGCAGCCGTCAGACAGATAGTTGTTCAGGTCGTTGGTCGAATAGAGCGTTATTGCGGCGTTGCAGATTTCATAGGAGCGCGCATACCATTTTTCGATGATCTGGCAGGCTCTTGTAACATTGCGCGGAGTTCCATATTCGCTCATGTAACATTCCAGAAGGATCAGTGCGGACGAAGGCTCTCCGGCCTGCTCTCCGGCCCGGGCTTCCCGGAATGCGGAATCCTGCCATCCGAGATTCATGTAATTCAACGCTTTTTTTGCGTGATAGCCTTGCGCGGCGGCCTGACGGCCGGTGATGCAGCAGAGGACTGCGGTCAGTACAAGCCCGAGCTTGAAGGATTTTGAAAACAGTGAATGACTCATAAATATTATGTGTTGCGCCTACTCTGTGATGGGATTTTCGGCACTCTCCCTTGTTTGCGTTCCATTGTGTTCCGGGGCAGGTACAAAAAGAAAGTGTGGAGTCGGATTCGTCTATCTGCCAGATGGTTGTGGAAGGACCAATAACAACAATAAACGATGCAATACCCCACACCTGATAGATATGGGGTAGATGCAAGAAACGCACCCTGCCATATGCTAACAAGGAGATGAGTGCCGTTCGTCGTCCCGTTGTTATTGAAAACTTCCACATTTTCTGACAAGGACGGTGCGAAAACACCTTCTAATATGTCCGCCAATTGCTTGGCGACGTAAAGATAGGAAAATTTTTTCACATAACGAAACAAGGCACCCGAAAGGGTATTGCACGGGATATATATATGAAACGGTGGGAAAAATTTAGTTCCCCGAAGCCTTTGATTCCGGAGTCCGCGAGGGTGTGCGGGACGAAAAAAATTCGCCCCGGGGCTTTGCACGGCATCCGAAAAAGCCCTATCTTTGTAGAAGAAACAGACACTCCTTTGCTTTGGCCACAGATAAGAAAACAGATAAGAATATCGACCGGAAATACGTCGAGACGCCTTTGATGAAGCAGTATTATTCGATCAAGGCGGTGCATCCCGACGCCATTCTGCTCTTCCGCGTGGGAGACTTCTACGAGACGTTCGGCGAGGACGCGATCAAGGCAAGCGGCATCCTGGGCATCACGCTCACCCGCCGGGCGAACGGCGCAGCCTCCTACGTCGAACTGGCGGGATTCCCTTACCATGCCATCGACACCTACCTTCCGAAACTGGTCCGTGCGGGCGAGCGGGTTGCGATCTGCGAACAGCTCGAGGACCCGAAACTGGTGAAGGGGCTCGTCAAGCGGGGCGTCATCGAACTGGTTACGCCGGGTATCGTGCTGGGGGACAACATCCTGGCCAACAAGGAGAACAACTTCATCGCCGCGATCTACTTCGGCCGCCAGACGACGGGCGTGTCGTTTCTGGATATCTCGACGGGCGAGTTCTACGTGGCCGAGGGCACGGACGCCTACGTGGACAAGCTGCTGTCGAACCTTCAACCGAAAGAGGTTGTCTATCAGCGCGGTTACGAGGATCGTTTCACGGGATCCTTCGGGTCGCGGCTCTATACCTACCGACTCGACGAGTGGGTTTTCTCGGAGGAAGTCAACCGCGAGAAACTGTGCAAACAGTTCGGCACGACGTCGCTCAAAGGCTTCGGCGTCGACCACTTCACGAGCGGCATCTCGGCTGCGGGGGCGATTCTCTACTATCTGGAATTCACCGAACACCGCGATACGGGCCACATCGCGTCGATTTCGCGCATCGACCAGGAGGACTACGTGTGGGTCGACAAGTTCACGATCCGCAATCTGGAACTCTTCTCCTCGAACGGGGCGCGCGAGAAGTGCAGTTTCGCGGACGTCATCGACCGCACGCTGACGCCGATGGGCGGCCGTCTCTTGAAGCGCTGGATCGCCATGCCGATCAAGGACCCGGCCCGGATCAACGAACGTCTGGACGTGGTGGAGCGCTTCACGAAGGATGCGGATCTGTCGGACGTCATCCGCGAGCAGGTGTCGCTGGTGGGGGATCTGGAACGGATTGCGGGGCGGATCGCCGCGCAGCGCGTCACGCCGCGTGAGCTGGTCCAGTTGAAGAACTCGCTCTCGGCGATCGAGACCCTGAAAGCCGCGCTGGACTCCACGGACGACGCGCGCTTGCACACCCTGTCGGAAGGGATCGACGTGCTGGCGGATATCCGGGAGCGCATTGCGCGGGAGATCTATCCTGATCCGCAGAACAACCAGATCCAGAAGGGCGGCGTGATCGCCGACGGTGTGGACCCGGAGCTGGACGACCTGCGGCGGATCGCGCTGCACGGCAAGGACTACCTGGCGCGGATCCAGCAGCGGGAGAGCGAGGCGACGGGCATTCCGTCGTTGAAGATCAGCTACAACAACGTCTTCGGCTACTATATCGAGGTGCGCAACGCACACAAGGACAAGGTCCCGGAGACCTGGATCCGGAAGCAGACGCTGACCAACGCCGAGCGTTACATCACCGAGGAGTTGAAGGAGTACGAGGAGAAGATTCTCGGCGCGGAGGAGAAGATGCTCATCCTGGAACAGCGGATTTATGCCGACATCCTGGCCTTCATCTGCGGGTCGCTGACGCCGATGCTGCGGGATGCCGCGGTGGTGGCGCGCATCGACTGCCTGCAATCGTTCGCGCGGCTGGCGGTCGAGCGGCGCTACGTGCGTCCGGTACTCGACGAGGGGAAGCGGATCGAGATCAAACAGGGGCGCCACCCGGTGATCGAGACGCTGATGCCCGTGGGCGAGGAGTACATCCCGAACGACGTGATGCTGGACGACCAGAAGCAGCAGATCATGATGATCACGGGTCCGAACATGTCGGGTAAGTCGGCGCTGCTGCGCCAGACGGCCCTGATCATCCTGATGGCGCAGATGGGTTCGTTCGTTCCGGCGAAGTCGGCGCATATCGGCGTCGTGGACAAGATCTTCACGCGCGTGGGTGCTTCGGACAACATCTCGCAGGGGGAGTCGACCTTCATGGTGGAGATGCTGGAATCGGCGAGCATCCTGAACAACATTTCGGACCGGAGCATCGTGCTGCTGGACGAGATCGGCCGCGGGACGAGCACCTACGACGGCATTTCGATCGCGTGGGCGATGGTCGAGTACCTGCACAACCATCCGACGGCGCGTGCCAAGACGCTCTTTGCGACGCACTACCACGAGTTGAACGAGATGGAGCAGATGTGCCCGCGGGTGAAGAACTTCCACGTTTCGGTGAAGGAGATGGGCAACCGGATCGTCTTTCTGCGGAAGCTGGAACGGGGCGGTACGGAGCACTCGTTCGGTATCCACGTGGCGCGGATGGCGGGCATGCCGGCGTCGGTGGTTTCGCGTGCGGACGAGATTCTCCGGAACCTGGAACTGGTCTACGGCAACAACGAGATCGTTCCGAGCCGCAGTTTGAAGGATCGGGGGAAGAAGTCGGCGGCGCAGGCGGTGAAGGAGGCTGCGGAGAGCGGTCTTCCGCAGAGCATGCAGCTGTCGATGTTCCAGCTGGACGACCCGGTTCTGGTGCAGATCCGGGACCAGATCAAGGGGATCGACATCAACGCGCTGACGCCTTTGGAGGCGCTGAACAAGCTGAACGAGATCAAAAAGATAACCGGCATCTAACAAAGCAATACTTGAGGTAAGGTATGCAACGAGCCCCGGATCTCTCGAAAAGGGCCGGGGCTCGTGTTATTATTTGATTAGGTGTTATTCTAATTATACACGCCTTCTTTTTCTCTTATTATGCCTTTCTCATATTTGTTGGCACGCTTACCTGAATAAATTACAAGTTGACTGAATTTGGGTCTTCCAATCTGAATTTGTCCATCTGAAAAAACATATAGATAAACGTTTTTCATAGTCTTATTCCACACTGTTTTACCGTTAGAGTCTGTTACTTTTACTTTAACCCTGTATTTGTCGCTAAAAAAATCTGGGCTAATGGATTTGACTGAAACTACTACATCGGTATACATTTCACCTTCTATATCAAGAAACCAAACTTTACGAATTAATTCCGCATTTTGCATTGGCGATGCTTTTTCAGTTTCATCGTTGTTGTTTTGAGCAAAAGCAAACGAATTGAATGAAATAGTGAAAATTAAAAGAACAATAAGTTTTTTCATAGCTTCATCATTTTAAGGCTGCTCTTAGGTTACCTATTTATCCGCGCTCGATCAGCGAACGGATGCTCTGGATGAGCATCGTGACGGCCACGGAGTTGAAGCCGCCCTCGGGGATGATGACATCGGCATACTTCTTCGAGGGTTCGACGAACTCGTCGTGCATGGGCTTCACCGTGGAGGTGTACTGCGTGATGACGGACTGCATGGTGCGTCCGCGCTCGCAGACGTCGCGCAGGATGCGCCTTGCGAGCCGGATGTCGGCATCCGTATCGACATAGACCTTGATGTCCATCAGGTCGCGCAGCTCCTTGTTTTCGAAGATGAGGATTCCGTCGACGATGATCACCTTCGAAGGCTTGACGCAGACGGTCTCGGGCATGCGGTCGTGCTCGACGAACGAATAGACGGGATGTTCGATCGGGACGTTGTTTTTCAACGCCTTGATGTGCTCGACGAGCATCTCGGTATCGAATGCCTGGGGATGGTCGTAATTGAGCTTCGTGCGCTCCTCGTAGGTGAGTTCGGGATGCGCCTTGTAGTAGTAGTCGTGGCAGAGCGTAGCCACGTCGTCGCCCTCGAATGCCTCTTGCAGGCGTTTCACGAGGGTTGATTTTCCCGATCCGGTACCTCCGGCGACTCCGATAACCGTAACTTTCATGGGGTGTCTGTGGTTTTAGGGTGGTCTGATGGTTTAAAAAAGGACCGCCCGCAGCGGGGGCAGTCCTTTTCCGTAGGTTTAAGCGTCGATGTTGGCGTAATGGGCGTTGCGTTCGATGAACTCGCGGCGGGGCGGCACGTCGTCGCCCATGAGCATCGAGAAGATGCGGTCGGCTTCGGCGGCATTTTCGATGTTCACCTGACGCAGGATGCGCGTGTCGGGGTTCATCGTGGTCTCCCACAACTGGTGGGCGTTCATCTCGCCGAGACCTTTGTATCGCTGGACGTGTGCTCCCTTTCCGAATTCGGCGGTGATTTCGTCGCGCTCCTTTTCGGTCCAGCAGTAACGCTCCTGCTTTCCCTTCTTGACGAGGTAGAGGGGCGGGGTGGCGATGTATACGTGGCCGTTTTCGATGAGCTCCTTCATCTTGCGGAAGAAGAAGGTCAGCATGAGCGTTGCGATGTGGCTTCCGTCGACATCGGCATCGGTCATGATGATGATCTTGTCGTAACGGAGCCCTTCGAGGTTCAGGGCCTTGGAGTCCTCCTCGGTTCCGATCTTGACGCCCAGGGCGAGGAACATGTTCTTGATCTCCTCGTTCTCCCACATCTTGTGCTCCTGGGCCTTCTCGATGTTCAGGATCTTGCCCCGCAGCGGCATGATGGCCTGGAAGTTGCGGTCGCGGCCCGACTTGGCGGTACCGCCTGCGGAGTCACCCTCGACGAAGAAGATCTCGGCGACGGAGCGGTCGCGGCTCGTGCAGTCGGCGAGTTTTCCGGGGAGTCCCGATCCGGAGAGTACGGTCTTGCGCTGGACGAGTTCGCGGGCATGACGCGCGGCGTGGCGGGCCGTAGCTGCGAGGATGACCTTCTGGACGATGGCGCGGGCATCCTTGGGGTTCTCTTCGAGGTAGTTTCCCAGGGCTGCGGCCATGGCCTGGTCGACGGCGGCCGAAACCTCGTCGTTTCCGAGTTTGGTCTTGGTCTGCCCCTCGAACTGGGGTTCTGCGACCTTCACCGAGACGACGGCCGTCAGACCCTCGCGGAAGTCGTCGCCGTTGATGTCGAACTTCAACTTGGCGAGCATGCCCGAATCCTCGGCGTACTTTTTGAGCGTTCGGGTCAGGGCGCGGCGGAAGCCCGTCAGGTGCGTACCGCCCTCGATGGTGTTGATGTTGTTGACGTAGGAGTGTACGTTTTCGGAGAAGGAGTCGTTGTACTGCATGGCGACCTCGACGGGTACGCCGTTCTTTTCGGTGTCGAGGTAGATGATCTGCTCGATGATCGGCGTTCCGCGCGTGGCGTCGAGATACTTGACGAACTCCTTCAATCCCTCTTCGGAGTGGAAGTGGTCCTCGCGGAGTTTGCCCTCCTCGTCGGGGCGGCGGTCGTAGAGGTTGAGCCGGATTCCCTTGTTCAGGAAGGCTAACTCGCGCAGCCGGTTGGCGAGGATGTCGTACTTGTACTCGGTGGTATGGGTGAAGATTTCGGCGTCGGGCTTGAAGGTGACGATCGTACCGCGGTCGGAGCACTCTCCGACGATCTCGACCTGCGACGTGGGCTTGCCTTTGGAGTAGGACTGTCGGAAGATCTTGCCGTCGCGGTGGATTTCGGCGATGAGGAGCGTCGAGAGGGCGTTGACGCACGATACGCCGACGCCATGGAGACCTCCGGATACCTTGTAGCTTCCCTTGTCGAACTTACCTCCGGCGTGGAGCACCGTGAGGACGACTTCGAGGGCTGATTTCCCCTCCTTCTCGTGGAAGTCGGTCGGGATACCGCGGCCGTTGTCCTTGACGGTGATGGAGTTGTCCTCGTTGATCGTGACGTCGATGTCGGTACAGTATCCGGCGAGGGCCTCGTCGATGGAGTTGTCGACGACCTCGTAGACGAGGTGGTGGAGACCCTTCTCGCCGATGTCGCCGATGTACATGGCGGGACGTTTGCGCACGGCTTCAAGGCCCTCGAGGACCTGGATGTTCGACGCGGAATATGCTTCTTCCTGTTTCTTAACGTTTTCTTGTTCGGTACTCATTTCGTCGTTTTGAAATATCGTACAAATGTACGAAAAAGTTTCGGATAATCCAATAGAGCGGAACGCCGCCGCGGGGTTAAAATTACGCCAGTTCGGCGGCGAGATCGACCTCGCGGATCTTTCCCTGCGCGAAGAGGACGGCGCGGGCGGGGTAGTTCTCAATGAGTGCGGTGTTGTGCGTGGACATGACGACGGCGCACCCGTTCTCGGCGATCCGGCGGAAGAGTTTCATGATGCCGTCGGCCGTCACGGGGTCGAGGTTTCCGGTGGGCTCGTCGGCCAGCAGCACCTGCGGGTCGTTGAGCAACGCGCGGGCGATGACCAGGCGCTGCTGCTCTCCTCCGGAGAGTTCGAAGGGCATCTTGTAGCTCTTGGCGCCGAGTTCCACCAGTCCGAGCACCTTGTCGATGCGTTCGCGAATCTCGTGTTCGTGTTTCCATCCGGTGGCCTTCATCACATAGTAGAGATTCATGAAAACGTTCCGGTCGGTGAGGAGCTGGTAGTCCTGGAAGACGATTCCGATCCTCCGGCGCAGGTAGGGAATATCCCGGCGCCGGAGTCCACGCAGATCGAACCCTGCGACATACCCCTTTCCGGTCAGCAGCGGCAATTCGGCATAGAGGGTTTTCAGCAGGGAGCTCTTCCCGCTTCCGACGCGGCCGATCAGGTAGACGAACTCTCCGGGTCGGACCGTGAGGTTTACGTCCGAGAGGACCATTTCGCCCTGTTGGAGGAGTTTTTTCTCGGAGACGCTTCCGAAGGGATCGTCGGCGTGGTAGATGGCCACGTCGCGGAGTTTTACGACATATTGGTTGTCCATGACAGTATCGGTTTTCCGAGTCAAAGATAAGAAAAATATCCGGAACGGGATCTGCGGCGGGAAAAAACGGAAAAAATGTATTATCTTTGTGGAGTCTACGGTCGGCTTTCGGTCCGGAGAAACTGGGGGTGCCCGGTTTTGACAGCAGGCAGAGTTTGATTGTAAGCACGCCGAGCGCTGTGTGGCGGCTCGTAAATCCCGACGCTCGAACTATAAATGGCAATAACAGCTACGCACTCGCTGCCTAATTTTCCAGGAAAATTGGCTTAATCGCCGGGACCCAGGAGTTCTGGCGACGAGTATCCCGGAGGGCGGTTCCGCTCCTTAACGGCTCTCCATACGGGGTATCATTCATTTGGGGATAGTGCACCGGATGTCCCGGCCGGTGTGCGAAAATCAAGGGACTGGGCTCCGGGTTGGGTTGCTGCCTGCCAGACCCGGGGAGGAGGACGAAACGGCAGATAAGCGTGTAGAAAGCTTTCGGGTTCCCTGTTTGGACGCGGGTTCGACTCCCGCCACCTCCACGAACGAAATCGGCATCTTCCTGAACAGAAGGGGGATGCCGGTTTTTGTTTTACGTGCGGTCTGCCTGAATTCCGGATTTTCCCGAAACGGCGCCGCCGATCGGGAAAAAATGCTATCTTTGCGTTGCGAATCATAAAAACTACCGTACCGATGAAAAAAATATTGCTTCTGGGCTCCGGGGAGCTGGGCAAGGAGTTCACGATTGCGGCCCAGCGTCTGGGCCAGACGGTCATAGCGTGCGACAAATACGCCGGGGCTCCGGCCATGCAGGTTGCCGACGGCTTCGAGGTCTTCGACATGCTGGACGGCGGGGCTTTGGCTGCGGCCGTTGCGAAACACCGCCCGGACGTGATCGTCCCGGAGATCGAGGCGATCCGCACCGAACGGCTCTACGACTTCGAGCGCGCGGGCATTCAGGTCGTCCCGAGTGCCCGGGCCGTGAACTACACGATGAACCGCAAGGCGATCCGGGACCTGGCGGCCCGGGATCTGGGGTTGAAGACGGCGCGCTATTTCTACGCCACGACGCTGGACGAGCTGCGCGCAGCGGCCGATCGGATCGGCTATCCGTGCGTGGTGAAGCCGCTGATGTCCTCCTCGGGCAAGGGCCAGTCGGTCGTGAAGGGCCCCGAAGAGGTGGAACACGCCTGGCACTACGGCTGCGAGGGGTCGCGGGGCGACATCCGCGAGTTGATCGTCGAGGAGTTCATCCGCTTCGACAGCGAGATCACGTTGCTGACCGTGACGCAGAAGAACGGTCCGACGCTCTTCTGCCCGCCGATCGGCCACGTGCAGAAGGGCGGGGACTACCGCGAGAGCTTCCAGTCGCCGCACATCGCGCCGGAACATCTGGCCGAAGCGCAGCGCATGGCCGCTGCGGTGACCGAGGCGCTGACCGGGGCCGGACTCTGGGGCGTGGAGTTCTTTTTGAGCCACGAGAACGGCGTCTACTTCTCGGAGCTGTCGCCTCGCCCGCACGATACGGGCATGGTGACGCTGGCCGGGACGCAGAACCTCAATGAGTTCGAGCTGCACCTGCGGGCCGTGCTGGGGCTTCCGATCCCGGAGATCACCTTCGAGCGGATGGGAGCCAGCGCGGTGATCCTCTCGCCGGTGGCCACGCAGACGCCGCACTACGAGGGCATCGAGGCAGCCCTGGCCGACAATCCGCGCACCGACATCCGGATCTTCGGCAAACCCACGACGCGCATCAACCGCCGCATGGGCGTTGTCGTGGGCTACGAGCCGCACGGGAGCGATCTCGACGCGCTCCGCACGCGGGTGAAGGCTGCGGCCGAGCGGGTGAAGGTCACCGAATGACGAACGAATCCTCTAAACAGATACAGCGCATGAAAACCTACGCAATCATTGAGACCGAAAAGGGGACGATGAAGGCCGAACTGTACGCCGACGCGACGCCGGGTACGGTGGCCAACTTCGTGGACCTTGCCGAACACGGCTTCTACGACGGGCTGACCTTCCACCGGGTGATCCCGGATTTCGTGATCCAGGGCGGCTGCCCGCGGGGCGACGGCACGGGCGGTCCGGGCTATACGATCAAGTGCGAGACCTCGGCGCCGCGTCAGCGCCACGACCGGGGCGTGCTGTCGATGGCCCACGCCGGGAAGGACACCGGAGGTTCGCAGTTCTTCATCTGCCTGAACCGGGAGAACACGCAGCACCTCGACGGCGTGCATACCTGCTTCGGCCAGGTGGTCGAGGGGCTGGACGTGATCGACGACATCCGGCGCGGCGACCGGATCCTCACGATTCGCATCGTGCGGGAGTAACCCCGAACTCCGGACCGCATAGCGACCACTCCGATTGCATCGGGGTGGTTTTTTCGTTCCCGGGCCGACGGTGACACCCCTCCGGATGCACTTTTCGGACCTTCGTGTTTTTTCGGATCCGTGCCGACCGCAACCTCCTCCGGACGACTCTTTACGGGTCTTCTCTCCCGACCGGCCCTTCCGTCACCCTTTCCTCCCTTCCCTTCCGAAAAAAATCAGCCGTCCCGGATGAGGACGGCTGACGGATGATCGGAACCCGAAGGCCGGGTCTATTTTCCGAACGCGGCCTTGATCTTGTCGGTAGCCTTTTTGAGCAGCTCCTCGGGGCAGCAGAGCGTGATGCGGATGTAGCGCTTGCCCTCCGAGCCGAAAATGGCACCCGGGGTCAGGAAGACGTCGGTCTTCTCCATCACCTCGTCGGAGAACGAGAAGCTGTCGCCCTCGTAATCCTCCGGGAGTTCGGCCCAGACGAACAGACCGGCCTGATGTTCGCGGTAATGGCACCCCAGGGCGTTGAGCAGTTCGTAGGCCTGACGTTCGCGGCCGTAGTAGATCTCGTTGAGTTCCTTGTACCACTCCTCGCCGAGCGACAGTGCAGTTTCCGAGGCGGCCTGAATGGGGTAGAACATGCCGGAGTCCATGTTGCTGCGGAAGGTCATGACGTCTTTGAGCCACTCGGCCTTGCCGACCAGTACGCCGACGCGCCATCCGGCCATCGAGTGTCCCTTCGAGAGGGAGTTGAGTTCGAGCGCTACCTCCTTGGCACCCTCGACGGCCATGATCGAGAGCGGTCCTGCGGAGTTGCGGATGAAGCTGTACGGGTTGTCATGCACGATGAGGATGTTGTGCTTGGCTCCGAAGTCGATGATCTTCTCGAAGAGCTCCATCGAGCCTACCTGACCGGTCGGCATGTTGGGGTAGTTGACGAGCATCATCTTCACGCCGTCGAGCCCGGCCTTTTCGATGGCCTCGAAATCGGGGTAGAAGTTGGTCTGTTTGTTGAGCGCGTAGGGGACCATGACGCCGCCGGCGAGTTTCACGCCTGCGGAGTAGGTCGGATATCCGGGATTGGGGACGAGGACCTTGTCGCCGGGATTGAGGAACGTCATGCAGATGTGCATGATACCCTCCTTGGAGCCGATCAGGGGATATACTTCCGACTTGAAGTCGAGGTCGACGTGATACCATTTTTTATACCAGTCGGCAAAGGCTTTGCGGAGGATGGGTTCACCCTGATAGGACATGTACTTGTGTACATCGGGTCTTTGGGCCTCTTTTGCCAGCCGGTCGATGACGGACTGATGGGGCGGAAGGTCGGGGCTACCCATGGCAAGTTTTACGATCTGGCGACCGGTTGCCGCCTCGATTTCGGCGATTTCGCGCAGGCGGCGCGAGAAATAGTACTCTCCGATTCCGTCCAGCCGGTGCGACCGGGCGATGTTGACTGCTTTTGCCATACTGTTTCTGTTTTGGGATTATGCGCTTTGCGCAAAGATAGGGAATTCGGGTGATATTAAAAAATTATAGGAATAAAAAAAGCGGCCGGAGCCGCAATTTTTATCATAAGGCGAAGAGAATGAATATCTGTGCCGTGAGCACTCGCAGGAACATGACCATGGGGTAAACGGTCGAATAACCGACGGCGGGCATGTCGTTTCCGGCCGTAGCGTTGGCGTATGCGAGGGCGGGGGGATCGGTCGTGGATCCGGCGATCAGACCCATGAGGGTGTAGTAGTTCATTTTGAGCCAGAGGCGGGCGATGATGGCGACGATGAGGATCGGGACGACGGTGATGATGAACCCGTATCCGATCCAGCGATACCCGCCGTTGACGACGGCTTCGACGAATCCGTCTCCGGCTCCGATTCCGACGGCGGCGAGGAAGAGCGCGATGCCGACTTCGCGGAGCATGAGGTTGGCGCTTGCGGTGGTGTAGGTGACCAGATGGAAGTGGGTTCCGAAGCGTCCGATGAGGATGGCGACGATGAGCGGTCCGCCGGCGAGGCCGAGTTTGACGGGCTGGGGAACGTTCATCAGGGGGATCGAGCCGAGCAATACGCCGAGTGCGATTCCGACGAAGATGGTGATCAGGTTGGGATGGTCGAGTTTTTTGAGGGAGTTTCCGAGGACGTCGGCGACTTTGGCCACGGATTTGGCGGGTCCGACGACCATGACGCGGTCGCCGACCTGGAGTTCGAGACCCTGATAGGGGATGAGGTCCATACCGGCGCGGTTCACGCGGGTGATCGTGATTCCGTATTTGGTGCGCAGGCGGAGGTCGGAGAATTTCTTGCCGTTGATCGACGATTTGGTGATGAGGATGCGCCGGGAGATGAGTTCGGCGTTGGGGGTGTTGTTTCCCCAGTCCTCGTCGGTAAGCTCGACGCGGTGTCCGAGGAATGCCACGACGGCTTCGACATCTTCGGCCTGACAGATGACCCAGAGCCGGTCGCCGAGGTGGATTTTCGTGTCGGTGTCGGCCATCGTGATGGAGCCGTCGGGGTGCATCACGCGGGAGATGACGAACTGGCGGTTGACCAGATCGCGGACATACTCGACGCTGCGGCCCTCGATGATCTGGTTGGTGAATTCGACGGAGACCTTTTCGGCGAGCTTCTGCTCGTTGGCGAGTTCGGCGAGCCCCTCGTCCTCCTTCTTGAAGTCGACGCGCAGGGCATAGCGGATGAAGATCATCGAGAGGATGATTCCGACGACGCCGAGCGGATATGCGACGGCGTATCCGAGGGCGATCGAGGGGTCGTTGACGCCCGAAGCGTCGGCGTATGCCTGCTGCGCGGCTCCGAGTCCGGGGGTGTTGGTGACGGCTCCGGAGAGGATCCCGACCATGGTCGGGATGGGGGTGCCGGTTGCGACGTGGATGATGTAGGCGGTGAGCACGCCGAGCAGGACGATGGCCGTGGCGCACCCCACGAGGGTCATTCCGCCGTGCTTGAACGAGGCGAAGAATCCGGGTCCGACCTGCAATCCGATCGAGAAGACGAAGAGGATCAGCCCGAACTCCTGGACGAAATGGCGGACGTCGTTGTCGACGGTCATTCCGAAGTGGCTGAAAATGATCCCGACGAAGAGGATCCAGGTGATGCCGAGCGACACGCCCTTGATTTTGATCTTGCCGAGGAGAATGCCGACCGTGATGACGAGAGCGAAGGTCAGCACGGCGTGTGCGACGCTGCTGCCGAAGAACAGGGAGTACAACCAATCCATAGTTTGAGGCGGAACGAGTTTAGTTTCGTGGAGGATTGGTGCAAAAGTAGTTGTTTTGACAGAAATTTAAAAACTTTTCGCTCCGATTTTTCCGATCAGTAGAGGTACCGTTCCATGAGGGGCATCAGCAGGGCGGTGGCCAGTCCCATGAGGGCCATGGCCAGACCGCTCAACGCCCCCTCGACGGCTCCGATTTCGATGGCGCGTGCGGTACCGATTCCGTGGGCTGCGGCGCCGAGTGCGAATCCGCGGGCTTCGGGGTCTCGGACGCCGCACTTGCGGAGGATCCATTCGCCGAAGATGCTGCCGAAGATTCCGACGCAGAAGACCACGACGGAGGTGACGGAGACGTTGCCTCCGAGGGGTCCGGCGACCGATACGGCAATGGGCACCGTAACCGATTTCGGGGCTATGGAGTTTAGGATCTGTCGTTCGGTGCCGAAGGCCATGGCGATGTAGACGACGCTCAACACGCCGACGACGCACCCGGCGAGGGTGGCAGCACCGACGGGCAGCAGACTGCCGCGCAGCCGTTCGACCTGCTCGTAGAGGAGGTAGCCGAGGGCGACGACCGAGAGTCCGAGTGCGAAGTTGAGCGCACCGGTGGCCTGCTGATAGCGGGGGTAGTCGATGTCCGTGCATTTCAGGAAGACGATCACGGCGACGAAGGTCAGCAGTACGGGGTGGAGCAGCGGCACCCGCACGCGGCGGTAGACGAGTCCGCCGAGACAGTATAGTCCGACGGTGAGCGTCAGCAGGAAGAGGTCCGAGGAGAGGAACGAACGGTCAAGCATCGTGACGGAGTTGTTTGATATGACGGAGACGGGCCCTTCGGTTCAGGCTCTGGAAGGTTTTTCCGGCGACGAGCAGCACGAGGATCGTCGATACGATTCCGGAGACGAGGATGGCCCAGAGGTTTTCGAGGATGACGCGGTAGGAGTCCATGAGTCCGACGCCGTAGGGGACGAAGAAGAGGGCCATGGCTCCGAGGAGGAACTTTGCGGCGGGTCTTACGGTTTCGGGCTTGACCCAGTGCAGGCAGAGCGATGCGAAGAGGAGGATCATGCCGATGATGTTTCCGGAGACATAGCCTCCGGTGAGCAGGGAGAGGGCATTTCCCAGCAGCCAGAAGAAGAGGATGAAGAAGAGTCCGGTCATGGAATCGCGAATTGGGTCCGAACGGGGTCTTTGTCAACGCGGAAGCCGACTCTGCGGAGCCGGCTTCGGGAGGAAGTCCGCCGTTTTCGGGCGGCAAAGATAGCGCATGGGAAACGCAAACGCAAATTTATTTTCGATTTCTCGCTTTGAGCGGGCACTCCGTTGCGGAGCAGGAGGCGCATCCGCCGTTTTTGCGGCCGCAAAACTGCCTCCATCCCCATACGGCGGCCCGGACGACGGCGACGAGGAGGATTGCTCCGACGATCCACTCCTGCCAGTCCATCGATCAGAAGATGCTTGCGATGTGATAGACAACCCAGGCGACGATCCAGGCGACGGCCGTGTTGTAGAGGATCGAGGCGACGGCCCATTTCCAGCCGGCTTCGGTGCCGATGGCGACGACCGTGGCGATGCAGGGGACGTAGAGCAGGATGAAGACGAGGAATGCCAGCGCTGCGGCCTTCGAGAAGTCGCCGCTGGCCAGCAGACGCCGTGACAGCGAGACGTTCTCCTCCTCTTCCGCGAGCTCCGCCGACGGCTTTTCGGCCGCAGCCGCCCCCTCGGCGACCGCAATCGACGGCTGCCCGTCCGCCGTTGCGCCCTCGACGACCGCGATCGACGTCGGGCCGTCTGCCCCGCCGATCACCTCGGGCTGCGTCTCTCCGCCAACCGCAGCATCGTCCGCCGCACAGGCTCCGTTTCCGGCCGCAGGCGCATCGTCTCCGGCCTCTCCGACCTCTCCGGCCGTCGCGGTAGCGACCTCCGGACCTTCGGCATAGAGGACGCCGAGCGTCGAGACGACGATCTCTTTGGCGGGCAGACCCGACAGGAGGGCGACGCCGGCCTTCCAGTTGAACCCAAGCGGTTGGAAAACCGGTTCGCAGGCCTTTCCGATCCTTCCGAGGTAGGAGTTTTCGTAGTGGGCCTCGGTTCCGGCGGTCTTGTCCGTGCGGGGGTAGTAGCTCAACGCCCAGACGATGACCGACGCGACGAGGATCATGCCTCCCATTTTTTTGAGATACTGCGCACACTTGTCCCACATGTGGGAGAGCGTGGTTTTCCAGGTCGGGAGGCGGTAGGGCGGGAGTTCCATGACGAACGGGGTTTCGTCCACGGGGAATAGGAATCGCCGCATGAGGCGGGCCGTTACGACGGCGAGCACGATGCCCAGCAGGTAGAGTCCGAGCATCACGGCGCCGGCGTTCGCCGGGAAGAAGGTGGCAGTCAGCAGGATATAGATCGGAATTCGTGCGCTGCATGACATGAACGGCGTAATAAGTATGGTAATCAGGCGGCTGCTTCTGCTTTCGATGGTGCGGCAGGCCATGATGGCGGGGACGTTGCACCCGAATCCCATGACAAGGGGGATGAACGACTTGCCGTGTACGCCGATTCGGTGCATGACGCGGTCCATGATAAAGGCGGCGCGCGCGAGGTACCCGGAATCCTCCATGAAGGCGATGAATAGGTAGAGGATCATGATGTTGGGGAGGAAGACGATGACCGATCCGACGCCGCCGATGATCCCGTCGACGATCATGTCGCGGAGCGCTCCGGCGGGCATCAGGGCGTCGACTCCCGCGCCGATCCATCCGACCAGAGCCTCGATCCACTCCTGCGGATATGCCCCGAGACTGAACGTGCACCAGAACATGAGCCCCATCAGGGCGAAGAAGATCGGGAATCCCCAGAGTTTGTGCGTCACGAAGGTGTCGATCAGTGCCGTGGCGGATACCTCCTCGCTTTTTCCGGGGGTGTAGGTCTCTTTGAGGGCCCCCTGGATGAATCCGTATTTCTGGTTGGCGAAGGCCGTTTCGACATCTTCGCCGAGGGCTTCGGCAATGCGCTTGGCCTCACGGTCGCGGATCTCGGCCCAGACGGGATATCGTTCGCAGCCGCGGAGCATCTCTTCGGCCTGTCCGTCGCTTTCGAGCATCTTCATGGCCCAGTATCGGGGAGGAAACGCCTTGGGCAGTTCTTCGCGGTGGAGACTCATGTCACCGTTGAGTTTGCGGAGACTCTCGTCGATGACCGGCCCCATGTTGATGTGGATGTGCCGTACACGCTCGTCGCGGTTCTCGTACACGTCGATCACCGTATCGAGCAATTCGTTGATCCCCTTGTTGTTGCGGGCCTCCACCGGAACCATCGGCACACCCATCATGCGGCCCAGACTGTCGTAGTCGAGCCGTGCGCCGCTGGCCTGCAACTCATCAAACATATTGAGTGCCACAACCATGCGCGGGTTTATATCAATCAATTCGGTAGTCAGATAGAGGTTTCGCTCTATGTTCGAGGCCACTACGGAGTTGATGACGACATCCGGGGTTTTCGTGGCGAGATGATGACGCACGAACCGCTCCTCGGGCGTGTATGCCGACAGGGCGTATGTTCCAGGCAGGTCCGTGATCTCGAAGCGGTAGCCGCGGTACCGGCAATAGCCGCTCTTGGCACCGACCGTGACGCCGCTGTAATTGCCGACGTGTTCATGCCCGCCCGAGATGGCGTTGAACAGCGACGTCTTGCCGCTGTTGGGGTTTCCGACCAGCGCCACGGCAATCGTGCGGCTCTGGCGCGTGAGGACCTCCTCGATCGACGAGCAGCCGTCGTCGGATTCATTTCCGTCGTCGCCGGTCTTTTGTGTTTCGGAATCGGTTTGTGGCGATTCATCTCCGGCTGCGGCCAGTCGGATCCGTTCGGTCCGTCGGGCCAGATATTCGTCGGCTTCGCTGTCGGAGAGGACCTCGACCATTTCGGCCTCGGATCGTCGCAGCGAGATGTCGTATCCCATGATCCGGTATTCGATGGGGTCTTTGAGAGGGGCGTTCAGGATCACCTCGACGCGTTGTCCGCGCACGAATCCCATCTCCATGATGCGGCGTCGGAATCCTCCGTGGCCCACGACCTTGACGATCGTGGCGGACTCGCCGCTTTTGAGTTCGGAAAGACGCATTTTCTACGGTTTTATCAGGGCCCAAAAATACGATTTTATTCGGATATGGGCAATCCCGAATAGCAGGTATCTTCGATTTTGTTTCCGGTCTGCGGACCGGCAGGCGGAGGAGGCTCCCGAAAGCTGTTCGTTCCGTGCGCATTCCGGGCATCGGAATCATGTCCGCAAAGCCGTCGGGTGTATTTTTTCCGGCTGCGGGCCCCGAAATGTGGAATCCGATCCCCGAAAAGTTACATTTTTCGTGTAAAAAAACGCGTTTTTTGGCCTCCTGACAACGTTATTTAGAATATTTTTATATCTTTGCGATGATAACAACCCAAAAACTCCAATTATTTTTAAAATTCAAAAAACCATGAAAGAGTTAGTAGAAAAGATCAATGCCGAGTTCCAGGTATTTGCAGCCAACGCTGCCGCACAGGTTGAGAAGAACAACAAGGCAGCCGGCACGCGTGCCCGCAAGTCGGCTCTGGAACTTTCGAAGCTGATGAAGGAATTCCGCAAGGTTTCCGTAGAGGCTGCGAAATAATTCGGATCTGATTCGAAACAGGAGCCGCTTCCCCGAGGGGAGGCGGCTCTGTCATTTTGTCTTCTGCTGATTCTTCCGTCCCCGGCTTAAAACTCGATGCCGTACCGACGGAATACTTCGTAATCCTCCGCTTCGAGCCCTGTTTTGGGATAGGGGACCGCTTCGTTGTGGTCGTTCAGATAGTAGCGTGGTGCCGTCCGGTCGTAATCGGGGCTGACGAGCGAGACTTTCGTCGAGAGGTGCCGTCCCCGGATCGACGCCATGTCGGCCATCGTGTGGAACAGGGCATGCGTCGTGGCGGGTGCGGAGCCGTTGGCCGCCGCCGCTGCGGTCTTTTCGGGGAACAGCCGGCGGTACTCTTCGGAGAACCATGCCAGCGATGCCACATGGAGCTGATAGGCCGTCGTTGTCGGGGATGCATGCAGGAAACGCTCCCGATGGTCGTCGATCAGGTCCTCCCCGTGGTCGGCACAGTAGAGCAGCGCCGAGGCGGTGCCGTCGAGCGACCGCAGGTATTCGATGGTCTCGGCCAGAAAGTGGTCCGTATAGAGGATCGAGTTGTCGTAGGCGTTGACGAGCATCTGCCGGTGCTGGGGTGCGATCGCCACGTCGTCATCGGGGAGGAAGCGGGCGAACTCCCGGGGATAGCGCTGGTGGTAGCTGAAATGCGACCCGTAGCAGTGGAGGATGAAGAGGAACTTGCGTTTGTCGCTGCGTTCGATCACCCGGCGCATTTCGTCGAGCAGCTGCATGTCGCGGCGCGGAGAGCGGATATATACAAGGTGTTTGGCGTCGTGGGCCAGATGGTCGATCATGGCGCCCTGCCGCGACTGGTTGGAGATGAACCAGGTCTCGAACCCGGCTTCGTTGAAGAGGGCCGGGAGTCCCTTCCGGCGGTAGAGCTCCTCGTGTTCGCCGGTGGCCACCGACGAGAGGATCAGCGGCACGCTCTTGTGGGTCGTATTGCTCTGCGTCAGCATGTTGCGGAATACGACCAGATCGTCGACTTCGGCCAGTCGGGGGTTGGTTTCGCGGTTGTAGCCATAGAGCTGCCAGTTCATGGCGCGGGCCGCCTCGCCGATGATGTAGACGTAGATTTCGCGTCCGGGAGCCTCTGCCGAGCGATGGGCTTCGAAGGTGAAATCGCGCGATGTCTTCTCGAAGTTGTAGGACTTGCGGAATTCCGAGCCGCTCAATCCGAGGTTGTAGACGACGTTCAGCGGGAAGATCTCGTCGCGCAGGACATGCCGCTCCTCGCTGACGTGGTAGGCGGGCCAGAGAGCCAGCAGACCGACGGAGAAGAGTGCGGCTCCGGTCAGGCCGATGCTCATGCGGGTGGTCCGGGTGATGTAGCGTTTGTGAGCGATTTCGCGGGCCGCGAGCCAGAGCAGCGGGAGGTAGATCGCGCAGACGAGGACGACCGAGGGGTATATGTTCCCGAGGAGTTCGCCGGCTTCGCCGGGGTTCGTCGTCAGGAGGTTCGTGAACATGTCGGTGGCGATGATCGAGTTCCCGAACAGGTAGAGCAGCACGATCTGGAAGGCGCAGAAGAAGATGAACGGGACCCCGAGCCAGATCATGACGCCGGATCGCCGCAGGGCGACGCTCCACATCATGTAGAATCCCAGCGGGAGGAGGATCAGCGCCTCGGTCGACCAGATCGAGTATCCTTCGGTGTTTGCCAGGACGCAGTTGGGGATGATCAGCGCGACGAAGAAATAGACGGTCAGCAGCGTGGTGAATCGGCTGCGGGTTTTGACACTCCTTGATTTTTTATCGGCACTCATGACTGCACGCGCTTAAAAGGCTTCGTTGATATTCAACAGGAAGCCGCTTGTTTTCTTGCCGAACCCGTAATCGAGGCGCACGTTGACGCGCTTTTTGAGTTCCCAGCGGAGTCCGATTCCGTAGTTGGGGAGCGTCTGGTCCCAGCGGAAGCGGTCGAAGGCCGGGAATACGTTTCCGGCGCCGCCCCAGACCACGCCGCCGATACGGCGCCAGATTCGCTGCCGCAGCTCGACCTGGAACGTGATCATGCAGTTGTCGGTGTACTGCCCGAGGTAGTATCCGCGCATGCGCTGGTTGTTGCCCAAGCGGGCGAGCATGGTCCAGGGAGCGCCGTCGGAGTTAAAGACGCCGTAGAGGTCGGCGGCGAGGACGGCGTTTTTCCAGACCGGCAGGTAGAAATCCGCGGTGAAGGTGGTCCGCCAGAGCGTCTGTCCGCAGTTTCCGAGAGCCTTGGGGTAGACGGTTTCGCGGAAGCTGACGTAGATGCCCTTGAAGGGGTTCGGAATGAAGTCCCGGCTGTCGTACTCGGCGACGATGCCGACTCCGGTTGCCGTGTATTGGGTCCGTTCACCTTCGAGGTAGGCCGGCTCCGAGAACTTGATACCCTTTGCGTAGTCGAAGTTGACGACACTTCCGAGATAGGTATGGGGGAGGATTTCGCGCAGGTAGCTGGCTTCGAGCTGCACCCGTTTTTCGGAGTAGGTGCTCTTGGTGTTGTGGAGCCCGTTCCAGTATCCGATACCCCAGAAGTCGCGGGGTGCGGAGGAGAACATCGCCGTATAGGAGATCCGCTGTTTGTTTCCCGTGAAGATGTTGTTGCCGGAGATTCCGACGGAGTAGAATCCCGACACGGAGACGCTGGCGAAGATCGAGACGTCGGAGGGCACGGTCACCGAATCGGTCCGGTCGATGCGATAGAGTCCGGCGGCGAGGACTCCGATACCGAAGTTTGTGGTTTTCGAGTAGCTGGGTCCGCCGGCGAAGGTGAAGTCGATTTTTTTTTCGAAGGTGCGGTCTACGGTCGACTCCCCGAAATAGTCCACGATGCGTCTGAAAAAGTTTTTCTTCGGAGCTTCGGACTGTTGGAGCGGGGTGTAGGTATAGCGGATCGTATCCCGGTCGGAGACGAGGGTGTCGGCTTTCTGGGCGAAACCTGGGGAGACAGCGCCCAATGCCGTAAGGAGGAGGAGAGATGACAGGACGAATCGGCGGGACATTCGCTTACCGGTACTTGTCAATCGTTTCGTAGAAGGCCTCTTTGTCGGCCTCGGACAAGACGCCCTTGCGCAGGAAGACGAGTTCACCCTCTTTCGAGACGATCATCAGCACGAACTGATTGTTGCAGTCACCGAGGCTCCAGGCCGAAGAGAGTGTGCGTTCCTGATCGGCGAGGACCGTGGCGCCGTTCTTTTCGGTTCGTTTTTTTGCCATGGCGCGGGCCATTCCGTTGGGGATCATGGGGGCGTCCTTGAGGTTCATGATGCCGAAACCGTAGATGTTGTCGCCCTGTGCGCGGTGGTTTTTTTCGAGATCGAAGGTAAACTCTTCGTTCTGTTTGTGGCGATCGGGGTCGACATAGAATATCATGAGGTTCTTTTCTCCGAAGCAGGGCAGTTTCGTCGGATTCCCGTCCAGGTCGAGCAGCTCGACATTCCGGATTTTCCGGGGGAGTTCCTGGGCTGCGGCCGTCGACAGCGTCAGTGTGCCGGCGATCAGCATCGCAATCATTTTCGTTTTCATAGGTTTATTCTCTGTTTTTTCGAAAATCAGGGGCAAAGGTACGACAAATTCTCTGAACATAGGGGCCTTCGGAGCCTATATTATTGTTCTAATCGTCATTTTTTTCGATCGGAAGGAAACTGTTCCGGAGGTCGGGTCCTCTCCGGCGGATGCCCTAATTTTGCCGGCGAGTTTTTCCATGCCGGCCTGCCATGCAAAATGCGTTCCGGAATTTTGTCCGGAAATTCTCCGGATGAAATTTGGTACGGAGTCCGGCAAAGTGTATCTTTGGGGCGATGAAAACACGTATACTGTTTGTCTGTTTGGGCAACATCTGCCGCTCCCCGGCCGCCGAGGGCATTTTGCGAGCGAAGGCCGGGCTTTCGGGACTTTCGGAGCGGATCGAGGTGGATTCGGCGGGGACCTACGGCGGACATCGGGGCGAACTGCCCGATCCGCGGATGCGGAGTGCGGCTTCGCGGCGCGGCTATGCGCTGACCCACCGGGCGCGTCAGGTCCGGGAGGAGGATTTCGAACGCTTCGACCGGATCATCGCGATGGACGATATGAATTACGAGACGCTCCATCGATTGGCCCCCTCGCGCGAGTCGTCGCGCCGGATCTTCCGCATGACGGAGTTCTGCCGCCGGCATCCGGATCGGACGTATGTCCCCGACCCCTATTATGAAGGTCACGAAGGTTTCGAACTGGTGCTGGATATGCTGGAAGACGGTTGCGAGGGGATCCTTGCGAGCCTGACACCGGACGAGTGACCTTCCGGAGGCTCTGATGCGGCGAGGTTCCGGCTTCTCCGTGCCGCCCCGACACCGGGAGCTCTTGTCTTACACCCCTCCCGGCATCCGGGCCCGTCTTACGCCCCGGCTTCTCCGTGCCGCCCCGACATCGGGAGCTCTTGTCTTACACCCCTCCCGGCATCCGGGCCCGTCTTACGCCCCGGCTTCTCCGGACCCCTGTTCCGCGGCGAGCCGGTCCACATAGAGAATTCCGTCCAGATGATCCAGTTCGTGCTGGAAAATCACGGCCGTGAACCCGGCGATCTCCTCTTCCCGGGGTTCGCCGTCTTCGTCGATGTAGCGGACCCGGATCTGCTGCCAGCGCTCCACATCCCCATATCGGTCCGGAACCGAGAGACAACCCTCCCGGCCCGCCTGCTTTTCGCCGCTCACGCCGATGATTTCGGGATTCAGGAAGAATTCGAAGGGCTCGCCCGCTTTGTCGAAACGCTGTACGGCAATGATCCGCCGCAGGACCCCCACCTGCGGGGCGGCGATTCCGACGCCTTCGTTTTCGGGATTCCGCACGGTGGCCAGCATGCGTCGGCGCAGCGTGGCATACGTCTTCCCGCGCAGCATTCCGCCGTTTACGGGGCGGCTCGTCGACCGCAACACCGCTTCATCCTCCCCGTTTCCGAGGATCAACACCCGCATCGGCCCCTCCCCGGCGGCGATCACCCGCCGCTCCTCGCGGGAGAAATCCGCCGAGCATCCCGGCAGCAGGGCCAACAGGGCCCAGGCGCACAGCAGTTTTGCTGCATTCATCATGCCCCTTCCGTGATCAGAAGTCGAATCCGAAGCTGATGCTGTACGTGTTTCGCAACGGCGTATCCTTCGCGGCGAAGAGATAGGCGAAGTCGAGCCGCAGATGGAGGAACCGCACGCCGACACCGGCCGACCAGTAGCTGGGGTAGTAGTAACTCCGCTCTCCGAAGTGGTATCCGCCGCGGAACTGCACGAGCTGCATGAGGTTGTATTCGGCGCCGACGGCCATCTGGAATCCGCGGACCTCTTTCGGCAGGAAATAGTATCCCCAGTCGGCACCGACGGTGATTTCGTGGGCGTCGGTGAGGAAGGTATCGAGTGCGACGCCGGCCGTGAGGTCGACGGGCATGCTGTAATCCGTCTTGTCGAGGTAGGCGCCGAGGTTGGCCAGTTTGGCGCCGATGCGCAGCAGGGAGAACGACCCGACGTTTTCGAGCGGCAGCTGACAGGCGACGCTCAAATCGGCGGCCAGGGCATCGGCCGACGCATCGGGACGTTGCAGGTGGAGATACCGTGCGACGATTCCCACGGCCCATTTTTCGTTGATCCGGTGCGTGTAGCCGAGGTCGACGGCCATGTCGTTGTTCCCCCGTTCGCGGAGATACTGCCTCCATCCGGCCTGTACGATACCCGTTTGGGAGACGTGGTATGCGCCCGAGACGGCATAGTAGTCGAAATCACCCTGTCCGTAGTAGGAGGAGGAGAGGTGGAGCGGCGAGCGCGAGAAGGCGGCGAATGCGGAGTTGTTGTAGATGACGTGCGAACTGGACAGCGTGGTCATCGTCACGCCTCCCATCCCGAGGACCTTTGCATCGGGGGTCGGGAGCGTCGCCTCCTGTGCGGCGGCGATTCCTGGGGTCATGGCCGCGGCGGCCAACAGAACAACGATCGGTTTCATGAATGCAAATTATACGGAACGGAGGGCGCAGCGGCAACCGAAAGCGTTTTTTTCGGGTTTGGCCGGGCCGGGACCGGATCCTGTGTTCTGCAAATATATATAAATCGGGCTCAAAACTGCAAACCCTCCGGGATTTTTTGCATCGGGCGGTCTCGAAAGGGTCTCATTTCCGGGATTTCCGGCCCCCCCCCTGTATGAAGAAGGCCGCCTCCGGAATCCGGAGACGGCCTGTTCGCGTTCGCGGCTCGGGACCTCGGGCCCGGGGAGCGATTTAGCAGTTCATGGCACCGCAGCAGTGGATCACCTGACCGCTGACATACGACGAGAGGTCCGACGCGAGGAACAGAGCCACTTTGGCGACGTCCTCGGGCGTACCGCCGCGCCGCAGGGGGATCTGCTTGTACCACTCCTCCTTGACCGAGTCGGGGAGCTTGTCGGTCATGTCGGTGATGATGAATCCGGGGGCGATGCAGTTGGCGCGGATTCCGCGGGGTCCCATCTCCTTGGCGATGGACTTGGCCAGGCCGATCATGCCGGCCTTCGACGCGGAGTAGTTGCACTGACCGGCGTTTCCGCTGACACCGACCACCGACGACATGTTGATGATCGATCCGCTCTTCTGCCGGGCCATGACCGGCGTGACGGCGTGGATGAAGTTGAATGCGGATTTGAGGTTTACGGTGAGCACGGCGTCCCACTGTGCCTCGGACATGCGCATCATGAGTCCGTCCTTGGTGATTCCGGCGTTGTTGACGAGGATGTCGATGCGGCCGAAATCCTTCATGATCTGATCGATGACCTGATGGGTCTCTTCGAAGTTTGCGGCATTCGAGGCATAACCTTTTGCCTTGACGCCCAGGGCGGCGATTTCGGCCTCGGTAGCCTTTCCGTTATCGTCGATCACCAGGTCGGTGAAGGCGACATCGGCGCCTTCCGAAGCGAATTTCAGAGCGATGGCCTTTCCGATACCGCGTGCGGCACCGGTTACGACAGCCACTTTTCCTTCGAGCAGTTTCATAATCTGACTATTTTTAAGGTAATATCTGCCAAATTTCCGGCACAAAGATAGGAAAAATATCTTAAAAGCACGCGCGGGGCGCGAAATTCGGCAATTTTGCTTATCTTTACCCGCCGGAAAGCATGCCTGCACGATGAAAAGCCTTGTTTTACTCTCCCTGCTGGTCTCCGCCGCGACCGCGACGGGGGCCGAACCGTGGGTCTGCACCGCCGACGGGACGCACCTGATCTACGGGGAGTCGGTCGGCGGGCGTGCGACAGGCACGCTGGACAAACTCGTCACGACGGGCGACGAGGGCGAAATCCTCCTCACCTATACCCGGGAGGGGCTTCCGGTCGTCGAACGCTGGACGGTCCATCCCGATTCTACGGTCCTGCACATCGAGGCCCCGGAGCCGATGTACGAACTGCTCCGCACGATGCAGGTGGAGGATATCGAGTTCACGGCGCGGAACCAGAGTCTGCCTGCGGAGATGAATCCGGGCGACGAGTTCCCGGGTTTCGGATTCACGCTTTCGGGTCGGAAGCAGAACGAACGCATCTCGGTTTCCGTCGTTTCGGACCGCGTGCGTGTGGTCGGGCGGGAGCGGATCAAGACCCCGGCCGGGAAGTTCGAGGCCGTGCGCATCGAATACCGCACGACCACGACGATGGACGGCACGGAGGTGGAGAGCAGCATGACGCAGTGGCTGGTCCCCGGCATCGGAGTTGTGCGTCAGGAGATTCCGCTCTTCGGGGATATGGCCGGCGTCACGGAACTGCAAAAAATCATTCAATAACCCAGATAAAACATGAAAAGAGATTCCCGGATTTTCGAATTGATTGCCGAGGAGCGCAGCCGTCAGATGCACGGCATCGAGCTGATCGCCTCGGAGAACTTCGTCAGCGATGAGGTGATGGAAGCCATGGGCTCGGTGCTCACGAACAAATATGCGGAGGGCTATCCTGCGGCGCGTTACTACGGCGGCTGCGAGGTGGTGGACAAGGTGGAGCGTCTCGCCATCGAGCGGATCTGCGAACTCTACGGTGCGGAGTGGGCCAACGTGCAGCCGCACTCGGGGGCACAGGCCAACATGGCGGTTTTCTTCGCGTGCATGCAGCCGGGCGACACCTTCATGGGTCTTGACCTTGCACACGGAGGCCACCTTTCGCACGGTTCGCCGGTGAACATGTCGGGCAAATACTTCAAGGCCGTAGGCTACCAGCTCGACGAGACGACGGGGATGATCGACTACGACGCCATGGAGCGCAAGGCGCTGGAATGCCGTCCGAAGCTGATCGTCGGCGGCGCTTCGGCCTACTCGCGCGAGTGGGACTACAAGCGCATGCGCGAGATCGCCGACAAGGTGGGCGCGCTGCTGATGGTCGACATGGCGCACACGGCGGGACTGATCGCCGCGGGGCTGCTCGAAAACCCGGTTAAATACGCCCACATCGTCACCTCGACGACGCACAAGACGCTGCGCGGGCCGCGCGGCGGCATCATCCTCATGGGTAAGGACTTCGAGAACCCGTGGGGACAGACGACGCCGAAGGGTGCGGTGAAGATGATGTCGCAGATCCTCAATTCGGCCGTCTTCCCGGGCATCCAGGGCGGACCGCTGGAACACGTGATCGCCGCGAAGGCCGTTGCGTTCGGCGAGGCGCTGCAACCCGAATACAGGGAGTACCAGCGTCAGGTCCAGAAGAACGCCGCCGCCATGGCTGCCGCCTTCACGAAACGCGGGTACAAGATCGTTTCGGGCGGTACGGACAACCACCTGATGCTGGTCGACCTGCGGACGAAGTTCCCCGAGCTGACGGGCAAGCTGGCCGAGAAGTGCCTCGTGGCCGCCGACATCACGACGAACAAGAACATGGTTCCGTTCGACACGCGCTCGCCGTTCCAGACGTCGGGTCTCCGCTTCGGTACGCCGGCCATCACGACGCGCGGTCTGAAAGAGGAGCAGATGGACTACATCGTCGGACTGATCGACCGGGTTCTGAACGATCCGGAGAACGAGGAGAACATCGCCGCCGTTCGCCGGGACGTGAACGCGCTGATGGCGAACTATCCGCTTTTTGCCTGGTAGGATGCGTATGGAGGAGGTGCTCGATTTCCTGCGCCGGTTGTCCGACAACAACGACCGCGAGTGGTTCGACGCCCACCGGGCGGAGTGGACGCATGTCAAGGGCCTGTGGGCGGACTTCACGGCGGAACTGATCGAGGGCGTCGCCTCGTTCGATCCTTCGGTCCGGGGCCTTCGTCCGCAGGACTGCACCTACCGCATTGCCCGCGACACGCGCTTTTCGGCGGACAAACGCCCCTACAAGAGCTGGCTCGGGACGTTCATCGCGCCGCATGGCAAGAAGTCGGGCTATGCGGGCTACTACTTCCACGTCGAACCCGTGGGCGACGGCCTTCTGGGCAACCACCTGCTGGCTGCCGGGGCGGTCTGCATCGAGCCGGCGGTGCTGCGTTCGATCCGCGAGGAGGTGCTGGACCACGGAGATGAGCTGACGGAGTCGATCCGCCGGGCCCGCGGCTTCCGGCTCGACACGACGAACCGTCTGAAACGGGTCCCGACGGGCTTCCCGGCGGAGAGCGAACATGCCGACCTGCTCAAACAGAAGGACTATTGCCTGGAAAAGAGGGTTTCGGAGGAGTTTGTCCTGTCCGACGGCCTTCCGGAGCGCCTGGTGGAGGAGTTCCGCCATACGAAACCCTTCCTCGACCAGCTGAACCGGGCGATCCGGTACGCCTGCGAGGAGATGTGACCTCCGTTTCCGGAGGTCGGGAAAAGAAGAGAGACGATCCATACGGACCGTCTCTCTTCTTCATTCGCTGCCGCCCATGCCGTCACCGGACGTACCGTCGCATCTCGGCGACCAGCTCGGAGGGTCCGGCGAGGAGCGATATGCCGCGGTCCGTGCGTAACGGCTCGACGACGCCTCCGGCCTCCGCGACGATCAACGCTCCGGCGCAGACGTCCCACTCGTGCAGGGCAAGTTCCCAGTAACCGTCGATCCACCCGGCCGCCACGGCACAGAGGTCGTAGGCTGCCGATCCCATGCGGCGCAAACCGCGGATCCGGGGCAGGATGCGGACCATGTTGTCGCAGTTGTTGTCCGGATTGAGGTCCTTGTCGTAGGGGAATCCCGTGGCGAGGACCGCCGATGCCAGCGACTCCTTTCGTGCGACCCGAATCCTCCGCGGCTCCTTCCCGCGCTCCGCGAGCCAGGCCCCGCCGCCCCTGACGGCCGTGTACAATTCGTCCAGACAGGGTGCGTAAACCGCGCCGACGACCGTTTCGCCCCGGTGTTGCAGGGCGATCGAGACGGCGAAGACGGGCAGTCCCTGGCTGTAATTGGTCGTCCCGTCCAGCGGGTCGACCACCCAGCGCCAGTCGCTTCCGGCCATGCCGCGTTCCCCGCCCTCCTCGCCTAACAGGGCGTGAGAGGGCCATCGCTCCGCGATGCGGCGACCGATCAACGCTTCGCACTCCTTGTCGATACGGGTCACCACGTCATAGACGTTGGACTTGGTCTGCACCCCGAGGTCGCCGCTTCGGAACGCATCAAGCTGAACGGCCCCGGCCTCGCGGGCCAGCGTCACGGCAAAATCCAGCAACTCCCCGTACATGGCGTCAGCGGCTTTCGGCGAAATACTTGTAGAATAACGGAATGGTCTCCACGCCGCGTTCGAACTGTTCGAGGCCGAAGCTCTCGTTGGGGGAGTGGATGGCATCTTCGGCGAGCCCGAAGCCGATCAGCAGGGACTTGATGCCGAGAATCGCCTCGAAACCGCTGATAATGGGAATCGACCCTCCGGAGTAGAACGGCAGGGGTTTCTTGCCGAAGGTCTCCGCGATGGCCTTTTCGGCGGCCTTGTAGGCGGGCATGTCGGTCGGTGCGACGTAGGGCATGCCGCCGTGCAGCGACTTCACGACGACCTTGACGCTCCTGGGCGCGATCTGCCGGAAATGGCGTTCGAAGAGCTTCGCGATCTTGCGGTAGTCCTGATTCGGGACGAGACGCATGGAGATCTTTGCCGAGGCCTTCGACGGGATGACGGTCTTGGTTCCCTCGCCGATGTATCCGCCCCAGATTCCGTTGACGTCGAGCGACGGACGCACGCCCGTGCGTTCGAGCGTGGTGTAGCCGGCCTCGCCCTCGACATCGCCGATCTTCAACGACCTTTTATATTCGGCGAGACTGAACGGCGCCCGGTTGAAGGCCCTGCGTTCGGCGGGCGTCAATTCGCGCACGTCGTCATAGAACCCGGGGATCGTGATGTGCCCGTCCGCGTCGATCAGACCGGCGACCAGCCGCGTCAGGACGTTGGCCGGATTGGCCACGGCGCCGCCGAACAGCCCCGAATGGAGGTCCTTGTCGGGTCCCGTGACCTCGACCTCCATGTAGGCCAGTCCGCGCAGCCCGCAGGTGATCGAGGGGGTCTGCATCGAGAGCATCGAGGTGTCCGAGACGAGGATGATGTCGGCCTTCAACAGTTTCTTGTGTTCGCGGCAGAAGTCGTAGAGGCTGGCCGAGCCGATCTCCTCCTCGCCTTCGAGCATGAACTTCACGTTGCAGGGCAGCGAATCGGTGGCGCACATCGCCTCGAAGGCTTTGGCGTGCATCCACAGCTGTCCCTTGTCGTCGTCGGCGCCGCGGCACCAGATGCGGCCGTCGCGGATGACGGGCTCGAACGGATCGGTGTGCCACTCTCCGCGCGGATCGACCGGCATCACGTCGTAGTGGCCGTAGACCAGCACGGTTTTGGCCTTCGGATCGACGATCTTCTCGGCATAGACCACCGGATTCCCGGCCGTGGGCATCACCTCGGCACGGTCGGCGCCGGCCTTGACCAGTGCAGCGGCGAGGAACTCGGCGCAGCGCTGCATGTCGGGTTTGTGCTCCGACTGGGCGCTGATCGACGGGATGCGCAGCAGATCGAACAACTCATTGATAAAACGCTCTTTATTGTCGTTTATATAAATCTTTACCTTATCCATTCCAACTATTTTTTCTGCAAGACGTAATATTCGGCCAGTTCGCCGGTGACCGGCTGTCGGTCGGCATTGAGGTGGCGCAGGCGGTTCTCCTCGACCTTGTAATACGCGGCCAGTCCGCCGTCGGAGGGCACGAGCGTCAGCAGGTTGCCCTCGACCCGGAACGTGCCCTTTTCGTCGAATGCCGCCTCACGTTCAAGATAGACCATGTGCAGGGTATAGGAGCCGTCGGCTGCAAGCACGAGGGTGGTCTCGATGCCCGGACAGTCGGCCGCGGGCAGCGTGCCGGAGTAAGAGCCCAAATAGTCGAGCGACGTCTCGGCGGTATGCCCGTCGGAAATCGTGCACCCGGATGCCGTTTCGGTCCCGGAGGCCGGAATCATTTCGGCCGTTTCGACTCCGGAGACCGGGGCCTTGCGAAGATTTCCGCCGCAGGCGGCCAGCAGCCCTGCGGCGGAAAGAATCAACAGGTATCTTCTCATGGCGGTCAAAGGTTGCAGATGGCCTTGATCTCGGCGATGAAACGCTGTGCCAGCGCATCGGCCTCCTCCATCGACTTGGCCTCGGTGTAGACGCGGATGATCGGCTCGGTATTCGACTTGCGGAGGTGTACCCAGTTCTCCGGGAAGTCGATCTTCACGCCGTCTATATCGTTCACGTTCTCATTGGCATAGCGGGCTTTCACCTCACGCAGTACTTTATCCACGTCGATGGCCGGCGTCAGCTCGATCTTGTTCTTCGAGGCGTAGTATGCCGGATAGGTTGCGCGCAGCTGGGTCATGGTCATTCCCTTCCTGGCGAGCCACGTCAGGAAGAGTGCCGTGCCGACCAGGGCGTCGCGGCCGTAGTGGAGTCCGGGGTAGATGACCCCGCCGTTTCCTTCGCCGCCGATCACGGCGCCGACCTCCTTCATCTTGGTGGTGACGTTGACCTCGCCCACGGCCGAAGCGTAGTACTTGCCGCCGTGACGCTCCGTGACGTCACGCAGGGCGCGCGACGAGGAGAGGTTCGAGACGGTCACGCCGCCGGGGTTCTGCGAGAGGATGTAGTCGGCCACGGCCACGAGCGTGTACTCCTCGACGAACATCGAGCCGTTCTCCGAGACGAAGGCCAGCCGGTCGACGTCGGGATCGACCACGACGCCCAGATCGGCCTTTTCGCGGACGATGACCTCCGAGATCTCCGTAAGGTTCTGCGGCAGGGGTTCGGGGTTGTGGGCGAATTCGCCCGTGGGGTCGCAGTTGAGTTCGACGACCTCGCAGCCCAGTTCGCGCAGGAGCTTCGGCATGACGATGCCGCCCACGGAGTTTACGGCGTCGATGACCACCTTGAAGCGGCGTTTGCGCACGGCCTCGACGTCGACGAGCGGCAGGGCCAGCACCTGACGGATGTGCTCGTCGTTGAAGTCCTCGCGGGCGATGACATGCCCGATTCCGTCGATTGCGGGGTATTCGAACGTTTCGTCCTCGGCCAGGGCCAACACCTGCTTGCCTTCGGCATCGGAGAGGAATTCGCCGCGGGCATTCAGGAGTTTGAGCGCGTTCCACTGGCGGGGGTTGTGCGAGGCGGTGAGGATGATTCCGCCGTCGGCCTTGCGGGTGATGACGGCCATTTCGGTGCCGGGCGTGGTGCAGAGTCCCACGTTGATGACGTCGGCGCCGCAGGCGAGCAGCGTACCCTCGACCAGGTCCATGACCAGTTCGCCCGAGAGGCGGGCGTCGCGGCCGATGACGATGGTGAGTTTTTTGCCCGGGTTGCGGCTTGCGATCAGGCGGGTGTAGGCCGTGGTGAATTTCACGATATCGAGCGGGGTGAGGTTCTCGCCCGAGGGGCCTCCGATGGTTCCGCGGATGCCCGAAATGGATTTGATAAGCGTCATGTTACGTTAGGTTTTATGGGTATTTTACAAGAATAAAATTTCGCGGCGAAGTTTTGATATTCGAGGTAAATATATTACTTTTATGCCAATTATGGAAATTTAAAAGCAACAATTTATGAGGACGATTCCGGCTTCCGAATTGATTATCAACGACGACGGTTCGATTTTTCACCTTCACCTGCGTCCCGACCAGCTGGCCGACACGGTGATTCTGGTCGGCGACCCCGGTCGTGTGGCCCTCGTGGCGGAGCATTTCGATACGAAGGAGTGCGAGGTCTCGAACCGCGAGTTCCGGACCGTGACGGGCACCTACCGCGGCAAACGCATGACCGTGCTCTCGACGGGCATCGGCATCGGCAACATCGATATCTGCGTCACGGAGCTCGACGCACTGGTCAACGTGGACTTCGCCACGCGGCAGGAGAAGGCCGAAAAACGGCAGCTGACGCTCGTGCGGTTGGGGACCTCGGGGGCCATCCAGCCCGACATCCGGGTCGGGGAGTTCGTCTTCTCGCGCACGTCGTGCGGCTTCGACGGTCTGTTGAGCTACTACAAGGGCCGCGACAGGGTCTGCGATCTGGCGCTGGAAGAGGCCTTTGTCCGCCATACGGGGTGGTACGAGAAGATGCCGCGTCCCTATTTCGTGAATGCCGACACACGTCTTTTCGAACACTTCCGCGACGTGACGCGCGAGGGGATCACCATCGCCGCTCCGGGCTTCTATGCGCCGCAGGGCCGCTGGGTACGCCTCGAACCCCACGACGTGCACCTGAACGAGAAGATCGAGTCGTTCGATTTCGAAGGCCGCCGCATCACGAACTTCGAGATGGAGGGCTCGGCGCTGGCCGGGCTGGCGGCGCTGATGGGCCACCGTGCCGCGACGATCTGCACGATCATCGCCCAGCGCATCGCCCACGAGGCCAACACCGACTACAAACCCCACGTGAAGCGGATGATCGCCACGGCGCTCGACAAGCTGGCGACGCTGGACTGACCTTTGAATCCCGCTTCGGAAGCCGGGAAACCCTCCTTCCGGAGAGAAACATGAACAAGAACATTATATATAAATTACACAAGCAACTATGAAATTTTCCGTATCAAGTTCGGCGCTGCTGTCGCTTCTGGCGACGACCGGCAAGGTGATCAGTAATAAAAACACGCTGCCCATTCTGGATTATTTCCTCATGGAGCTCAACGGCAATACCCTGAAAGTTACGACGTCGGACCTCGAAACGACGCTCGTCGGCCAGATCGACGTCGAGAGCGTCGAGAGCGAGGGCACGATCGCCGCCCCGGCCAAACTGATGCTCGACTCGTTGAAGGAGTTCCCGGAGCTTCCGCTGACGATCGACGTCAACGACAAGAACTGGGAGATCCGGATCAACTGGAAGAGCGGCTCGCTCTCGATTCCCGGGGCGAGTGCCGTGAGCTACCCGGCCGTGCCGCAGTTGAGCGCCGAGCGCAAGGAGCTCCGGATGGATGTCGACACGCTGGTGAACGGCATCAACAAGACGATCTTCGCCACGGCGGACGACGAGCTGCGCCCCGTGATGAACGGCATCTACATCAACCTGGCGCCCGGAGCGCTGACATTCGTCGGCACGGACGCCCACAAACTGGTGAAGTACGAATCGGAGACCGAGAACGAGGTTGCGGCGTCGTTCATCCTGCCGAAGAAACCGGCCAACCTGCTCAAATCGGTGCTGCTGAAAGAGGACGACGCGATCGAGATGGCTTTCGACTCGAAAAACGCGCTCTTCAAGCTCAAAAGCCATACGCTGGTGTGCCGCCTGATCGAGGGCAACTACCCGAACTACAACG